>QQTW01001064.1_pt1 | contig 18747 bp, 16 predicted proteins | sample 1904831 | NCBI WGS metagenome assembly QQTW01 (sample SAMN09435610, study PRJNA476489) | Subsurface metagenome, whole genome shotgun sequencing project. | reverse complement strand
GTGCGCCCTGGTTACCGCACCACACACGACAGCTAAAATTGGGTCTGGTCGCTCCGCAGTAAGCTTGTTGGAGATGAGCTCATCTAACCAACCTGTAGTGATAGTGTTGTCTTCAAAAGCTGGAGTCTCAAGCAGCTTGATAAGATATTCAACGGTCGTTCTGAAGTCACCACGAATGCTTATCTCCTTTAACGCCACGATCATATGTTTCCTCGATGCCGATCGGTTTTCGCCATATGCAAATATATGGCCGAATTGGCTGTCCGAAAAGCTGTGGATACCTCCGGAAGTGCCCACGGAGAAGTAGCCCCAAACGTTGGAGCTGGACCTAAAGTTCAACTCATGCATGGTGCCGCCAGAAGGTTTGAAGCCTTCACCTGGGTCTTCAGAAGTGATACGGCAAGCGGTGGTGTGACCCTGTGGCTGCGGTCGTCTTTGTGTCTTGAGACTGCCTTCGGATGCGAAATGGAAGTCAATTTCCGTAGAAGTATGCGGGTCCACACCGTACAACAAGCGAATGTCACGGATGCGATGGAGAGGAATGCCCATAGCAATCTGGAGTTGAGCCGCAGGCAAGTTGACACCACTTACCATTTCGGTGGTAGGATGTTCGACTTGCAATCGAGGGTTCAGCTCGAGAAAGTAGAACTTGTCGTCGGCGTGTGAGTAGAGGTACTCAACAGTTCCAGCCGACACGTACCCGACCAGCTTTCCGAGGCTCACAGCAGCCTTCTCCATGGCCTTGAAGGTCTCCGGCTTGGCGATTGTCACCGGAGCTTCTTCGATGATCTTTTGATGTCTTCTTTGGACGGAGCAATCTCTGCCAAAAAGTGAGATATTGTTGCCGTATTGATCAGCGAGGAGCTGCACTTCCAAATGTCTGGCATTTCCAGCCAATTTCATTATGAAGATGGGCGAGCCCGGAATTTCGCTGGCCGCGGCGTTGTAGAGATTGACGAAGTTCTCCTCAGATTCGACCTTTCGAATCCCTTTTCCTCCACCACCTTCTGAGGCCTTCACCATGATTGGAAAGCCAATCTTTCGGGCGGCCTCCAAGCCTTCTTGCGGCGAGTGTGTGCATCCCTTGTCGTAGATGTGATCTTCCACAGCGACTATTCCGTCCTTGTCGATCTTTACCTGATCTACGCCTTCGCCCGACCACGGAATGCAGGGGACTTTAGCATGCTGAGCCACGATAGTCGACGAGATCTTGTCACCTAATGATCTCATGGCGGAGCCTGGTGGGCCGATGAAGATGATCTTTTTACTGGAAGCGGCTAAAGACTCTGGCAGCTTCGGATTTTCTGAGGCATGCCCCCATCCAGCCCATACGGCATGGACGTCCATGCGCTCGGCAATATCGACTATCAGCTCGACGTTGGCATAGTTATTGTTATTTGTCCCGCCCGGCACCTCGACATATTTGTCCGCCATTCAAATGTAATCCGCGTTTGCCTGTAAATCTTCTGGAGTAGCCATGACTGTGAATTGAATAGCTCGCTCATCACCAAACATCTGGTATGCCCATTTTCGTACGGATCTGATTTCTTTGACTGCTGCAATGCCATTGTTGGCGATGAGCACCTGAAGGTAGAAATGTCAGCAAAGACGCAGACAACTTTCCCAGCGTTGTTTTGCCTACCGATGTGATGACTGAGTGGCCATCGTATTTCTGTACAAAGTCTTTGACGGCGCTGGCCGGAGCTGCATCAAGGTGATTACCGCCAATAAAGTGTGGTGCGAGATCGTGTTTAGCCTGCCAGGAGCTCGGGTGCCCGTTTGTAAGGGCACCGTTGGTGCCGTTAGCAAGTTTGGGCATTCTGGCGATGGATCCCACAACTAAGGAGGGAGAAAGAGGACGGCCAGGCTCGTCGAAGTATAGAGGTTAGAGGAAAGAGAAAAAGTTCAGCTGAGGGCCAGACGCCAGCCAAAACCCAATGTGCAGAACCTCGTATGCGGCCGTACAGATCAAATCAATGTTCCGGCTTCTCGGAGAGTGAGATATGGGGAAAAGAAGTGTAGGAAGGTCGAAGAGGAAGAGTGACGGAGCTGAAGAGAGTGGTGTGTATCCGGAACGGAAATGGATTCGGAGGTATACGGGGAAGGTTCGACAATATTAAATAGCAAGAAGTAGGTGACGGGGGAAATCTGGTGAATGGTGAATGCTGAGTGGGCCAATGGGCCAATAGGCGAGGTGGACTCAGTTGAGGCCGCCTACCGTCAATTTTCGGAGCTAGCAGCCCTGCAATGCTGCCAGTTTACCCCAACTTCAAGACCCTTTCCGCCGCTGACTCGTTGAGGCCATGGTGTTGAATTGTAACTCCCCTCAATGCTTTGGTCCACTCCTTTTAATGACCTGCACTCTTGCCGTTTACATACCAAGCTTTGAGCAATAATCGTGCTTCCAGGTGCACGAAATATGTGCGTACTGCTAGTTGCACGGCTGCCATTGATGGCTCTTTTCTACCGCAGCTCGTGTCATTCAGGTCTAAGAATAGTAGCTGTCTCAATAGTTAATACGGACATCTCGGACAATTTAGACGGACTCCGGCTATATGGATTTGGTGGGGTCTGACTTGAGAATCTCGTAGTAATAGGTCGGGCCTTTCGCCTTCCACTCCGATTCTTTTCCTCTTTCGCTCCGATTCCCCTCGTCACTAGTAATTCCTCAGCTTTATCATATACCGTATACGTAGTAGAATGCTGTGGATGGCACCCGCCTTGCACAAAGCTTGTATCTCGATCTTTGGAAGTACAATTAAAGATTCTTCCCCAACGCCTCTCAATATTTCTAGAGAACACCGATTACTTTTGGTTTGAATTCCAATTCCAACATCTTGCGATCCTTACTGTGCCCTGGAAGACATCTAATACACATGATTCTGCATAATGACGTTTATGTTTTTCTGTATATTTTGCTTTTCGTCATGTTCTGGAGGGCATCAAAGACTCCAGAATTCGAAAGTCTAAGATTCCATTGAAATTCTTACGTTCTACTTCGGAGGGCACCAAGAATCTAGAGACTCTAAGTCAGAGTTCAGTGCAAAATTTCGAGGGAGGGGCAACTTCTTATTAAAGTAGCTGCTACTCTAAGCTACTGCCTAATCAGGCACACTCCTCGTCCCCCCCCTCCTCCCCAGTCCCACAAACAGCCCCCACAAAGGGCAACCCGCCAAAGCCGTCCCGGTCGCTATCCTCTTTCGAGGCGACCAAGAGGCACCTCCCGCCCCTCTCCACCACAAACCTCCCACTCCTCTCCTCCAAGATGTTCACCTCTATCGTCTTTTCTCCGAAAAAATGATAGACGCGAACGTCTTTCTCCTGCCCTAGCCGGAAAGCACGCCCAACCGCTTGGGTCATGCTTGCGTTGTATTCGTGCTTCGTCTTCGAAGCCAATGAGGAGACGAATACAACGTGGTTCGCGGCCTGCAGGTTCCTACAGAGTACTTGGGTTAGCAAGAACAAGCATAGATGTCCCGAAGAGGCATCGACTCACCACCCAGCAGCGTTCACGCTGTCCAATTGAAGGACGCACACATTGCACGTCGATTCCTTCTTGAACGTCTCCACGCTTGCAGCAGCCCCTTTCACAATGGTGGTGTCTGCAAAGTTGATGCTCCGCGCGTCCAAGATCCCTCTCAGAGCTACAACGACACGAGGGAACTGGACGAAAACCAGTGTTTTTTCGCCTTTGGGGATCTGCAACAGAAGCTCGGTGATTGCCACCATCTTGCTGCCGTGGTTTCGTACCAGCGCCGAAGGAATGGTGCCCACTAGATCCGACGCTTCAATGGTGGATGATTGCGACGTATTTGAGCCACATCCTGGGTCAAGGCAACTGTTGAGAGCGGAGAGCGTGCCTTTCTGATGTTTGCAGCAATTCTTGTGACCAGCATGGCCACAGCGACCCATGATAAGCATCTCCGAATATTCCTTGGACGACGTTGAACAGGAAGAGCATTTGATCTCTTTACCGGCCAGGCAGCTTCTACTCTGAAGGAAGAACCGTCTCTCTCGGACATGGTTGATCAAGGAAATCGTCCACCAAGTCAGCGAGTCTGCACGCAGCTTCATGTCTGTAGTCCGGGTTTCTTTGTTGAGTCCTAAAGCCTGCTCGTCTGAGCCAATCCTCATGGAGTACTGTGCAAGCACGGTCTCACTGGCGTTTGCTTTTGGCTTCTTGTCCATGGTTGACTTCGCCACAGTCCAATCTCTGGTCTCTTTCGCATGTGCGATTATAAGGTCCAGCAGTGTGCATACTACAGCGTCTCCGAAGCGGTTTTCCTGTACAGAGCGGAGGTACTGATGGAAGTCCGGGATGTCTTGGATCGGGTCATCAAAGATATCGATAAGCCAGAAAGCACCACGAAGCTCCAAAGTTATGTCCAGCGCCTCCCCAAGGATAATTCTCTCTTTCTCTGAGATCGTGTTGTGGTAAGGCGTGACGGATGAAGACTCTATAGCAAATTCCGGCATTGAAGAGCACAGAGTGATCAGAGCATCCTCTGGAGATTGACTAAAGTTTATGAGCTGAACCATCTGCTGCGTTCGAGTAAGGTCTTCTTTCTTCTTCTGCTGCGGAGGAGCGTTCTCCTTCTGGGTTGTATCATTTGATTTGGGTTCTCCACTCTTTCCTTTGGCTTCTCCCTTCTTTGGTTTGGGTTCTCCACTCTTTCCTTTGGGTTCTCCACTCTTTCCTTTGGCTTCTCCCTTCTTTGGTTTGGGCGCCTTGGCCTGTTGTGACACGACTGGAGTCTTCGAAGCCATCTTGTGACCTTCATTCACCAATAAAAGGTAACCTTCATGGTATTGTGCTCGCTCTGGGGCTGCCAGACCAATCTTCTTGTATTGATAGTGCTTCTGCACTCCTTTGACAAAAGTTGTGTTCTGCTATTGTTAGCTGGCTCTCAGCTAGGGAGATAGAACACGAACCTGTCGCACAAACATATCAAGAAACGCCGTCGCTCGATCATTGCGGGCTTTGTGCCAATGAGGCGTATGACAGGTTGCGTAGGACCGGAGTGCTTCCCCACCTAGCTGCCAGTTAGAAATGCCACCTCCTACCAATAAATGTCGAGCCAACCTACCTGAGATTTCCACAGTTGCGTCCTTCACCTTTTGATATCGCACCTCAGCATCATCAGGCACTCCAATAGTGGTGCCGATGAGCTTCGCCATACTACTAACCCCTGCGAATGTGTTATGTGGTGGTGTTCCTGAGAGAATCCATCGCCGATGAGCCTGTAGAGCCATGACCGCAAGTAGTTGCTTCGCGTCAATGTAGCCAAATTCGTCGATCACGATTCGTGCGAAAAGAAAGGCATTTAATGCTGCGAATAGCTCATTGCGTTTGATCTCCGCAGCGTCCAGGTCTTGGATCTTCGTTCTCTTAGGGTCAGGTTCCTCATTGGTATCTGCAGATGTCTTACTGCCCGTTTTGTTGCGTGCTGATAATGGGATGAATTTTTTGTAGTTTCTGGGTCTGATTTTGCGGCGTGCTTGACTCAAAGATCCTGGTTGGAGACCGTTCGATTCCTTCACGAGTGCCTTGAGGTCTTCCTGCGCCATCTGGAACCACTCTTCAAACCCTCGTCCAGCCGAGACTGGCGTATGAGGAGCGTTACACATGCGTGCTAGCTCCATGAAATAATCGTCATCGAATAGATCCCAAGGGGCTAGAATAATATCGGCATCCTGGAAACTCGAGACTCGTGACTCTTGCACAAAGTTGTCTTTTGTAAGTGTGAGCACTTTGTAGGTTGTTCCAACGAATTTGTCAATCTCCGTTTCCCATTGCCCCAACAGATTTTTCGGAACAAGAATCAGCGTAGCCTTGAGAGGGATCAGCTCATCAAAACCTGCTCTGAAACATGGCGGGGGTTCGTTCTTCGTCTTCTGAAAGTGCTGATCGATAAGTGCTACCACAAGGGCTGTCTTTCCATAGCCCACATCATCAGCAAGGACTCCTCCCATTACTCTGCGCTGCGCAGTAACTTTTGCCTCAAGACGGATATCCATTGCAGCGACACGTGCTTCGACAGTCTCTTGCTCGTCCCACATCTGTCTTCCATAATCCTCCTGCCGGATCATCCAACCAAGGGACCTGAGTTGGTAGTCATAAAGTTGGGGTTGACGTCTATTAGACCTACGTCTCTCAACAAAAGACGGTGGTTGAGATGCTGGAATATCTCCTTGACAGTTTTTGAGTTGGACCGCAGGGAAAGATACGGGGTAGTCGTGGCCATGATCAACGACTGCACGCCACTGCATGGTTGAAGGCGTTACAGGACATCCTCGTGACTCGGACAGAGCCGCAATCGCTTTATGAATAAGCGTCAGAACGTTGAAGTCGACTCTCAAAGCCACTTGTGCTGAATGCTCATTATAGGAAAGTTCGGCTGTGGCAGCTTCTGGGGCAGCTTTCACGTTTCGCTCGTAGTTGCATGCCTCCTCAATGTCCTCGAACGGCCTCAATCGTTCACCCTTCTTGACCCGTACAGCCTCCCAGGTTACGCATGGAGGTTTGGGGGCACATGTTTCACATCGATCCGCAATGCCATCAGTAGGAGCAATGTCTTGCCACTTCTTGGATTCTAACGCAGAACCGGCGGTTATGAGGAGCCAGCTGAGGCGCTCCAATGAGAACTGATCTTTCACTAGCCCAAGTCGCTTTCGAGTCTTCAGATCTAACTCCTTTCGAGTCTGGCTCGTCATTGAGAATTCGGACCACAGCACAGGCAGGCCGGAGGTGTCACATGGGGTGATATTCACCTGTGATAGGGTCTCAGCTGTAGCCAGGTAGACATTTCGAAGATCGCCCGGAGCATGCTCTTGCAATTGAAGCTGGCCCATAGGAAACCATTGACTAGTCATCTTACAATTCACCTTAGAAACTCTTTGCGTAGCGGATGGTCGCCAAGAGCTGCTGACTTTTAACAAAATCTCCCGAGCTTCCTTCGAGCCGATTCTGTGGTGCTGACTGGCAAAGACGAAAGAGTCATGAGACGCATTCCCCATTGGAGCTGGGTCGAGAAAGAAGAAAATGGGTTCTTCAGTGCTCACAACCTTCGGGTTGTGCTTAATGTGAAGGCTGCCACAAGCAGTGCCGCACTTTTGTAGCCACTCGTATGTTCCAAGGACGCTGCCGAGAATGCTCGATACGGAGGAAGGGCTGCGTGAAGGAAGTCGGATCTCAAGAGACGGCCACACGTTGCGATTCTTGAACAATGGGTCTTCAAGGCCTTGGTTTCTCTCCCACGAAGGTATTTCCGTCCCGTTCCCGACAACTTCTAAGGTGAAAGACTGGTCTTCATAAACACGGGTCTCCCACTGACCATTGAACAATGACTCGGAGCAAGTGCGCCGCGCGATAGGATACCGCAACTCCTCTCTGATAGAACTATTTGCTGGCAGTTCAGGTTTCGGCTTAGCATAGAGTTGCCACTGTACAGTGACCGCGGACGCCGGATCGTAGATGTTTTCGCTGCCTAGAATACGTCCGTTCCATCTACGTTCACACACCAACATAAGACGTGATCGCTGATTCTCATAGATTATGCTCCAGCCTCTATCACGTTTGATGGATGCGAGACAGAATTCCTGGGCAACTGCTTCTATTGCCTCGGTATAGTCGGGACCAAATTTTTCATGGCTTTTCGAAGCGACCTCCTTGTGAGTAGAAATAAAATCGCCAATTGCGAGTCGAGGTGGAAGAGCCTTGCGGATCAGTTGCTCAAAGTCTATCGCAGATGTTTCTTTCCTCCCATCTATTGATTTTATCTTGACGTAGTGGTGCTCGGGTTTTTTGCCACAGCTGTCACAGCTTGTGTGCCCGCATCTCGCGCATTGCTGGAATGTTTGGCTAGTGTTGAGGATCAAACTTTCGCAAGAGCAAAGTCTGATGCTTGCAAAGGCCAAATTACGTATCTCATCCATTGTGATTGGAAGACGTTGACTCGTCGTCAAATCCACCTGAGTAAGGAGCCACTTTGACTCGTATTGGAGGGGAGATGTTGGTTGCGGCACCCTAGTCGGCATTTCCAAAAGCTCTGTTTGTTGCTTGAAGGGTTGAACCAGGACTTCCGAACAGCTTATGAACGCGGCAAGGATCGCTGCTCCAACCACGGTCGTCGTCATTGCGTTCCCGGAGAGGTCTATCATTTGCTTGCTTGATTCCCGATTGAGTATCAACCTTTCTCTCGGTATACCTTGAAGAGACAATGCCTCTGCGCCAACCAATGGGCCCCCTCTGGAGGTAAGGTAGGGGTTGGCGGAAGCTGTAAGGCAGCCGATAATACCCCATGGTTTCTGGTCATTCTCGCGTATGCAACTCTGGGAAAGATCGATGCATCGGCTGAGACACAGTCAGTATAATCGTCATGTCAAACCACTCAAAGAAAGAAGGAGATGGGCTCACTATTTGTAGCTGAAGTCGTAGCACCGACCAACAGATCGCAGATGGTTGATGTCGATGGTATCCCAAATTCGTTCGACTTGTTTCTTGAACCACTCCTTGTTGTAGAAATCCGGCACGCGACATGAGCCATTGTTCTCCCAATCGGTAATAGGCTTCTTCAATCCCAGAAAGTTAGCTTGACGACAGCTCAAACATTCTATCCTACACTTATCCCAAGGAACGTTCTTGTTAGGCGTTATCAGCACTGCTGCTTGTTGGTTGTACTTTTGAAGCTCCACGTCGTCATCCGCAAGAATAAACTCCGTAAACGGGGAGCTTGCTCTTCTTTGCAGATTTCCCAGAACATCGAACCACTTTTTGACCGCGTCATCTGCTACAAGTCCAACCTGCCGATTCTCGAGCTCTTCGCGATGAAGCCCGATCATATAGCCGCGTTGACGAGTTTGCGGCAGGTAAAAGTCCTTGCTGTCCAGATATGCTACGTTCGTCGCATAACCTGCATCTTGCCACAACTTTTCCACATAGCGCCACGGAAACTTGCATACGTTCTCGAGGATCACAACAAGCGGTTTGTGCTCCGTTGCGTAGTCCAGGGTTGCCTTCAGTGTATCGTATGACTCGCCGCTCTTTGTGAATTCTTTGGGCTTATTGTTGAGTGTTGAAAAATCAATGCAGGAAGATCCAGCAATCATGATATCCGCCTTCCCGGGTACAAGCGCTTCCCCTCCAAAAGCTGTGCGGCTAGACAATCATCAGCCAACAAGTGCGGCCCCATGAAATAGAGACTTACGCTGTGGCGTTCTTAAGCTCCAGGACATCTCGAAAGAGAATGGCAGGTTTGAAGTTCCGCTCAATATATGCTTGCTTGAATGGCTCGATCTCGCAGCTGAATTGGTGTTCGATCTGCAGACTGTGGCCGTCCAGCTTTTTCAGACCTTAGCAAGTGTTAGCAAGCGGACGATAAAAACCGGAAGGCCATGTGCTCACTATCTTGTACCATCTGCAGCGCCAGCAGTGGGCTTTCCGTCCCAGAGCAAAGAGTGGCAACCTTAAGCCGTCCTGATCCTAATGCTTCTAGAAAGTCACCAAGCCCCCTACCCAATGCATTGTTGGTGAGGTCAGCAAAGATATCGTGGATGTTGTTCATTGGCGGAAGATGGTCATTCAGTCCAATATACTTCACGAATGGTTCCGTGTTTGCACCACCTTCCGGCTGCTGTACAGGCTCTTCCTCTTCGTTGTCGCCGGCATCGTCATCATCGCCCTCGCCACCCTCGTCTGCATCACCCTTCTTATTGCTCAGCTTCAGTCCAAGAATAATCATTCTATCAATGAACGATGTGTCTCCCATGGACTCCAAATACGTCTTGTGAGGAAGAGGGATCAGCTCGCCCAAGAGCCCAGTCAAATCCTTGAATTCTATGTTTACCAGTAGTGTAACTTTAGATCCCTGTGGCGTCGTTCCGGGGTGATTGTTCGATTCAACGGACTTGAAAAGTTGCTTGATAGGATGAACTCCATTGGAGGCTTTGTATGCCTTAGTGGCAAAATAGCTTGATTTGAGCCGTGGTACTGGTTTTGATGGTTTCTCCTTCGAGGTCACTTTCCTGGGAGCAATTCTTCTCGACTTAGGAACAGCTTGCCTAGGCTTGCGTGGAGCACTCTTGGACTTGGAGCCAGTGTTACGTTTTCTCTTCCTATTTGAAGATCTTTCTAGCAAGTCTGCACTGCTAAGGCTTTCAATATCATTCTCTCTTCTGGCATTGTCATCATCAAGGTCAGAGTCTGGAACTTCGATCGTCCTCTCTGCAGAGGATATGTCATGGTCTCCATCGGAATCTGCAGTGTCTCCTATGTTCAAGTTCGCCAAGGTATTGATATGATTCGTAGTGTCATTTGCTTCGGAGGTGGCAGCCGCCTCAGTAGGGTCGGATCCTGCTGGTGCACCAGTGCCAGTTGGAATATTTCGCTGTGAGTCATGATTGATGCTTGTTACAGAAGTTGTATGACTAGGGTTTGTGGGGCTTTGGTTTGTAGGGGAGCGAGCAGTAGCAATAGCCGGAATATGAAATTGCAAACCACTAGGTTGATTTTCGTTTGGGAAAATGCCACTCCGCGCAGCTCTTGCAGAGCCTCTGGCAATAAAGTCAGAAAAGCTTGAGTTGGAACTCATTGCTTTAGGGAAGATTGTCGGAGGAGGAGATCCGCTCGACGTGAGTTCAAAAGGGCGAAATTCTAGCAGCTCATGTCCCTGTAGCTTGTCAGAAAATTTTAGTGCACCGAAAACAGTTTCATCGATTTCACTAAAGTGAGATTGCCAACAGATACCACAGCTGAAGTCTAGTGACAATTGCACATGCAGAGTCTGAAAGTCTGGGGTGCAGGGCTCAGTGTTTCGTGAGTTGGCAGGGTTGATTTGGCTCGGTGGTAATGAGGAAGTTTTGGCTTTGAAGCTTTGAAACTTCGAAAGGATAGAATAAGCTCGAAGGGTAGACTTACTCGAGATAACCTATCACCATTCGTGGCAGATGTTATACCTTGCAGCAAGGTAGGCCTTCGACTTGGCTTCAACTGATTAGTTCGACCGCACTTTGCGGTGAACCTGACGAACAGTCCTTTGAGAGTGCTGGCACCTAGAAATAGCTTGTTTCCTGATCTCGAACCGGCTTGGTTGTTGCTAAGTTCAAGTGGTGGAGTAGAGGATGACTGAAAGCTGCAGGCTTACAGACGGTGAGATTGTGATATTACGAGTTCGGGAAGGTGATGTATTGGGTGATTTCAGAGGCTATCATACTTTGTGAGGCGAACCAAAATTTCTGTTTGTCTTGGCATCAGTAAAGTAAGACTGCTAGACAGAACGATTGTGTTCTTCCGTGAGATTCCGCAGGATATTTCGTTATGTTGATGGTGAAATCGCCAAGGGCGACGACCCTTAGGGCAGACCTCAGGTCTTTACCACAATCCACAGGTGCAACACTATCCTGGACCTTTCAAGCAGTGCTCGGCATTGGGTAATCCATATCTCTTTGGAAGGATCCATATATTGGAGACAATCTTGGACATGAACGACCGCTTCTTAAAGGCATGATCTCTGCGATGATGATCAGAGGACACCTGCTTCCCAAACCATATGATCTGACTCACTGGATGTTAGACATACACCTGACATATTTGTCTTGACCGGCGGGGCATCATCTCACCTTTATTCTTCCTCAGAATTCATGAAACTGAACAAATACTCAATTTCGGAAGGACAAAGTGATCATCAGGGGTATGAATGCCCAAGCTCCTAGATCCAGCTCCATTGGAAAGATTATAGACTGCCTGGGGACCAGCGGAGTACCCAACCCATCATGTTCTGCTCAGACCGGAACTGAGGGCCTAGAGCAGGCACTGGACCAGTTTGCTAGACGGCATTATGGAGTTGCTTTTGACTGGCTCCATGAACAAAGACCGTTTCACATCCAGATTGTAGGCTCCAAAAACAGCCTCCTTTTCACCATATTGGCACAATTGACCAATGCTCCAGGTATACAGAAGCAGTCAAATAGCTCAAAGCCGACACCAATACTGGACGCGAATAACATTCTCCAGGTCTCGAGCGACGGCCATCCTCATCCAAGGAATTGGTACACAAGAAACAACAGTCCTTATGAACAAGGAGATGTCAGGAACCAGAGCACCAGCCCGATCCCTTCCAGAGGGGGTTGACGGGCATGGACACCATAAAGGGGAAGTGAGAGAGCACTCGTGCTGGTTTTCGACTGTGGATACATGGCTTCTTGTCTCAGGGGAAAGAGTGACACGGTGCACACCTATGTTGCAGGCCATTCCGCTCACCCTGTTTGCTTTCATGCTTAGAGCACAAAGCTCTTCACTAGAGCGTCAGAAGCTACACGGTCAGCAGATGGGTGTGCACGCGCTGCTCCCGCAACAACGCCAGTCAAGTTGGGCACTGGCGTTGTCACTGAGGAGCAGCGAGGTTATATTTAGCCTTTCAACACTGTTCGCTGTTTCTTTTTGGCAATACTTATGTGGTGGAAGAGTTGTTGACAGTGGGATAATGTTATGAAAGTCTCAAGCAAAGTGAAAATAGTGCTGTTGGTCCGTGCGCTCTCATCTCAAGCCGAGGTTCTCCCGTCCCGGCCTGGTGCCATTGCACCTGAGCAGCAGGCATGAGATACGCCTTACGATATCCGGTTAGACTATTTTGGGAGATACCGCAGCCTACAGTACTACTACTTGATAGTAATTCATCCAGCTTCAACTTGCGCACAGAGGTCGCTGCATTCAAAAACGTGGTCTTTGCATGAACTTCTGATTGATGATAGTATGGCGATGGGACAATCGATCCAACCTACACGTTCTATGTCACAACCCGACCATCCGAACCGAAAGCAGCAGACTATGTTGGGAGAAGAAGCGCTATTTTATGTACCGTCGGTCACTACTCAAGACTTCACAGCTACAGGATTATGACCACTCCTGTACCAACAGGGAAACCCAAAACCTCATAGCTGCCCAGTTCCGACGGGCGCTCGCCAAGCAGCTAGCATGTTTTTACTCCATGCTAGTCAGAGAATCTTGCTTGAAGCTGTGACCACGTTGAGTTGAGCGGACACAGTCATCAGGAGTTGCCAGGAGGAGTTGCCTATCCCGGTTGCTGCAAGAACGTGGGAGCACATCAAGAATTTATCACGGGGTGTAGAAGTTTTGATGAAGGGAATGGGTATTCATTAGCGATGTTGTTCCTATGATACAGTTTGAACAAAAAGCAGAGAGAATATTCAAGATGCAGGCTGTGAAAAAGGAAAACCCCAACCATGGATCTATCATTGTATTCTCAAATCAAAGGTTGGCGGATCCGTTGTCACTTCCAGAATGGCTGGCCCAAACAGTACCTGGCTATCCCGGATAGCACCTACCGCTGCCTCTTTGGTCACAAAAGCATACGTCTGCCCCTGCATCTTGGCAGGTATCTGCGCAGTCAGCATTCCATTTTCATTCCGGCCAGGTACACTGATGGTGTCGATTCCAGAGACGAAGGTCATGAAGAATGGCTCTACTACTGCACCTCCAACAGAAAACAGCGCGGTGGCATTCGGAGCAATAGCATCTGTCTGCGGAGTAGTAAGAGTTGGGAAGGCAGTGAATGGCAGCGCCATGTTGGTGGACGGACATGTCCCGATGAACGCGGATGCTAAGGTGAATATTGCAGTTGGGCTGGCAGGTGTCCCAACAATATTTGCCGATGCAACTTGTTGGAGCCCCTGGCGCTGGATGCCCTGATGAAGACCTTCGGCAACTAGAATTGCTGCAGCTGCGGTCAACAAGTCCTTTGACTCGATTGCTGATGCCGATCCAGAATAAGCCGACACCCCAACTCCTTCCAAGACGCTTCCGAGAGACACAAATGATTTGACATTGTCCAGCGCCTTTCCGAAATTGTACTCGCAAGACTCTACCGGCTTTGCGCCAGCCGCCAGGATCTCCTGGGTCAGGACAACCACATGCGCTTCTTCGTCTTGGGCAATAAACTTGAGATTATTGAAATAGCTTTTGTCGAAGCCCGCGTCGGCGAAATCCTTCTCTGTAAATTTTTGGAGCCCTTGTTTGTAGAAAACATTTTCAAGATGCTCAAGCTGCGACAGTCAGCCCGGCATGCGGAAGAGTTGCACATTTGGGTTGTAGACTTACGGTGAGGGCGAATTGAAGGACTACCAGGTCCAAGTCTGCAAGTGCCCTTGATGTCAATGGAGCGGAGAAAACCGTGGCTGCGAGAACGGCAAATGCGGTCAGGATGGATGAGAGCATCATGTATGTGTGGATTGGTATTTCTTGAAGAAAACTAGACTGGGTAAATATGTGTTTTTTAACGATGGGATAGTTTTTATGAGTGCGACCAGCACAGTCAATGAATCAACCGGGGTGTATCTGTGGCAGCAGAAAAAGAAGGACAGGTTGTCGAGGTGCAGAACTCCAACTACTTGTGGGGGAATATTGTTCTATAGATATAAAACCGCCACACGAATCTGATGCATAAAAGGCACCATCATGGCTTTGACCATGGCGGTTGGGGCAGAACGGTAGGTAGGACCTTGCGCCTAGTCTGGCTGTGATTTGAGACGGAATCTCGCCGAGTAGCGTGTTTTGAGTGTGTGCCAGCCGCAGTGCCAGATGATCTGCAGGGGGTCAGCGTGGCACTGGCAGGGGAATCCAGGGGTTGCCTTGGCGATCCTACTGCTTTCTATTACTACATACTACTAGTACTACATTGCTGCCACTCAGGTATCCATGTCAGTATCTCAGTCTTGTGAGTTGGTCTTTGCTTTCATGTTGGCGGCAGTATTTCTCTCCGGAAAAACTCTTCGCATCGTCACACGAGCGACCTGCCTTCCCAGAGCAAAATGGGAGGACGACAGGGACGCTGAGTTGGTCTTTTCTTTGTAAGCAGGGCGAGAAGACGGTACTCGAAAGTGGGCGCTTCCATCTGCTTACAGCAAAACAGATGTTGCACCTTCTGGTAGAATACTATCTAATTCGACTAGCTAGGCTGTGTCCTACAAGTGAACTTCTTAACGCTGTGGCCTCCTAGTGTTCCAGAATACTGGCCTTTAGGGGTGGTGGTTGTGAGAGGTTTGTTTCAACAATCCAACTCGGCGCGAAAGGGGAACCGTGCTTCTATTCGTGCTTCAGACCAAGAACTACAACCCTTACTAATGCTCAAGAGAGCTGACTGCATGCTAATGAGGTCTTGTAGGTAGTGAAGATGTATTATGCTTTGGAAAGTGTGGTCGATCGGAGACGGTCACGTGACCACCGACTCATTATATCACACTTGGTCCAATATGCCCTTGACTTCCTCACTGACTGCTCTACTAGTCTTCAACGACTTAACCGCTGCCTGCTGGGCCAGCATCAACACATCCTCTACGCGAGCCTCCGCCCCATTCTTCACCAAAGCAGCTACCAACACCCCCAGCAGAGTGTCGCCAACACCATTGACACTGACAACTTCTTCTTCTTTCACGAGCTCTGCAGGCGGGAAAAGCCTCATGTAGACCCCTCCCACCACTTCATTGCACTCAGAAGCTCTGCTCAGAATATATGGCGCATAGTTTGGGTCTCGTAATCTTGGGTCTGCCGGCGACAATAGCTGTGACACCAGGCATCCTTGAGCACCTAGTTTCGTGACAATGCACGATATGTACGGGAGGAGCTGCAAACACTGTTGCGGTACGCCTTGATCGACGAGCCGCGAATCAGTCAATTGTATAAATTGCTCTCTGGAACCACCACGTGGGAGATTCAGGGCGTTGATAATTGACCACCATGATTCGGATTCGAAAAGCAAAGCATCCCGTGCGGTGTGGTACATTTTCCCGAGCTCGAAAACGTTCGGTGTTGCGAGGTCGAGGAATTGATCTGGCATCACGTCATCCGGGTTGATCAGCTTGCTCAGTCGGGTCGACTTTTGCACGGACACAGGCTCGAATGCGATGCGAGCGTCAACAGACCTTGCGGCCGCTCGGATATGCGAGATGATTGAGCTTGACCAATTTGCATCAATAATAACCCATCGCGGTCGATGCTGCGTCATGATCTGTCGCCAGTGAGTCTTCGAGTCGAGAAGCGGGCAAGACAGTATTGACATATCAGCCATGGCAATCACAAGCTCCTTTTTGGTATCGTTCACTGCAACGTATTGTGCTGTGCGAGCGTCTGGGGCCAAGTCGAGCACTTGTATTCCGGCTGATGGGAGGCCGCTCGTCCTCACCTGCTCAACCAGCGCACGACCTGTGAAATCGTCTCCCACTACAGTGCAAAGCAACGTCGAAGCGCCTGCATAGTGTGCTGCAAGAGCAACATTGTGGCCGACACCACCAGCGCTTCGTGAAAAGATTGCTGGATTTGACGTTTGGAGCAAAGGTTTCACCGAGTCCGCAAAGCCCTCCAGCGGGGCATAATCACAGCTCAGGTCAGCAGCTAAAGCCCCTGCTACAAGCACATAATATCGATTGCTATCAGGGGAGGCGACGGTCGTTGTAGGGTGAGCAATAGGTCGTTTGAACCTCGTTGATTTAGAGATGAACGGGGAACTGATATTCATGTCAACAGCATGTCTACATACCAGGATCAGCTATATTCAAACGAATTCAACGTCCTTCAAGGAAGTTTCCTCACCGCCCGAGAACACCTTTTTCTCTTAACTCCAGTTTTGCTAATTCAACTGCAACTTTTGTCCCTCTCACCACATTTGCCGAAATACCTGCTCTGTTTGCAGTGACAGATCTGCCACCACTGAGTTGTTTGATCTTTTCCAGTATATAGGGTGTATTCGCTGCTCCATAAATCCCATTACTTGCAGCCTCGTCCACTGCTACTCTGACCCAAGCGTCGACTTCCTCTTTGGTCAAGGCGTCCTTCGCAGGCACTGGGCCAGCAAACCAGAGACCAGAGTTTACCGGAAATCTTGATTGCGCGTAGATAATTGCAGCAGCCTCTTTTTCATCCTTGATGGTTCTTGGGCTCTTGATACCACTATCTCTAACGTAGAACGCGGGAAGGTTGACTGATCCGACGCGGCCGTCCGCAAACGTACCAATTCCCACTCCTTGGGTCTCCAGGTACTCTAGGGTTCTGGGAAGATCTAGAAAGCTCTTACAACCAGCACTGATCACGACAACGGGTGTTCGTCCAAGCTCGGTCAAATCAGCAGAGACATCCAGCGAGTTCTCGCCGCCTTGATGGACACCTCCAAGACCACCTGTAGCAAATACCTTTATACCTGCGAGATGCGCCAATATCATTGTACCCGCGATTGTTGTCCCTCCGTTGAGCTTTTTGCCGGCAAGGCCCTACAGGGTATGAGCCAACGCAGTATCGATCGATCCTCATAGCATTACCAACCCAGTAATATATCCCAAGTCCCTTCGTGAGACCTTCAACGTCTCTGCCCTTCCTGCGCTGGAAACCAGCTGAATCAATTCTTCCGCCTGCATGCCAACCCGGGCAACGCCGTTAAGGACTCCAATCGTGGCAGGTATTCCGCCGTTGACACGGACCAAAGATTCGAGATGGGAGGACAGAGCCACATTCTCTGGATAAGGGAAGCCTGGAAATCGTTAGGTAAGCGCACACAGGACGGGGAACGTGACACACCGTGTGTGTAGATCGTCGTTTCGAGCGCTACCACTGGTTTGCCCTGCTGAAGAGCATCTTGCACTTCTTCGGATACCTTGAAGAAGTCGCTGCGTGAACCAAACCGTCGACGAGATGACCTGAAGGATAGTCTGAGAACTCTACGCAGCCCTCTTGACAGCGGAGGCATGATAGCGTTGGGGCAATGAATCAGTCGCGTCTCATCGTCCTGATTGCACCAAGCGTAGATGGTGGGATTCCGCTTTTCTTGGCAATTAGGGCGGGAATTTCCGCCAAGGCTGTTTGTGACCTCAACCCCTGAGTAACCTAGAATCGAAGGCTTGCGCAGTCGACTTGGACAGAGACAGACTTGTTCAACTTTCCCGAGTGTGAAAACCATTGATGACACCATGTCGTGAGAGACTTGGTCATAACTACTAAACCGTGTGATAAGAGCGAACTTGTTTTGTATGAACTACATGATTTGTGACCTTCTTACTTTCGTCTTTAATCTCGGTGAGATCGCGTCTGCTTGTGATGATCTTAACATAGAGTTATCTCGTCTTCTGGCAAGTCAGCCCAGTACCACCGTTTCTCTCTCATAGGCGGCAGTAACATGGCGACATCAAGCACCGCCGTTGACGTCAACCTCATCGCCCGCTTCCTAGCCCATGAGCAGATACGAGACCTCTCTCAAGCCTCGTCAACAGACTGCATCGTCCTCTGCGGATCCGCAATCCTCCACTGCGCAAAAACCGTCTTCGCCGCCCTGGAGAAAACCCCCAGCTTGGCAAAAACCCTCGTCATCTGCGGCGGCATCGGCCACTCAACCCAGTACCTTTACAACGCCGTCGCACAGAACCCAAGATACGCTCCTCTGCTACCGGAAATTCAAAATCTCCCGGAATCACGCGTCCTCAATATAATCCTCGAACGCTTCTACGACAGAGCCAGCATCGCCCGACTGGGCTGCACCATCATCATCGAAGACCGTTCAACCAATTGCGGAGCCAACGCCATAGAAACGCGCAGGATCTTAGAGGCGCATCATATCCCTACGCCGGAATCGTTCATCGTCGTTCAAGACCCGACGATGTCGATACGGACCCTCGCCGCTTTCAGGAAGGTCACAAATCATGTAGTTCATACAAAACAAGTTCGCTCTTATCACACGGTTTAGTAGTTATGAC
>QQTW01001063.1_pt1 | contig 18755 bp, 21 predicted proteins | sample 1904831 | NCBI WGS metagenome assembly QQTW01 (sample SAMN09435610, study PRJNA476489) | Subsurface metagenome, whole genome shotgun sequencing project. | reverse complement strand
GTACCGTCCTTGTGCCGGAGAGGTCACGGGTACCTCGGCCGGGGCCAGTCGCGACGACCGCAGTCGCGCTTTCGAAGGTCAAAGAAAGGGAAGAGCAGAGAAGGACAAGGAAATGGCGTGTCGAGGGTTCCCAATTGCCGTGATCAAGTGACCAGGCAGAAAAGCGTCGCTCTGGTGTGCAATCTCCATAGTGTCCGCTTGGCGACGTCAGAGTGATAGCCGGGGCCGTCAGCACTCAGCAGAGTTTGCAGCCCTGGGAGCGGCAGCGGTAGCGGTAGCGGTAGCGGTAGCTGCATCGGCATCCTGTAGCAGGGGACAGGAATCTCTTAATAAGAGTCACGGCATCTGATTCCCAATGGATTGTTGCATGGGACCGGCACCGCGCGTGGCCGTCCGCCGTGGTCGAGTGAAGTCATGCAAGAGAATGTGAGGAAAAGAAGAGGAGAAAAAAGGTGGAAAGGGAAGTGAGTGCGCAATTGTGTGGATGTGAAGCGTCGTGGCCCGCCGGACTCGACTTTTTTCCGGCGTCTGGCGAGATTTCGATTACCCCCGAGAAACCCCAAAGCGGCAAACTTTGCCAAACTATTACCCCCGAGAAACCACCACAGCCCTGGAGCGCCTTCAGCGGATCCCGAGGTGTCCCCCATGACTCAAAACTATCGTCAGATTCCCGACTCTCGTCCTGGCACCAACAATTCTGATTACTCGATAATTCCAGCGGAAGGGTTCAGGCGGCATCTGTCGCATCTCCGCGGATCCTCACGATGTGTAATAATATCCAAACCTCCCGAGGCATTCGCTGGCAGCATCACCCGACGATGTTTTCTGCATGGCGTTGGCTCTGCTCGTGTCGGCAGATGAAGACCCCAGGCTGCACCCCACAGTCGCCATGACCCTTACCGCACTGTATGTAGGAGCCTCCACAGAAAAGTTATCGTGAGAGAATCGTCGAATGACACCACTTCGCCTCTTGATGACGGACGCCCATTGCGATGACGCGAGGGCACTAGTCGACGCCTGCTGTTGCCATACTCCCACGGCGAGAATATGCTACCACATCACGTTTGCCCATGCAGCGGCAATGATCGCTTTGTTCATTGTTCGTCCTCTTCTTTCATTCTCTTCAATCATCAAATATCCTCCTTCATTTCTTTGCCAATACGTGTTTCCACGTGCGCAGGGCCAGGTACGGAGTACATATCGATATTATAGTTTGATTGACCTCATCTTTATTAACTGCCCGAGCAATCACTCAATTGCGCCTTCCGAGATTCCAGGTTGGTATCTGATGTCCGACGTAATCATAGGTGAGCCCAATGGGCGGACTGAATGTATGCCTGAGGCGAATATCATTGGTCGACAATCGCTACCACCCGAGGATACGTCCATAGTCCGCAGTCGGCGCCGGATCGTATAGCAATTGAGGTTACCTAGGTATGTCCGTTGTGCGACTATAATCTTCACATATAGGCATTGGAGGACTTCTTGAATAAATGAGCGTGCTGATCACCTGGCCTGTGACCACTGTTTCACCTTATCTCTTGCGTTCACACGCAATGCTGCTACACATGGTAGGGCTGTCAGACACTCTGATCGACGACTGTAGATATCCTCCCGACCAATCACAGCCGCGTACTGATAACGTTCAAACAAACCGTTCGCAGAAGTTGCTCCTGGCCGTTTGAGATGCCCGTTATCGACGGACGGACGGACGGGTTCAATGTTTGACGGGTACTACCGCTCTCGACGACAAACAGCCTCTTAGCATTCGAGGCAAGTACTCGATACTCCAGTCTTCAATAACAGGCCGCTGCCACTCTTGGGCCGACAAACCTGCAACGGCCCTTGCGGGAGCCGCCACCGTCGTGACAGTCTGCCAGCGGGAGTGCACAGCGTCGTCCATTGACAGCTCCCATGGTTCGACACAGATAGCATCCCGGGCGCACGCCCATTGCCCGCATGAAACCCATCCGTGCGAGATCAGCAGACGGGGGAGTCTGCCGCGCAGATCGATCGGCGGCATCGAGAGCCTCATTCTTCAGGGCTGTCTGGCGGTTCTGAATGGGAAAGAAGGTTTGGGGTTGAGCGCGAGCATGCGCCCTCCAGCCTGCGCCGAGCGTTGGGTTGTTCCAGAGGTAGGGCTGGAGCGTGGTCCGTTGATTTCAGGTACGGTCGAGTTTCGTGATCCCGGCTCGGCGCGTGGCTCCGCCGGGGTGGTTTCCAAGGTTGCCCAATTTATTCGCGATGCTAGGACACTTGTGGCATTTTGACGACGCGGACTGGCCTTCGATCTGGATGTCGTGTCTCAATCGTGACTGTGTGGAATGGAGAACTTGTGATGCCTCTCATTGCTCGACCGTTTGGTTTGTTTTATCCCCGTCTCATCGAAAACAATTCGAGCCGTTGCCAAGTGATAGACGAGGACGCCACTGCCAAGAATCTGCAACATTGAACACCTCTCGAAGATTCAACCTCGAAGAGTACGTCTGAAACCTGAAGCAAAAAGGAACGATACAGAATACGCACCTCGACAAACCTTAAATTGACAGCCAAGGAACGAACACGTCGCAGCAACAGCAGTGCTGCTTTGTTTCAATCTCCCGGCAATGTGCTCCGAGCTTTACGGTTTCCATAGCGTTCGAGGAACTGATACTCTTAAAATGGAGAGCAGTATGTAAGTACCCGACATATTTGCATGTCCGCAGAGTCATCAACATAAGCAGTTAGTGGGATCCATATCTCAGGAGACATCTTCAATGAACTATGAGGAGTGAACGAATTGGTTGTGACCCTGTGGGGATTCGGTCCGCTTTTTTGTTTGAAAGAAGAAAAAAAGAACCACACCCTTTTCCATCCTCCATCAGTCCTGCATATGAATTGATCAGAACTTTAGCTTTACTACTTGCTCATGAGGCCAACGAGCTTCTGAACTCTTTTTCGAATAAGAACTTATGGAGTGTGAATACATACGACTCAATCAACAGCAGTTGCAGCTCCAGAGCACATCTCTCGCTGCTTCACTCTGATCATGTCGTACGAGACCCTTGTCCGAGGGAGGCACGATCGATGCTCTCAGACCCCGCTTTGCGTCTCCACCTGCTGCGACAAACCCCCTTCTTGGCCATCGGATTCTGTGAATGGGATATATGTGTACATCTTCTCGTACCGCTCTCTTTCTTCTCCGGATTGCCTATAGCTAGCGAGTCATGGATTTCCCCGAACCTAGGTCTCTTCACTGAAGGGCTGGCATGGTCGAGACTCGTGGTCTGAAGAATTCGAACACCAATGGATGATACGCCAGCCACATGAGAAAGCCATGGTCGTAAGTGAGGTTGGGGGACAAGTACCTAGGTAAATCACCGAACCCGTCTGCAGCTAATCTAGAAGGTAGGTCTCAGGGCTCGCTCTCAAGGTCTTCCTGCTTTTATTATTTTATCTGAAACACCAAAAATGTTAAGCCCCTCATTGTTTTTCAGCCCCTACCTACGTAAGTTGTGTGGTCAAGAAGTCGATCGTCATCGTGAGATCCGGTGAGCAAAACAACATTTTTGAAGACTGCCACTACGATAAGAACTTAATGCGCTTTGTGATACCTAGGTAAGTGCGTTTCGAGGAGGACCCCAAGGCAACCGAGGAGGACCCCAAGGCAATCGGAAGATTGTCCCGCCTGCTTGGTGCCTCAATTGATCATTACTTTTCCATCTGCAGTTATCCAAAGGCTCGAGATCCAACAGATCGGCCGAGCAGGACCTGTGAAGATTAAACTGAAGCTTCACGTTACATATAGGTATGCGCATGATTTTCTTTTTCATCTTCTTTTCGGGCTCCTAGATCACTCGCTCCATCATCTCCACCGTCTTCCCGCGCGTTTCGAGAGTTCTCAACGATTCCATGTGTGCCGTAGCTGGCGAATTGATACCCAATAATCTCAGTCGAGTGGTTGCATATATGACATTGATTTTATTCTCCACAATACTAGCAATCCCTTTTCTTTTTTAAGACGTGTCGATCACTTTTATTTGTGGAGACTCCATGTTTGCCTCATCTAGGCGGCGTGCCTATCTATATAAGCAGACCAGTCTTTGCTCTCAGCTCTGTCACTCTATACTCACTTTATCTCCCCGACAAAATCGTCACACGAGCTAGTCTGAAACTGCTCATATTATCAATACTTCACAATGCGGTATTTGGTTGCTCTCAATTTTCTCTTGACCTTGGCCCCAGTGTTCATACATGCGGCCCCTTCTCCTACTGGCGGCGAGCTTTCTAGAGGTGTGTAATCGCTGCAAACCTAATGGTTAAGCGCTCATCTCACTGAATGTTGCAGCGTACTGTTCTACAGTAGCGGATTGTTCGGGTTGTTGCTACGATCCAGCACGTCATCTCAACGTAAGTGATTCCCTACATAGCCAGAGGTGTTCTGCCTAACAGTTCTGTAGCGTTTCGATCTCGGAAATTGTATTAGCGGCTGCCCGGCACCAGAACCATTGCCCCTCCCAGAAATCATCGGATTGCCGGAGATAGAACCATTGCCTTTCCCAGAACCCCGGCGGCTAATCCCTATCGAGCCAGAACCTATCGAGCCAGCTATCTTCTGATCAGACACCATCGAATTCTAGGAACCCTACGACCGAGGACTCCAGGGGCCACCACATCCGACCAAGGTCTACAGGAGCTAGGATGCCACGTCATAGACCTACCACAGTTTTGCAATGTTTAGCAAGGCCATGTGCTACTATATGTAAAGGGAGAGAACGATTTCCTATTTGAGCATGAGAGTCTTGGGGAATATCTAGCGTACGGACACTGAGGCATGCATAACATAACTTCTTTTCAGGGAAGCATGTGAAATCATGAAGGATCCTATGAGACGCATCAATGCTGGCTTCACAGATTCGTCAAATCGTATTGTCTGCCTCTTTCATGTAGCACTTAACCTCATTTTTGATAAGTAAATGCGGCTTGGTATATGGCTCAATTTCTTGGCTTGGTTGAGCAATGCGAATGGAATACACCCATCGACAGTACGAGCTTCCGCTCGCCTCAGCCCAGCGTATCGGGTATCTAGGACCCCCTCCGTTGGACTTAATCAAGTAGAGTCCGCTCTTCTCTACCTACCTTGACAAAACTGGTGAGTCTGTAAATCCAGTCTTCGTGCTGAATCCGAGACGGGACTGGCCAACCTAACATTCGGGTTTCGCAGGCAGTTGGATCGGTGAAGCACCCATACCTGCAACCTCTCTGGAGGACTTCGTGACCACTATCCCCCCCGAACGAGGAGAAGGATTTGTCCCTACGGTTAATTCGAAGGTTACTGACTTGGGATCCGGAGCTCAGGGCGACGTCTGTGGAGATCCTCGATGATGAATGGCTGATGAGACCGAACGAACTGATGCAACAGAGCTCTAATCAGGCCGCTCAACCGAGAGCACGAGAGGTAAAAAGGGAAGCTATAGTAATAGCCAGAACTAGTGGAAGACCAATGTAATATAGGGGTAGGGTGTAATACTGAATATCCTGTTGTCACACGTAAGGTCTGCCCAAGGTGTTCAGCGAAGGGAGCGAGACTCCGAAGGCCCAAATACCCGATGATAACGTAGCGAGACAACGTAGTAAGAGACCTGAGGAGCAGCAAAACAAGTCAATTTTTATTGAGAAGATATCAGTTGCTTCCGCTCAACGTCCTTCTCTTGAAGTCCGATTTCAACTGTTCCAAGTTAAATTCTATAACATTGCAACACAAACTCCGTCCCACGACATATAGCGGAAGTATAATGCACAGCGAACCCACTAGTAGCAACTAGCTGCGTCCAAATTCAAGCTGCTTCAACGTGCGGGAAAAGCTTCTTCGCCAACTCCGTCTTCGTTTCCGTCGAAGACTCCCCTGGGGTGACTGTAACGCACTGCACCTTTTGCACGTTCTCCGGGGTCCCGACCTCCAAGGCGTCCCCCTTGGTGAACATGAAGTCGGGTCCGAGCGCTGGATTCAAGAGGTTCAAGTTCTTGATGACGGTGTACTCGCTGAACGCAGTGCAGAAGACGTTGGCCGGATCGGCAACCTCCAACTTGGTGATGTCGGAAACGGGCGGGTTAACTGGTAAGGGTCCAGTTAGGGTCGCTCGGCGATGAAGAGGTCAATTTGCACCACTTACTGGCTACTGGTTCACCATCTCTCGTCGTGATATCGACGACCTTCCTCACTGCTTGTCCAGCCCGGGTGGTCAGGACGACCGTCGCCTGTTGTGGTCCAGCAGCCTCCGAACCCTGCGCGGCAGGGAGGCAGTAGGCGACGGCGCCCAACAGGCAGATGCCGAGCAAAACAGACTTCATGATTGCCACTGTCGTTGTCTGTGTTCTTCTTGTCGTGGAGGCCGGGCGCTTTCCGTAGTCTTTCTGATCGCGTCCAACGATATGTATCGTAATCGAGCCGACAAGTTTTCTTCCCCAAGCATGGAACCCATGCCCGTATTTATCCACTCATTGCGTCCCGGCAGGTCCCATCGGGCGAGGCGGAAGGCTGACATCATTTTTGGGAATGGGCCAGAACGAACGGTGGCTCGACGCTTTTGCACGGTGCGAGCGCCGGCACGATCCTTTCCTCTGGCTCGATCCGAAGAGGTGACGAGACCCTGAAGTTAGATTGGCCGCCATCTCTCTGCGCGCTCAATAATCCTTTGTTGCATGTAGCCAAGTCTGGCTGCCCGCGATCTGGCACGGCCTGCCCGAGGCGGCAGGTGCATCAGACATCAACACCGAACGTGCGGCGGCGAGTCAAAGGCAAAAGTTTGCGGGCCCGCGACCGCTGGGCTTTCCCAAGGTTAATAATACCGTCTCCCATGACCGTCTGCGTGCTGACTTGAAGACGATTCCGGGGATACGGTCGTGTTTGAGGATTGCATTACTTCCACGATGAGGCCATGTCTAAGCCACCACGGAGTTGTTGGATTCGAATCGCCAGGTGAAGTGTGATGTTGAGAGGTGCATTTCTCGCGTCGACTTGAAGACCGAAGTGTCTCCGATATCCCTTCCGACCCGTGGACACGATGACCGACGTGCATGCCCAGATGCAACTAAGAACTGTAACAGCTTAAAACCCTCATACTCAGCATCTGAGCTCGAGGAGACTGATACACAGGAGCGCAATATTGCTGATTATGTAAGTGCCTTGTATCAAATGATTCCTCTCGATGTTCATCCCGTGTTCACAATTATAATCATTTATTCATCCACCGCCATAGCTTCTAGGTCAGTATCACTACCTACATAGTAGGTGTGTACTTTCAAGTTCGAAGACATGTATATACATACAAGACGAATGGGCCATATACGTCTGACGAAAGACATCCTTGGTCAGGATCGAGTGACCAGACCAATGTGAAGAAGACTGTGCCTATGTACCCAGATCTTGTCATAAGGTTTTCTCTACCTCCCTCACCGCTTTCCAGTCAACATGTTTCAGCCCTTCTTCGTGAGACTTCTTGACCTCTGAAGGATCAGTATCCTCAAACCAAAATGCCCAGTTACTCTGAGTGTTCACCAAGGTATTGCCGCGACTGGAGATCAACCCAACATGCTGGACTGGCTGCGGGCTCAGAGCGAATCTGTTGAGTTGCTCCCGGTCTGCATATTCCTCAATCATGCTGTCCGTCTGGCCATCGTGACGCTCCTGGAGGAAAGCGATGAGAGCAGGAACCTCCGATCGCGGGAAGAGCAGGCCTTGCGTGCAACAGCCGTACTTGTTCATCATGACGAGGCCGGCTCGTCGCAGAGGATCGGGCGGAAGATAGACCGGACCCGCTCCGGCTCTGCCTCCCAAGGCGCCTAGGAATGCGAATGAACTTCCGGGATTCCGGAGTGGGACCCAGAAGTTGTACTTTCCAACCATGAACACAAGAGCTGTGAGTGCGGGAGCCGTGACAAGAGAGAGCACGGCAATGGTGGCGGGATCCAGGTATGGGCGGAGCGTGTGCGAGAACATTATGCGGACTGTGATGAGGAAGATAGCCACGATAGTACTGATGAGCGCCACGGCAAGAAAGGTATTGGAATACCAAAAGTCATGCTCGGCTTCCCATGTGAGAGCGGTTTCGGTGTAAAACAGGCGGAGATACAACCAAGGCTTCCAGGAGATGGACTTCGTTCTCGTTGAAACTGCCGGATCCGGATAGTGTTTGTTCAAAGCCTGCAGTGCGAGGAGAACGCGCGTCATCCAGCCTTCCACGAAGATGATATCGTCTTCGAACACCGCGATGAATGGCGCATTGGTGCCGTGCAGACATCGATTTAGCACGTAAACATAGTCACTATATAAAGATTGTGAGCATATCGTTCGTTTGTAGACGTTGTGCTATTTATTGTCCGCAGGAAGACGCACTCATACGAAAGCAACGACTCAAAACTGAGATGGTATAAACGTACAATACGCCCTTGACATAGTAATTCTTCTCCTTCTCCACCTTTGTGATTTCGTCCCATTGCGCTTGGCTCAGCCCATTGTAGGTATCTGCATCGTCCACGACGCTCCGTAACCATGGATCCTTCCAATTCGGATGCGTGGCCGGGTCGGTGTCTGCGAACAGCACCGTTAGGTTAATGGCAGCGCGTTCACGCGGATCCAGGCCCGCCAGCATCGATCCTATAGCTTCATCGAGGTATTGTTTCTGGTCCCTCCGAACGGTGGTGTATGCCGCGCAAAGCAACGGCTCCGAGCCAGCTTTACCCCCTACCGTCGCATCCTCCGGTGGGTTGGCGCCATCTTCATTCTTCAGCGTCCCGTTGGCCGCATCAATGAACCGTCTGGCGTCAGTCGCTCTATACTGGCTGTATCCGAGGTCATAGACATGGTCGCTGTTGAAGAACGCTGCATGCGGATCCCGCCACAATGCGCGCTTGAAGTATAGGAAGGCGATGCCGAATATCAGCCCTGTAGCGAGCAACGCCCTGATCGAAGACCGACTTAACAATTGTCGAAGGACGTGCCTAAGATGCGTAGGGAAGCTTATGCGCATTAGAAAGGCTGTAGTCAAATCATTGGGGTGACGATGTCCATCGAGACAAGTGAAGCTCCAGGAACCGCAACTGGCCGGGCCAAGCTCTCCAACGGTCAAAGCCTAGCGTGTTCGGCTAAAAATCGTCACTTCGCGTCCAATTGCAACGCGACGCCGGATCGTCACTTATCAAACACTCATCGCAGCGCGGCTCCGCGAGAATGGCGAACTTCTTCGACATAAAGGCGCGCGCGAGTGCAGCTGCGGCATCGGCTGGTTCTTCCAAAGCTGCTCCAGCGAAAGAAACGAACAATCTACAGCCATGGGTGGAGAAATAGCATGTCCAGCACGCTCTTCAAGCAGCTCGAAAATAGCTAATTGCGTACAGTCGCCCGCGCACCCTCGCCGACGTGACTGCTCAAGACCACACCATCTCCGTCCTGCAGCGCACTCTGCAATCCTCCAATCTCCCTCACATGCTCTTCTACGGACCCCCCGGGACGGGCAAAACATCCACGATCCTCGCGCTCGCGAAGCAGCTGTTCGGACCCGAGCTGTTCAAGACGCGGGTGCTGGAGCTCAACGCCTCAGACGAGCGCGGCATCTCGATCGTGCGTGAGAAGGTCAAGGATTTTGCGCGCACGCAGCTGTCGCACCCGCCATCCGGACCTGCCGGCGTGACTTATCGCGCAAAGTACCCTTGCCCCCCGTTCAAGATTATTATTCTCGACGAAGCCGACAGCATGACGTCCGACGCTCAAGCGGCGCTGCGCCGGACCATGGAGTCGACGGCCCGCATCACCCGGTTCTGCCTCGTGTGCAACTACGTGACGCGTATCATCGATCCGCTGGCTAGCCGGTGCAGCAAGTTCAGATTCAAGAGTCTGGACGTGAATGACGCGCGAAGACGACTGGAAGAGATCGCCGAGAAGGAAGCTGTGAGGCTTGAGAGTGGCGTTGCTGACGAGCTGGTCAGGTGTAGCGAGGGTGACTTGAGAAAAGCCATCACATTCCTGCAGAGCGCGGGCAGGCTAGCGGGCGCCGTGAAACCGTCAAAGACAAAGAATGGGCGCAAAGTCAGCAAGCAAGACGAGTACGGCGAGGACAGCGATGGCAACGATGTCATGGACGTCGACGCGGCGGGGAAGGCAGTCTCCGTGCGTACGGTCGAAGAGATAGCTGGAGTGATCCCCGAGCCTGTCATGGACCGGCTGCTCAAGGCCATGGAACCGAAGGGAAAGGGCAAAAGCGCACCGTACGACGGCATCGCCGCTGCCATCACAGATATGGTTGCGGACGGATGGAGCGCGACGCAGGTCGCTTCGCAGCTGTACGAAAAGATACTTTTCGATGAGCGTGTGTCGGACTTGCAGAAGAACAGCATCGTAATGATATTTTCCGAAACCGACAAGCGTCTGGTCGATGGCGCCGATGAGCACCTTGCGATGCTGGACCTTGCATTGCGTGTATCCAGCGTTCTGGGCCGCTCGTGATACGACCCTTCATCTGCAAGGACGGAGTTTTGGTGCTAAAAAGGTTCCCTGGGAGCGCTATATTGGGATCTCCCCAGCGTCAATGGGCGTTTGTGGATACTGGCTCATGGTAATCCTGGATCAAGGAATGAGAATAATGCAAGCATGTGAAGGTGTGGAGCAGCCATGCGGTTCTGTGCCCGGCTTACGAGAAAGCCAAAGAGCGATTAGTGTTATGCATGCACTTGAAACTGAAAACTGAGGAAGACGACTGTGTTGTTGCTCGAGGCCATCGTCTGACCGAAGAGCCAAATTTAGATATTAACGATCTGGTTGAGCAAAGCGCGAAAGCCTTTCCTCTTGAATCATCATGCATGCGGCACAAACGACATATTACGGGCTTTAGTGTGTCATGGCACAGCAGTCAACCTCACTCGAAGCTCGATTGCTCAAAGCAGATATTAGTATACACTCGAATTTGGCTGGTGCTGCCGAGCATCACGGGTCATGATGGATATTCCTCAGCTAAAAATGTGTGGCTCGAGTGTCCTTCGGCCCTGATCTGTATCTTCATGCTCTCCAAGATCCGCCGCTTCACTTTGGGGTCGCGAATGTCCATACCTGGAAACATTCCATGGGTGACTTCAAAGTCGAACGGTTTGATGGCCCGCCAGATTGCCGCAATGGCGGCAGGAGGAAGAGGAATCATGTTCGGATAGGACCACATGAAAACAAAGCTCGTCGTACCTGGGAGCCTATCGACGTGATAGAGAGCGGACTGGCGTGACGGGTCAGCAAGTCTCAGTTAGAAGAGCTCGGCGCACTGACGGGCGTAACCATGAGCGAGTCTGCAATGAAAAGCTTCCCCTCCCAGTGCAGTACCAGGCTGCCGTCAAAGTGACCTCCGGTTTTTATTGCGGTGACTCCGGGCAAGACGGTCTCGTTTCGGGTGCGCAGCAGGACTCGCTTACTATTCCCGTCGTCGCTGTCGCTTCGATTGAGCCATTCCTTGTCCTCTACCGACGTATACACGGGACAGTCGAACGCTTTAGCCCAGTCCAGATGGGTGGTGTAGAAGTGCGGATGAGAGATGACTATCGCTTTCAACCCGCCTTTGGCTTTGATCTGGTGACACTGGTTACAACCAGCAGGCCATCAACCAATCCTTGGTGCTCACAACTCACAAACTCCACTGTCTCGTCGTCCAGAAGCGTGATGCAGTCCCACAAGACATTGCCTTGTGCCGTCTGAAGTAGGAATGCTCTCTGCCCAATAGCAAACTAAAGCATCCCTTAGCAGCTGATCAAAGTCAAGGCCGAGTCTTCCAACGAGGCTAGATACCTTCGGCTCTGTCTGCACATACCACACACGCTTATCGACCGAGTCCTGAGTCCACTTGTTCTTGTAGTTGCCCTCCTTCATTCCACGGAGACTTGTCCATTGCTGACCGTCGGGCGGAACGAATTGACGGGGATCCTGTATGGCGTTATCAGCAACGGCTACAATGAGCAGCTCGGTGCTGGCTGGTGGGGATGTGCCGATGCTTACGTCACAGACCCTACAGTTACGCAGCGGACGGGCGGCGGGAACGTCAAACTGAGTGCCGCAAGTGGAGCAGACGAGCAGATCGTCCGCAGCTATCATTGTTCGCAGGCTTATCAGTAGTGAGAGTGTCGACTTGTGTCTGTTGCCTCATTTTGGGAATCCAACCCCTATAGGATTGGGGCAGGGCATGTATGACATCGACTGCACTACTTCAATAATTAGCTAATGCCATTTCCGTCTTCGGACTTGGACAAGCATCGGCGTCTTTAGCGGCACACCGCTGGGTAAATAATATACGCCCCCCACAGCTAAACATCCGACTGTCATCTTCCTGGAGCAGAGAACCTGATTCTGATTTTGCGCAGGATGTTGCTCACTGTCTTTTCCGAGATCTTGAGTCGTTCCATATCGGAGGCAGTACCTGTAAGAATCCCCTGATCTCACCGAGCGTCCTATATCCACGGGGCGGGAGTCCGCGTCTTTGCTGCACGACCATGCGGAAAAAAGACCACCAAGACTATTAAGAAAAAGGTAGATATATCATTTACCCGACTCCATTTCTCTTGTCTGTCTTCGGCGCATCATTGAACTTCTGAGTTCTACACAGCCCACCTTATTGAAAATACCCTTCTTCTGCTTCTTTACTTCGTCCAATAGCGGTTCTATTGGCGGTAGTCTACTCCGTACTGACTGCGGTGCTTTAATGAATGCAAACCCCTTGACCACGGTATATATCTAGGTGACCAGTAAGTGCGTGCACGGTTACTGGAGAGGCGTGAGAGGTAGGTATTACACCGTATAAGGTATGTCGCTATTTCGAGCTTCCTTAACAGTCTCACAACTCAAGCCCACCATTGCGGACGGTGTACTCAAGAGTATTTAGACGCAGCGTTTCCCGTGCCGCTTCACTTTCTACTCCACAACAACACACATCTTCCGGCTCGGGCAGCTTCCTGACCGTTCTCACCTATACCCTACATTACACAGATGATACTACTTACCATGAGATTTAATCCGAGGAGTCTTGCCCTCGCTATAGCTCTATTCCTACCAGGCCTGCTGGCTCTGCAGACAACCCCAGATTTTAGCCTTCCAACTCACTCCCTTGAGGTCCGGGCATTTACTTTTACTCCGGAGGAAGACCAGCTCTTGAAAGAGCTTGTCGAGCAGGAGCCGAAGCTTTCATGGGCTGAAATTACCAAGTCGTTCCCGCGTCATGGCCATTATTCGGTAATACGGCGATACATATCTTATATAAAGCCGAACTTCATGCCAGATCCGCGCGATGCGGTGCCTTACACCTTCGAGGAAGACCAGCTCCTGAAGAAACTCAAAGATCAGGGCTTGACATGGGAACAGATTGCTGACGGCTTCGCTGAATACTTCCCGAGACGATCCGGACCTGCGCTGTCACAGCGTTACGGGGAGGTCTTTACGTCAGGAGAGTGGGAACGTAGGCCTTACACGCAAGATGAGGATCAGTGCCTAGAGCAGCTGAAACGCCAGGGCCTGAAGTGGGACAAGATAATCGAGTACTTTCCAGGACGAACGATGAATGCGTTGCAAAAACGATGGAGTACTCTGAAGGTGGAGTTAGGTCTGGGCGCGCCAAAAAACAGATTCACACCTGAGGAGGATCAGCGCCTGATACAGCTGAAAGAGCAGGGCCTACCGTGGGCCAAAATTGCCGAGTCCTTTGAGGGACGAACCGTTAAAGCTTTAGAACATCGGTGGTATGACTATCTGATGCCTAAAATGCAGCAGAACGGAGCACAAAATGCAGAAGATTGAGCACCCGATGAGGACCAGCACCTGACAACGCTCGAGCAAGGGGATTTACGAGAACAAGATTATTGATTCCCTTGGTGAACAAACATTGCCTGGCACTCCGACATGTGCTTGGGTCCATCGGAGCTGCGTCTCTCATCCGTGCCTTCGAAGCTGTCGAGTGCTCGCATGGCCAGGATGTATTGTCCGGACGGGTACTTGGGATTCGGATCGCTTGGATGGCGTCCTGCTTGTCGGCGGACCGGGGAGGATTATACCGTTACAATTCGTCGTCCAAAGCGATCTCCTCCTGATGACGAAGGCGATGACGACGAGGCCAGCCCAAATAACCCGAAGAAAGCCACCTTCATGGCGAGAAAGATATCTAGCGAAGACGTCGATGCAGCGTTCAGGGGCATCGCTTTCCATCCGAAGCTACTGCCGCCAAGATGAATGGAGCGCCTGCCTGCAGACGCTCGAGGGCCACAGCAGTTCGGTCCAATTGGTGGCCTTCTCTCCGATTCGATCCCGCTCGTGTCGACGTCGGCCGATCGCACAGTCAAGATCTGGGATGCGAGCGGCGGTGCCTGCCTACAGACGCTCGAGGGCCATAGCAGCTCAGTCCTATCAGTGGCATTCTCTCCCGACTCGCCCGGCGCGCGTCGGCGTCAGGAGACCGTACAGTCAAGATCTGGGACGCGAGCAGCGGCGCCTGCCTACAGATACTTGAGACTAGCAAGCCTCTCTCAAACATATCAACTAATACTACTAGCTCATATCTTTATACTAGAACCGGTACCGTTACTATTAGTGCTTTATCAGCTTCATACATGACACTAAATACCGCGGAGTTCTGGAACCCACGATATCAAGGTATGGGTTTGAATTTAGTGAGAGTGTGGATAACATATGATTCGGAAAATCTTATGTAGATATCCTTAGAATGTCGGCCGTCATGCTTAATATTATCAGGGGTGGCCCGGGGCATCATTCACGCTTGGATGCACCTAAGGTTGGCCGCCGTCCCGCCTAGGCAGATAATACCGCTGAATTTCAGGGACCAAGGGTTCATACACCTAGCTACACATGTAGTAGGTAATACCGAATTTGCATAAGTGCTTACACCATGCATGGAGGCCTAAAGTCTGAATTCTCCCTTCCCCCTGCTCCAGTCTTATACGCATGGTTCATATGAAGCGCCTGATCCAGGGTTTCTTCCATGGCGCTGAGTAATGGAGCTTTACCCGCTTGCCAGTAACAGTAGGTGGAGTTAAATCAGGATTGAGCCGCATCACTTTATCCACGACTTTTGTCCATCGTGGCCGGGTTAAGTTCCTACTGTCAGCCTCAATGCCGGAAGCTTTACCTAGGTAAATACATCGATTTCAACAACATGCTGCCTCGACGGTCAACATTACCCAACATCCTTCTAACCGCCTTCTTTCTACTCCAGTCCGGTGTTTGTACGCTGCAGAGAACATGGTCTTCAGCGGGGTCACCGAAAAGGACGCCGGTAGCTCAGGGGCCGCTTGAGCCTCGAGATCTTGGACCGCAGCCTGAAGCTCCTGAAAGTAGTATTTGCATATACTCGAAATGGCCAGGGCAAGACTATAACATCATGCTCTTCCTACGACCATTGTCCTCTCTCGAGCATTGGTGCAACGAGTCCCTCGTTGGAAGGATCGCTGCCAACATGGGAACCGCCATCGACCTTTCAATCGTGAGACCTCAGCCTGAAAGCGACGACTGCTACATCACGTTTAGTGTCCCGGAGATGGAGAGTTTTGGTCTCGCCTTGGCGTGTGCAACAGCTAACGCGGTGCGGCTGCAAGACTGTGTGAGTATTGTTGTTGTAGCCTCCTGTTTGTGCACAAGTGACGACTGCTAACAACATTCAGCTCGAAATGACTGAACTTGAAACGGTGGGTGATCGCTTCACCTTCGGTTATCACGTGCCCTCTGAGTGAGAGTATGAGTCTTCGTCCGTGGTCATATCCTCTTTAGCAGATTCGGTTCACAAGGGGGGCAGGACATCAGTCGCAAGCTGGGAACCAACACACTTGTCTGCTTCGGCACAACAACAGAATGAGCCGTGGGTCTTGTGATCTTGCATTCGATCCGTAGTATCTAAAGTTATGTCGCAAAGCTGGCCCAACGCCTCCATGCAAACTCCTGGAAAATCATGGATATCGTGCACCGTTCATCATGTAACATCATCCAAGCTCAGGTAAATTGATAGATAAAAGCGCGTATAGATGTCGAATCGCAAAAAGAAGGCTTCGACCTATCTCAATAGTGCGATTAGCAAGCGCTCTGATGCCGATTGCGCAAAAAACCATCCGGCGCTCTTACCAAACGGTAGTTGACCATGAGTGCTAAGAATAGTTGATTACGCCTTGCAAAACCCAAATTTCACCGTTGGAGACTTTGCTAGCCACACTCACGACATCTATATTGCCTGGTTGAATCTGACCACACGATCAGCGCCTCACGTCTCAGTCCCGCTCACCCCACTTACCGTCTTCCGACCGTCCTTCATCTCTAACCACACCGTATTTCCCGCCAGAGTTTTGACCTTCTTCCCCTCCTCCCACGGGCTTTCCGGCACGATGTGGGCCTCGACGAAGCGGCGCAGATTCTTATTCGCTCTACCCTCTCCATCGGAGCCATGGTAAGCACCGTCACCGAGCGCAGCGTATTCCCGAGGGTCCTCCCAAGGCTTTCTGGGCAGTCGGGTTATCTCCGAGTTTAGCGGCGCCAGCACCGTCGCGTTCTGCGAGCCGTCGTCCAGGCGCTTGGAGATGGAGTCGATGTCGCGGGTGAAGCCGGCGTAGATGCCGATGCTTCGCTCTTTACCAATGACGTCTGAGATGACGACTTCGGATGATTCATGGTCTGAGGATGTTGAGTCCTTGTTGCTGGGTGGCAGGACGATGTTGGGTCCGTTCATTATCGGTTTTTGATGGTCTGCCACGCGGGGGAGTCGGTCCTGGAGCAAGGATGGTAGGGCGATGAGTTGACCGAGAGCAGGATCAAGTAGGCTCACTATTGTGAGGTAACACAGAGCAACAAAGAGTTTCATTCTAAATGCGACTATAGTTCTGTACTGAGTATCGTGGTTTGAGGTGGAGTAGAGTGATGCTTTTGCGAGTCGTTAGATGTGGTGGATGCGCCGGAGTGCAGACGCCAAAGGCCTAGACGTCATCTGCAAGCTAGCGTGGGATGTGGTCTTGGCACGTATTCGAGCAAACATCCGAAACTTTCATGTTTGCATCCTCCCAAGGTCCTTCATGTACGAAATTTGAATCACTTCAGATTCAACTCAACATCAGACGCGAAAACCTCCCGTTCATTGCTGTGGGTATGTCAAGTGAGTATACCTTACAAATACCTGTAGTCACTGAGGTATTGGCTCCCACATTTTCTCCTTTTATTAGCTGACTATATTTCGATCAGGACGATCTACGAGAATTCCGGTCCATTCACTTTCCAGACGCACCGGCACCAAGTGCATTCTTCCAGCAAGTAGATCCAAGTGATGAAGTCGAAGCAGTGGGAGAATATGAGGAAGCAGAGGACGACGCCCTCGGCTACTATCCCGATGGCACACAACGCACCCTAACGGCTGAGCAAATATCAATGTTTCGACACAGTGAAATCCAAGGTATCCTGAAAGAGCGACGGCGTATGAATGAAATGAGCTCGCAGTCTCCAGAAGCTGAAGAGCAAGAGCAACACCGTTCAGCCGAAGTCAAGATCGAGAGCTCTGTGGTCCCGCCAAAGGAGGTTTCTCCCGCACCCGAGCCTTATCGAGGTCAAAATGCCAAGCAACCGAACAGTCGCAAACGGAAAAGAGTCAAGAATGACAGCGGCCGGCATTCTGATGAGGAGTTCACACCTCGTCGGATAGCAAGAGAGCAGGATGAGCAGAAGGCTGTTAGTATCGAACTCGACTACTGACACACGAGCTCTCCTGGACTTGCCGCCGCATATAAAGACGCGAGACTCTGTCTTCACCGATAACGGCTCGAGTCGATGGAAATGCCATCAGCGACAGTGCCCCACAGGCTCCTTGAGCTTTGCTATGGAGGATCCGCCGACCATGGCGTTGTGATATCCTAAGAAGAATCATTCGCAACCCAGGTAAGCTGCTCAATTGGCACAGCATTGTTCATTCCCCTTATCATGATGAAAACCTTTAAGTCATCCTTAGTCGGACGCCGAAGGGCTGTATAAGCTTGTACTGCGTTCTGGGCGTTTGACTGGAGCAAGGCAGCTTGGTCTATTTCGGTCATGGCGACCTTAATCTTCTCTCTGAAACTTGAGCATGAAACCCTGCACCCTTCGAGTCAGATGGTACGTGCTGTCGCTGATCCATCCACAGATATGCTTCGACCCAACGGTAAAGATGATATCGGCCACCTCACTACGACCGTCCTGTTGTGGTGACAATTGGGTTATTTGGACGGTTAATTGTACGACTCAATCCTCTCTGTAATGCTCGTGGCCAGTGGCACGCGAGGTTGTGCTATCACTCCTCGAGCAAGAGTCTGGAGGGTTGCCAGATGCTTCTGCGTTATGCAAGCTATTGAATTTGTCGACAGTGCCTTGATGACGTCTACGAAACGATCGAGGTCAACATCAGTATTTCTGTCTGTCAACAGCAATCCTGTTCGAAGATACTGTGGAAATGTGTCCTACGAACGACGCGATCACCTCGCAGCCCCGCTGGGCAGCCACGATGCAGCGAGCACTTTCTTCAAGTACCGCAAAATCGTCAAACTCATTCATCACACGGTGTATCAAATCTGCGAGCATCTTGCCAATTAGAGTAATGTGCCTGAGCAAATGGAAATCTAAGATAGCTTGGCGCAAGCAATGAAACGCTTCCCACTCCCGCTTGCTCACCACGGAAAACCGAATCCACAACATCCTTCGAAAGAAAGGTATTATACAGCCGAAATGACATCGGATTGTCCATCAA
>QQTW01001062.1_pt1 | contig 18756 bp, 18 predicted proteins | sample 1904831 | NCBI WGS metagenome assembly QQTW01 (sample SAMN09435610, study PRJNA476489) | Subsurface metagenome, whole genome shotgun sequencing project. | reverse complement strand
CAACTGTGGCGCGAAAATTGCTTTTTTTAATTTTTTCTCCAAAAACCTCTGAAAGTAGTTGCCATAACTTGGGGCCAACATCTTGCTTGAGGTAATTAGGGGAATAGCCGTTTGTTTCTGCTATCTGGTCATAACACTGATGTCTCCCAGACCAAGCTGCCTGAATTATCAGCTGTTGAACGTCATTTAGATGTTTGCCCTTCTTCGCGAAGATTAAGCCGTCAGTAAAGTTAAGAACTTCTTCAACATTCATAAATTTTCCTGTTATCAGAATTTGCTAATTGGTTGATTATATTTCAGCTAGTTAACCATAGTATTTATCATGAAAAAAAAGTATAATTAATTACATTTGCCTTACAGACAAAATATTTAATTATTTTTTTTATAAAATTTATAGCAGTTCCCATTTCAATCAAATACATCTAAAGAATTGAGGTAGAATCCGTACAGTACAGTTTTTACATTTTGTAATGTAAATTAAATCTGTAACAGTGTTACTACATAATATACAATTAGTTTTGATTAGACAGTGGCAGAAAAAGTAATAACTTCAGGGATAAGAAAGTGATAGCTTCTTAATAATTCAAGGTGTATGACCTAGAACTTTTGCCTTGATAGTCGCACGTATAGCAATCCGTGGAGGAGATCCGAACACCTCTCCCTTGTCCCCCTTGTCCCCCTTGTCCACGCCAGCCGCCTCAACAGGGAGACCCCCGCACGGTGCTGGCTCCTCTTGTTCGGAAATCAAATAGAACTGCTATGCTACAGCAATTAGCTAAAAAATTTGAAACAGGAATTTAACTAAGTCTTCCTGACCCAGACTCATGTAATCACCTGATTTTATGCGATATCTGTCCCCTGGCGACACCCGCAAATTATTAATGTATGTGCCATTGGTACTTCCCATATCTTCTATATAGAAACCGTCTGCCTCAACGTGAATAACGGCATGAGTTCGTGAGACAACTTCCGAATTGGGAAATACTGAAACATCTACATCTGGGGATCTACTATTATTTGGCTTGCCGATACAGATCGCAGAGAGATTTTGCGGCAATTCAATCTGCCAATCTGTTTGGACATGGATTAGGTATACCGTCACTTGTTGCACTTGAGTGCTGTCTTTTGCGATCGGTGGTGTTGGGTTTGCTTGCTGTGTGACGGGTTGAACGACGCTTGGTGGTACGGGACTACTTTGGGCGGAAGCTAACTGTGGGTCGGGGGTAAATGAGGAGGTGGAGTGAGGTTTGATGTGGATTTTGATGCAGTTTCTAAACTTTTGGGCGCGTTCAGTATTAGGAATTTCCGCAGCTAGCTTTTCAATCAGTTGCGAAGCTGCGATCTGGGGGAATTCGCTCAGGGTATCTTCAATAATAACTTTGGCGAACGGTCCAAGACAAAAGCTCAGTTCTTGCCGACAATGCTCTACAAACTGTGGGTCAACAGAAGCAGGCGTTTTTGCTCTAGAAGCAGGTTCTAGAGCAACATCTACTGACTCGGCTGGTTGAGCGATCGCCGTCTTCGTTGAGGGAGTTGACTGTTGTGGTGTCTGTGTTTCAAACCGAAGTTCGCTGTTGTTTTCAGTTGTTTCGCTGAGCCTTAGTACCTGTTGCTCCAACACTTTGAATTCATCTGATTCTATAATCTCTGCTACTTCTTCCTCTTTCCGAACTTGGTCAATGTTAATTTCCACTTTTTTGAGTGGCTCGTCGCTCACTTCTGTTTCGTTCGGTGAACATTCTATAATCTCTGCTACTTCTTCCTCTTTCTGAACTTGGTCAATGTTAATTTCCACTTTTTTGAGTGGCTCGTCGCTCACTTCTGTTTCGTTCGGTAAACTTGGTAGCTCGATCTCAACAAGAATCTCTTTTGCTGACTGGTAGCGCTGTCTAGGTTTCTCCGCCAGCATTTTGTCTAGTATGCTAGCTAAAGAGTCACTGATATTGACATAGGAGCGCCATTGCCACTCTAGGGAGCTATCCATCAACAAATTTGGCATTTTCCCAGTCAAAAGGACAATAGCACAAACACCTAGTGCATATAAATCGCTGGAGGGGTAGGAATTCCCTACACGGATTTGCTCTGGTGGCGCATAGCCAATTTTTCCCAAAACCGTACCTACAGACAAAAACTGAGATACTTTTTCTTTAACCAACCCAAAGTCGATCAGCACAGGTTTAGATTGGTCATTAGGAAGCATGAGGTTGTCCAGCGAAACATCCCGATGAATTATTTTTTGCTCATGCAAATAGTCAAATACTGGCAACAGATCCATTAGCCACTGGATAACTTCAGCTTCAGAAAATACCTGATTTTGCTGAGAAAGGCGCTCCTGCAACAGTTGAGAGTAGGTTTTACCATCAATATATTCCTGCACTATAAACAGTCGTTCGTTCTCGGTAAACCAAGCCAGAAATTTAGGAATCTGGGGATGATTAATATAATGTAATACTTTAGCTTCTCGCTCGAATAGTTCGCGGGATTTTTGAGCTACATCTTCTGCTGTCCCGGAAACTACAAACTCTTTAAGGACGCAAGAGTCACCGAATCGCTGAGTGTCTAATGCTAAGTAAGTTCGCCCGAAGCCTCCGTGTCCAAGAACCTTCTGAATTTGATAGCGATTGTTAATCAAATTTCCGGAGTAAATATCTGCTGGCATTGCAACGTTGCTCATTGGTAACTAGGGTACAAAAAGAATTTCGTCCGGGTGCATCTTAGCTTTAGCAAGAATGCACAAAACTACAATTTACATTCTCTACATTCCGCATTTTAAGTATCACACACCTAAATTATAGAAAATTAGCGGTGAAGTTATAACTCCCCAGAGAAGCTTTTAGCGAATAACACTTATTTGTCACTTTTTTGTAACTTGAGGTAATGTTGAAATTTTTGCCTGAAACAGGAAGAAGGCTCCCACCATAGCGGTACTCTGCTTGGTGGTGTCATAGACAATGAGTTAAAAAAGACACTATTAAGCCGTATTCAAACGTAGTTGAGACTACTATTAGGGTAGCGACCCTTCGCGATCGCTCAAGGGCATGATTTTTAACAATATAATCCAACGTGCGGATAATATAATATAATCAAATCAAACGTACAGTCCGTAAATGCAACACAAAAATGCTAGTATTTGATGCCTTTTCAATAGGGTCAAAACGAGCGAATTTATCTTGCTCGCAATACCACCTTGAGTTGCTGCTACATCAACACCATAGTCAGCAATCTTTTGGGCATCTGTATAATAATTACTGACTTTCTTCAGCAACACTCGCTCTCCGAAACTTTCTCCAAATGGAGCATCAAAAGCAGTTTGAGCATAATCCATGTACTGTCACTTCACAGCTTTCCGGCTTTAAACCAGGGCGCAATCCTTTAAAATTAATATCGGGAAAAGCTTCCCAAGCGATATCTTCAATATAACCGCACTGCCGACAGTGGAAATGATGGTGCTGTTCAACCTTAGCATCGTATCGTAATACACCTTCTTCCAAAAGGACTTCTCGCACCAAACCTACTTCACGTAAAGCTTGCAGCGAACTATATACGGTAGCTTGCGAGGATACTGGTGCGTTTTTATTTAATGCACTCAAGATTTGCTCAACGGTGGGATGGTCTTGACGCGATCGCAAGTGAGCATACACGGCAAACCGTTGAGGAGTCACCCGCAAACCTTTTGATTTCAGGATTTGAACAATCGCGTCAGCTTGCTGTTGCATAGTCTAGGTACTCAAGCACTAATTACCTTGGCTCTTAATTATAACCCTTTGCTCCTAACTAATGCTCAAGCATTTGACATTTTTTGAAAAATAGGTAATTATAACTATTGAAATATTCTTAAACCAGAATTATTCTGACTTATAGAAGCGAACACTAAACAAAAGTTCGTGTCAGAATTGACGATGACGAGTAATAAGGAAGAAAAAAAATGGCTGTAATCAAACGAGTCCCTAATGTAGTATTTAAAACTCGCGTCCGCGACGAATCGGTTGAAGGACCAAATCCCTTCCGCTGGCAAGACCGTACCACAAAAGAGATTTTTGGTAATAAGCGGATTGTAGTCTTCTCACTGCCAGGGGCTTTTACTCCCACCTGTTCTTCGACACATTTACCGCGCTACGAAGAACTATATGACGAAATTAGAGCGCAGGGAATTGACGAAATTTATTGCATATCAGTCAATGACGCATTTGTAATGTTTCAATGGGGTAAACATATCGGTGCAAAACGAGTAGCCCTTTTGCCCGATGGTAATGGCGAATTTACCCGCAGAATGGGGATGTTGGTAGACAAATCAAACCTCGGTTTTGGAATGCGGTCGTGGCGTTACTCGATGGTTGTTAACAACGGCGATATTGAAAAGATTTTTGTCGAAGAAGGTCACGAAGATAACTGTGAAACCGATCCCTTCGATGTTTCCGACGCTGATACAATGTTGGAATACCTGAAAACTGCGCGTGTAGGTGCTGCGGTTTAATCCTAATATCATTTTTCAAAGAAAGACTTAAATCCCCGACTTTGTAAGAGTTGTCGGGGATTTTGTCTGGCGCTTATATTTTAATAACAATTATGGTGTGACTCGATTTAGCACTATCATATCTTCTTCATCTAATTCCACAGGAACGCCGCTGCGAATTAGCTCGGAAAAATCTTCATTTGGAACCATAATTGTTAGGGTATACAAACGCGACGAACCTGTATTTTTAATTAAATGAATACCAGTAGGCGGCACTAACAAACTATCTCCTGTTTTAAAGGGAATACTTTTACCATCACACAGGGCTTCACCTTCACCCTTAAGAACAAAAAACATTTCTACTGCCCAGTTATGGCGATTAGGTGGTGTTTTACCGCCAACATCAAAAATTTCGACACAACAAGTTAAGGAAGTATTGGCACTAGCGGTATCAAAGATAATTGCTAGTCGATTGGTGTCGTCGGGACTAATGCGAAATGCTTGGTAATCCTTGGGAGATTTAATAACAGGAATTACACAACTTTTTTTAACTTGCATTTTTTATCTCCTGCTTAACGATCGGTGGTAGGGCAAAAAATACTCATCACTTAATGGTTAACATCTTAACAATTGCTTGCGAGTCAGTAACAAAACCAAAGCATTGCTTAACGTTATATAGGGTGGCTAACCAGCAATATTCGGGTGAAGTCGTTGCGGTGCAGTCCTTGACTAACACGCAGTCGTAACCCAAAAAATTAGCATCTTGTAACGTTGCCATTACGCATTGGTCGGCATTAACACCTGTAAAGAATAGTGTCGTGCGTCCCAGGTTGCGAAGGATACTATCTAAGGGGGTATCCCAGAAGGCGCTCATCCGGAATTTATCGATACGGATATCTTGGGGTAGCTGTTCGAGTTCGTCTACAACAGCTGCTGCCCAACTACCTGCCATCAAGACTTGCGCGCCGTTCTTAGGTAATGCATCGCCCAAGCCGATGCCTTCACCAGTAGGATTATACACATGTAAAACGTTAGCACTAATATTCATCAGATCCGGACGGTTGCCCCAATTGAGCCAAATAACGGGAATATTTGCTTCTCGAAGGACGGGTAATAAGTTTTGTAAAGGTTGAATGGGTTTTTGGGCAGGGGTAACATCAACACCAATATGTGCCAACCAACCATCGGGGTGACAAAAATCGTTTTGCATATCGATGACAAGAATCGCAGTTTTAGCCAAATCGAGATGCAGAGTTTTGGTTTCAGTTGGTAAGATAGCTGTTTGTGGGGTTAGGTTCGGACGAGAAATATCTGCGATCGCATGATTAACTGTCCAAGCGTTTGGTGCTATTCCTAATCGACGAAGCGGTAAATTCATAAATAATGGGAAGGGGAAGGGGTAAGGGAAATATCTTTAATTTTTAACTCCTAACTCATAACTTACAACTCATAACTCCTAACTCATAACTCATAACTCCTAACTCCTGTACGGGCGGGTTCACTAATATACTCGTATGATAATGAGAAATTTTTGTAAACCCGCCCCTAGTTCCTAATTTAATTTAAGGATAAAATTGTGAACTTCACCATTGAGAATGCTTTAATTGCCACAGAGGATGACTACAATACCCAATCTGTAACGGTTGTAGATGGAAAAATTACCGCAATATCTCCTCAACTCAATACTGTTGGTACGTCAGTAAACGCTCTTAATAAGCTTTTACTTCCCGGTTTTGTCAACGCTCACACTCACTCATCGGAAATGTGGCAGCGGGGGATAATGTCGATGTTTCCCCTCGAATTGTGGTTAGCGGAACTTTACGATTTCGCACCGCTTGATATCGAGAAAGTCTACCTCAGCGCTTTGGGTACTGCCGTCGAAACCTTACTTTCCGGTGGTACATCGGTTGTGGATCATCTGGTGCTGATTCCCGGCAAGGAATTTGAAACCATTGCGATCGCAGTTAAAGCTTATCAAGAAGTTGGGATTCGTGCGGTTGTTGCACCTCTCATCCAAGACGAATCGCTAGCTGCGGGTATTCCCAGTGGAGATGCCAAACAAACCTACGAACCTTATTTTCGTTCTACTCAAGCGACACTCGACATTATCGAAGCAGCGGTTAAGCAATTTCATCATCCCGAAACAGGTATCAGTATTGCAGTCGCACCTACTGGTATCCAACTTTGCAGCGATGCTTTATTTGAAGGATGTAGCGAGTTGAGCGAGAAATATAACCTTTGCCGACATTCGCATTTACTCGAAACCAAAGCGCAAGAAAAATTAGCCCAAGAAAAATATGGCTGTACCGCTGTCGAACACCTCAAACAAATTGGCTATTTAGATTACCGGACATCGCTAGCACATTGCGTTCATTTAACTGATGCGGATATTGCAATTCTTGCTGAGACTAAATCGACTGTTGTCCATAATCCCCTTAGTAATCTACGTTTAGGTAGCGGAATTGCGCCAATTTTGAAATACCGTCAAGCTGGGGTAAATGTCTCTTTTGGTTGTGATGGTGCATCGAGTAACGACTCGCAAGATTTACTCGAAGCAATTAAAATCGGTTCGATTTTGCATAATGTTACCGACTTTGATTATCAGCATTGGATTACACCGCGAAAATCAGTTGAAATGGCGGCTTTGGGTGGTGCAATCGGGTTAAATATGGGCGATGAGTTGGGGTCTTTAGATATTGACAAAAAAGCTGATTTAGTCTTATATGATTTGACAAGTTTATCGCTGTTGCCACGTACCGACCCAATTGGTTTATTAGTTCTCGGTCGCCCGACTAATATTGTAGATAGTGTCTGGGTAAATGGAAAGCAAATTGTTGCTGAAGGTAAAGTGACCACGATTGATGTTGATAGCTTGCGGCAAGAATTATTTAAGCACAGTGAGTGGCAAACCAAGCGCAAATCAAAGGGTGTTGCCCAGTTGGAAGCGCATTATCGGTTAGTGATGGGATTGTAACCTTAGAGTGAAATTATAGACGTAGAGACGCTATAACTAAAGCCTCTCCACATAAACCAAGGAATTATAGCAGTTTTCGGGTAAATAGACTACATGTAAGGGCACGGCAGTGCCGTGCCCCTACGACCGAAATTAAGCCCTGCGGGCACACTACGTGTTGCTTGCTTCCCCGGAGGGGTAAGCGTCTCTACATTCTTGAAATCACCATGAAAAATCCAAAACCTACGTAGTATTGGGTATTGACTCTACCGCGAACCTGCTTCAGCCCTCCGTAGTTGCGGGTAATATTTTTGTCGGTAGGAAGGCAATGGGGCAGACATTAGTAAAATTTTCTCCAGCAACCAAGGAGCAATCCGATTGCACCATACTGCTAAATGACTTTGCCACCCTACCAATATCTCTGGTGAATCTCGCTGTAATCCGGTGATGAGCGCATCTGCTACCTGTTGGGTAGTCATGGGTACAACCCAGCGAAACAATTGTAAATCGCGCACCATATCGGTGTCGGTCAAGGATGGTAATAACCCTAAGACGCGGATATTGTGCCGTGCTAGTTCACCACGTAGAGCTTGAGTGAAGCCGACGATTGCAAATTTGGTAGCTGAATAAGTTGCCATTGTCGGAGCTGCGACTTTACCCATCAAGCTTGAAACATTCACGATAACTCCTTGTTGTTGTCTGACCATACGTCGTGCAACCAAGCGAGTTATAGAGTACATCCCGACTAGATTAGTTTCGAGTTCTTCTTGGACATGCGAGAGTTTCGATTCTAAGAAGGGAGTCTGGTGCGCGACTCCAGCACAGTTGACTAGTAGATCGATCGGTCCGTAATCTCTCCAAGCTTGCGCGATCGCAATATTCACTTCGACTATTTGAGTCAAATCTAATGGCAGAAGTACTACTTCTGTACCCAATGCTTCAATCTCCGCAGCAACTGAGGCTAAACGTTGGTAGTTTCGAGCAACCAACAACAAGCGCTTCACTTTTTGCTTTGCTAAGGAGAGCGCGATCGCACGTCCAATACCGCGAGATGCTCCAGTCACTAGAGCAGTTTTTCCTTGAATATCCATAGCTATAACCTCCATTGATGTGTCACCGAACTGGTTGTACTGCCGAGTACTTTTGTAGTGATTTATACATATAAAGGCAAGAACAATGTAATGGTGAGACTAGTTTTCACCCTTATGGGTATGAGTTGAACTGATGCAAAGCCGATGTTTTTCGGTCAAATTGAAACGCGCTCTTGAGGTAAAATGCTTGGGAATAGCGCTATTCACTAATTATGAAATGCTCCTTCATGAGCCGCAGTCATGCTTTTCGCATTACGCTCTGAACGCCAAAAAGCGTTAAAGAAGGAAAACCAAATCCAATCTCAAAGTCCTCATTGATTGGATAATCCACATCTAAAGCACAATGATGTGGGTGTAAAAAAAATCAATATCTTGCATCGAGATGCACCTCCTTTGTAAAGGAAATTACCAACAACGACCTTATTTGCATACCCTAGCAATGGGATCAAGAGTCTGCAACAAATATTAGTAAAAAGGTGTAATCGTTACACTGCTATGCACTGTTCTCATAAATATTGCTTAGCGATATTGGATAATAAATATGCCGAAAGCTTCTTATCGAATTGATGCGCGACTGGTCGATAGTGTTTTTCAACTTGAATATTTATGAGAAAATCTCACTGTTATTAAAGTTACTCCTAGTTAGGCAAATGGTAACAATAGTAACAGCTATTTGATAAGGGAGTTTGAATTTAATAGATATCTAATAAGTACAGGACTTACGCACTGAAAACCAGTCCACCTCGATCGGAACTAGCCCCCCGATAAATTGGGGGGAATCTATAAAGCCCCCAAGAGGAGCGGGGGTCGGGGGATCTATAAAGCGTAAGTGCTAAAGTATCCAAAAACGTATTTGTGGGTTATACCAAATCCGGTTGATTGCACATGGTATTTGTAGGGGCACAGCATGGCTCGTTGCCCCTACCGTTTGTGCGTTCATTTAACCGGATTCGATATTACGTATAATTGAAACCACTACAATTTGGAGTAAGCAAGCTCAAGGTTAGTTGCAAGCGTGACTTTAACGACTTAGAGCGATCGATTCCCTTGGAGTCAGTTGAGATCGAATTGCCGATTGCGGAAATTTATCGCGGCGTTGTTTTTGAGTGAGCGCGATATAGGTGGTGCATAGGGGCGCGAAATCTGCTTAGTTTAGCTATCTAAAAAAGTACACTCAGGGGTACTGCATAAACTTTGTTGTTCAAACAATACTATAGATAGAGACGAAATAATTTTTTTCTATACGACAACAAACTTCAACAATAAAGGGATAACTAAATATGGCTAGTCGTCACGGATTTGCAGCACGTACAGGCGAAAATCAACCGCCTGGTGAACTGGTAAGCCCAGGAAAATTTGGTAGAATGTTCCCTCAACTACCAAGTTTTACTCCATCAGTAAAAAGCTTGACCGAACTGGGTGACGCAATGAACGACCCAACGCCGAATACACCTGAAGGAGACAATATTAACGTTCCTGTGGGTTTCACTTATTTGGGTCAATTTATCGACCATGATATCACCCTCGATACCAGCACTCTCCAAGAGACTCTTGTCGATCCCTTGGCTGTACAAAACTTCCGTACCCCCAGACTCGACCTCGATAGCATCTATGGTTCCGGTCCCGACACGCAACCATATCTCTACCAACTTAATGACCCGGATTTATTTTTAATTGGTGCAACCAACTCCAAACCGGGACAGGGAGATGCTTCGGTTCCGACTCAACTGCCGAATGACTTACCCCGTGTCTCAAGTACTTTAGCGATTATTGGCGACTCGCGCAACGACGAAAACTTGATTGTTGCCCAACTACACCTAGCATTTTTAAAGTTCCATAACAAAGTCGTTGCGGGCATCAGAGACGGCAGCATCAAACCCAGAACTTCTACTGATAAGTCTGTTTTTATACAAGCTAGAGAAATCGTCATTTGGCACTATCAATGGATAATTCTTCACGATTTCTTGACTCGCATTCTCGATAAAAGTCAGCTAGAAATGGTATTTACTAAAGGCAGACGTTTCTACAAATTTAAGCAAGAAGCATTTATTCCGGTTGAGTTTTCAGTTGCAGCTTACCGTCTCGGTCACAGCATGGTGCGTGCGGTTTATGACTACAACCGCGTTTTTACTCCTCGTCCTGGTGGAGTCACACCTGCAACTTTACAATTACTGTTTCGTTTCACTGCAAAGTCAGGTCCATTAGGCGACTTAACAAATGTTCCGGTTCCTAGCGACTGGATTATTGATTGGAGAAGATTCTTTGAAATTGACTCGACTGTACCAGTTGGTTTGAGCCGTAAACTCGATCCATTCCTCGTTGACCCATTGAAAAATTTACCGAATGTTCCCGAACCTAAATCGCTAGCAGTTAGAAACTTGTTACGCGGTCGCAGTATGGGTTTACCATCGGGTCAAAGTGTAGCTCGGTTTATGAAGTTGCAACCACTGAGTAGAGCCGAATTGTCCACCGGAGCAGATGGAGCAGTTGCTGTTAAGAACAACTTTCATATTGAGTCACCGCTGTGGTATTACATCCTCAAAGAAGCGCAAGTTCAAGGTCAAGGAAAGCGCTTAGGGCAAGTGGGAAGCCGTATATTAGCCGAAGTATTTATCGGACTTTTGGAAGGAGATAGCAGTTCATTTTTGGTACGTAACCCCGATTGGACACCAACTCTACCTGCACAAACCCCCGGTACATTTACGATGGTGGATTTACTGAAATTTGTTGGAGATATTAACCCGATTGGGTAATGGTGATACAAATATGAAATTCCTGCGATTGGTATGCTTCGCACTATAAACATGCATAAATGCAGGAGCTACCTTGCTGCACCGTTGAAAAAATGTAAGCGCTCAATAATCCGGGGTAAATCGCTCAGTGACAAGCCTCAAATTACGTAAAATCGTCCCCGAACTGGTAGTCCGCCCCGATTTATTGAGCGGATACGAAAAAATGGTGTTGCAAGGTAAATCATTTGCGCCAATATTTTTGTTAATATGATAGGTACAAAGAACCTGTATTTGACAAGGGCGTCAGCAACCCCGACCTGAAGGTACGGGGCTTCTAGCTAGTCTAGAAGCTCTTGATTTTTAGGTATAGCTGACCAGACTAAGCACTGCTATGTTCACGGTAAATGTTAAAGAACCTACCAGTGGATGCGTAGCTAGTCCACTGCTCTAGAACTGAACGATTAAACATTCCTATGGGGTTATAGAAAGTGTCGTTTGGATAGTACTGACTGTGAACCTTGTCGTTCGCGCAGCGTGACCTCTTAGGTCAAGCTAACATTACCCGTTTTACGGAGTTTTTCAATTTGAGGAATATCCACGGCAGTTAAAACTGCCGTTCGGCTTTCCTCCACTGCCTGAAGGCAGGAGGTTTCCAGCCAGCCGTTTTGGGGACTTTCTTATGAACGAAGGCGGCAAGCCTCACACGCGATATCAAGAAGAAAATATCTCCCAGCACGCAGTAACCGAGCGGTGGAGATGTTATGCAATGGAGCAGAAATATAGTTGGACTCTGTTACGAATAGAACGTACTGGTCAAAAAACGCTTAAGTGGAACTGTGTCTTTGAAGGCAAAACCGAATTTCCGGATTATCATAGAGGACGACCAATGAGAAAATACATTATCTTTCGTGCAGACCCAAAAGAGGAACATGGAGCAGAAAGTAGGCTTTTGTCTCATACCGGAGCTTATACTGAAATCCTAGCCGAACAATTTGATTCATCTAATCGTCCATTGCCTGCGCCCGGTTACAGGCTAAGGGAGTTCCACCAGATTTCACAGTTTACTGACCCTAATTTTCCTAGTGCCAGTACTCATAGCAGGGTAGGGGATTGGGAGGTAGCTAGGGTTGAAGAATACGTACAAACTGTACCCAACGTAGAATTTGATTCAATTATTGTTTGTTATTGCCGTTATGCTCCCGTAACTACCGCATTAGAACCACTACCACAGATCCAAGTTTCTCAAGATATGCTACAGGAAGTATTATAAAACTTTACTCATTTTATATACGTTTATACTGAAACATAATCAAAAATACTAGGTAAGCGCAACAACTAATGGATAGGCATCGGTTGTGTCTGTGTCACTCGTCCACCAGTAGCGTAACGAATAGCATCGGCATTTATCCTTGTAGCCAGTTCATCAAACTTTGCCTCTAAATCTGGGGGGGTATCTGCGATCGCTCCGTGCCACAGCAGTGCATGAATTTCAGTGCGTGCAAGACATGGGATTTGCACCAATTCGGGCTTAAATCCTAGTTCCTTTGCAATCTCCATTATCTGGGCAACATCTAAATTAGCAAGGTTCACCGATAGAAAACGCTTTCCTTGTTCTGGAACGCCGTAATGGGTCTTAATTCCTTCAATTGTCGATTTCAGTGCTGTCATAAGTCGTTATCTCCGTTCTGAACCAGCAAATAAACTTGTATGTGCCGTTTTTGTTAGGGGTTTTTGTCGTTTGGGTGACGTTGATAATTTGCGTGAGAGGGAATTGACTAGCGATGAGTTCGCATCTTGATTGCGCCGCTGCAAAAGTTGATGCTCGTACAGTCTCTTCCCATTCCTCATAGGGGTTGTCCGGGTCTTGAAGCATCAAATCGAAGCCTCGGATGAAGCAACCTTACGTCCAGCCCCTGGACGCTTACCACCACGGTTTTCACCTATAGGCATAGCATCAATGGGAATCTCCCCTTCTTGTTTTGCATAGCTAAACAGCAAATTCTCAAGGCATCGATTTACAGAAGCATTGCGCTTCTGTGCAAGCGACTCCAAAGCTTTTAATACTCGCTCATCGAGCTTAAAAGATTTGTTCTTTCGTTCAATCATGTCGAATTAATACATAACTACATACTTTGGTTTTGCGACTTTCATCGAAGCCTGATGAATTTATTTTAGCAACACCACCAATCAAAAACAATAACTTTGATAATTTCTGTCGCAGTAGGATGCCATAAGCTTACGTGTTAGGTGCAGGTGCATTAATCGTTTCAAACATAACTTGATAAATATGCGACTGGTCTACCGCACCTTTGACACCAGGAATTGAATAATTCTTGGCTGCACCTCCAGGAGGACGGTCGATGAAAGTAACATTTTTACCTTCGTATTTAGCTAGGTTTACCGAACCGCCTTGGTAATAAACTGGTACTAAACGGTTACTATAACTGATGGATTGGTACTGGAGCAGGAGCAAGTAGTCACCATGTCAAACTTCCTCATCTCAATCGAACGTTATCTTTGATAGAGAACAACATCATGCCCCTTGAACGACCCACTACGGGAGCAAACGACCTCTACTACCGCGATCGAGTTCTCGCCGCGACCCCTTTCAATCCGAGCGAATTTGCAAAAACCTTTGAACATCGGCGATCGCTGAACGACTGGGACGAGACGGAGCCTCAGTTGTGGTCAATTATGCAGGCAATGTCGAGAAAGCACAGGAAGTTGTTGCCGCGATCGAAGCGGCGGGATCGAAAGCGTTCACCGGAGGTGTGCCGAAGGCAATCGCGGTGCAACCTGATATGAGCAATCCCGATGACGTGCGGCAACTATTTGAAACGGCAAGAGTATATCTGGATTCAGAAACGAAAGTGCAATCAAGAAGAGAGAATATGGCAATTCAAACTCACTGTATTTGAATTAGAGGAAGCTACTCATTAAATTTAAGCATCGTTGTAATGCTGCCATTAATTTGAGTAGTAAAATGGAATATTAACAAATTTCATAGGTCTTGGTTGGTAATATCCAGCCAGGACTAAAAACATAATTATGCCTACTACACCAACCTTTAACTCATGGGTTACTTGTCCCAAACCCAATCCCACAGCTTGCCTGCGGCTATTTTGCTTCCCCTATGCAGGTGGTAGCTCTTTAATTTTTCGCACATGGGCAAATAATCTACCCAAAAACATTGAAGTTTGTCCTATAGAACTTCCAGGACGGGGAAGCCAAATGAGATTGGCTGCGTTTACGCGGCTAGAAACTCTTATCAGTGAAATAGTAACCGCTCTCGTACCATATTTAGACAAACCATTTGCCTTTTTTGGTCACAGCATGGGTGGGCTAATAAGCTTTGAGCTTGCACGTCTACTTCGCAAACAGTGTAGTATAAACCCAGTTCATCTGTTTTTATCTGGTCGTCGTGCGCCTCAAATTCGTGACTCTCGTCCACCTATCCAAGCTCTACCAGAACCAGAATTTTTAGAAGAACTGCGCCGTCTTAACGGTACCCCTGAAGCAGTATTACAGAATAGCGAACTAATGCAGTTACTTCTGCCAATTTTGCGGGCAGATTTTGCAGTTCTGGAAACCTATGTATATACTCCCCAACCGTTACTTGAGTGTCCTATTACTGTTTTTGGTGGCTTGCAAGATCAAGAAGTTAGTACCGAAGAACTTGAAGCATGGCGCGAACATACGATAGCTTCCTATCATTTACAGATGTTTCCCGGCAACCATTTTTTTCTACACTCAGCCCAAGAAGTTTTACTTCAAAGCATAGCTCAACACCTACGGATGTAATTGTACTATGGTCACTTCATAAATTTATTCCTGGTCCATCAAATTGTCAAAAATCGCTGTCAATTAAGACAGTAAAGCAGATTTAATCGGGATTTCAATTACAAATTCTGTACCTTTTCCTAATACAGAATTGCAAAATAATTTTCCGCGATGTTTTTCAGTAATAATCTGGTAACTAATCGACATTCCCATGCCTGTACCTTTACCTACAGGTTTGGTTGTAAAGAAGGGGTCGAATAATTTTGAAATTACTTGTTGGTTCATGCCGATACCATTATCTTTGATGCGGATAGCAACCCATTGATGATTAATAACTTCTGTTGTAATCGAGATAATTGGTTTATAATTATTTCTGAGCTTTTTTGATTTTTCAAATTTATCTTCTAAAGCATCGATAGCATTTGCTAAAATATTCATAAATACTTGATTAACTTGCCCCGAACTACATTCTATAAAAGGTAGATTCCCGTATTTTTTAATAACTTCAATTCTCGGATAATTTGATTTGCCTTTAAAACGATGCTCTAAAATCATTAAAGTGCTATCAATACCTTCATGGAGATTAACAGCTTTGATTTCGGCTTCGTCGAGACGGGAAAAATTGCGTAAAGAAAGGACTATTTGCTGGATACGTTCGGTTCCTACTTCCATCGAGCTAATTAACTTGGGCAAATCTCTAATTACAAAGTCAAGTTCAATTTTTTCGATATGTTTTGATATTACCTGTGGGGGATTGGGATAGTGTTGCTGGTAAAGTTTGATTAAGTCGAGCAAATCTTGGATATACTGCGTTGCAGGTGAGAGATTGCTATAAATGAAACCAACAGGATTATTAATTTCGTGAGCGATACCTGCAACAAGCTGTCCTAAAGAAGACATTTTTTCGCTGTGTAAGAGTCTGGCTTGAGTATGTTGCAACTCCTTGAGAGCTATTTCTAAATCCTGTGCTTGGCTTCGCAATTTAGATTGAGCGCGATCGCGTTCAATCTCGGCAGCAACTCGCGCTGCAAAAATCCGTAAAATCGATTCTTCTACCTGGGAACAATCGAGCATAGGTTTGGTATCCATAATACCAAAGTTACCTAGTATATTACCGTAAGTATCCCTAATTTCAATCCCCATATAGCTTTCTGCATCTAGGGTTGCTGCTACAGAAGATTCGGGAAATATTGTTTGTAAGGAATCAGCAAATACACAGAATCCATCCCGCATTACTATACCGCAGGGAGTTCCAGCTAAATCAAACTCGATTCCTTCGACAAATCCTTCCCCCGTCCATAATGCAATAGTTCGGACTTTAGTATGGTTTTCATCTATTATTTCGTTAATAGCAGCATATCGAACTTGTAAAACTTCCGCCAAATAACGAACGCAGCAACGAAGAAACTCACCCCCCGTATGGGATGCAGTTCCCTCCATAATCAAGCGTAATGAATCTTGCTGGCGTTTGCGATCGCGTAATGCAGCTTCTAATTCTGCACTTTTTTGCTCGGTTTGAATTTGCGATCGCTGTAATTCTTCAATTACTTTCCGCAATAGCGATTCTTTGCGCTGATTGTTTTGTTCCAACTGCACCTGTTCGGATTCCATGCGTTCGAGTTTTTTTCGCAGGACGCGATTTTCTTTCTCCAGCGCTCGAATTTTTTCTAGCTCATCAACTGGTTCCATTTACTCAATTACTCCCAAGCAACAGGGTCACAAATGTTTCATTATGAAAGCGCGTTTCGCTGTTTGCCTGTAATGAAGCAATTTCACCATAAGTATAAAACCCACAGCATGGAAGCGATGGTGATAAATGGTTTTTCAAGCGCGAATATTCTTCCTTCGTTTGCGTACCTAAGATTTGCCGTCTTGCCGAACAGGTAAAAAATAAAGCAGCAGCAGGTTCTTTACCTTTGAAAGCTACTAAAGCTTGCAACATTGAAGTTTCTACTGCGGCTAAAACATTATCGCGTGTAGCTTCGGCTATTTGAACGCGGGAATGAACGGGAATATCTGCAACAAATGTGATGCTACCTGAGTTTGGAACGTAAGTTCCAGGGGTTCCCCGGAGATAAAAATCCTGGTTGCCTGTCTCAAAGATTGCCAAAGGATATTCCGGTGAAGGAGGCAAATCGCCTAAATAGTGGCGGTAAAAATCGATAGCGGGTTTACCATCAATTTCATGAAGTACATTTTTATCGGCTTTGGTAATTATACCTGGTTTACCGATGGGATTCCAACCGTGAGCAATACCGTGTGAAAATAACACCTCACCCGAAAATAACAAGATGGTAACGGCATCGCTTGTAACTTCTGTATTCCAAAATTGATAGCTTCGCTGCAATTTGAACCCGTCTCCGGAAGTTCCACCGAAGATTGGAAAAAGCTTCCCTAAAGCTGTTTTCAATCCTTCTACAATTGCGACTCCGCTAGTAGTGAGACTTTCGGGAATCGTCAAGCATAGTTTGGGTATGCTTGTAATGTTTGCTTTTGCTTGTTCGACAGCTGCCTGTGTTGCCGCAATTGCGTTTTTTGAAACATCTCTACCAATACCTGCGCTAATTTCGATTTTATTACTACAAAACAGCATTAATGTCAATGAATCTTGCTGATACTCCAATATTGACGATATCTCACCGTCGGTAGTACCGCCAATTAAAGTTATTCTGGGAAAAGCAAGGTTGATTTCGTGGAGAATCAAAGAATGGTCGAAATCGATAGCAGCAAACAAAATTCCTGCCTGTGGTTGATTTCCAGCGAGTGTACTGCGGCATTGTTTTAGGACTTCAGCAACAGCATAAAGCGAATCGGGGTCATTGCTGTGTCCTACTGCGACTTGTAACATAACGAATCCTTCAAGTTGAGATCGGATACTTATTTATTTTTCCCAAAACGTTAGTGATAGTTAATGCAACCGGCAGTTTTGCATAACTTATTGCTTTAGCGTGCTTAATTTATTAGAAAGATAAGATTTTTTAGCGAGAAAATCAATGATTCCTTACCGGAACCTAAAGGAGTAGCCAAAACTATTTATCAGGCAGCAAGCGATCGCACTGACAAACTACGTTATTCTCCATATGGCGAAGCGTTTTTGTTGCTTCACTCGATTCTCCCAGATCGAGTATGGCGGTCTTTAGTCGAAAATATGATGCTTGGAAAAAATAATCAACATCGTCAAAACATGTAAAAGGGCACGGCAGCAAAGTGCCCCTACCAATGTCTTGTATGCTTTCCAAAAATAGCTATATCTCAAAAAACTAGCCATAAATATACAAACACGAAGCACGTTATCATGTATTATTTGTTGCTTATAGTTCGAGCGGTGCATTTTTGGAGTCATGAATGGAACGAGCAATTTCTGCACTTGGAGTACTAGTTTTCATCGGTATATCTTACGCCCTTTCGGTCAACCGTCGCGCTATCCGCTGGCGCACTATTGCTTGGGGTTTAGGGTTAGAGTTTGCCTTCGCACTGCTAATTCTCAAAACTCCTTGGGGTTTAAGTGTATTTAAATCCCTCGGTGATGTCGTCACGAGTTTTTTGTCATACTCGGATGTCGGGGCAAAGTTCGTTTTTGGCGACAATTTTAAAGAGCATTTTTTCGCTTTCCAAGTCCTACCCACAATCATTTTTTTCTCAGCTTTTATCAGCCTCATGTACCACTACGGTATTTTGCAATTTGTTGTCAATGCCTTAGCTTGGGTAATGATGAAAACGATGAAAACATCGGGTGCAGAATCGCTT
>QQTW01001061.1_pt1 | contig 18761 bp, 14 predicted proteins | sample 1904831 | NCBI WGS metagenome assembly QQTW01 (sample SAMN09435610, study PRJNA476489) | Subsurface metagenome, whole genome shotgun sequencing project. | reverse complement strand
ATCGGGCCGGGTGCCAACACGGGCATCGCACGCCCATGCCCTTTACAAATTAAATAGCACAATTAATTCTAAATTTTATAGGAACAATACGAATTTTTGTCAAATAAGAAAGTGGATACGAACCAATCTTATTGATGTTCCTATGAAATTTTGCCAACAGCGATAGGAGATATAAATCTAATGGAAACGTCTGAGTTTGACACTCTTAACTCATCCGACGGTAGTGGTAATTCCGCCGCCGCTAATGATGCTACTAGCTTGCTTCTGCAATCACCCTTTGGTCGCTTGAGTGAAGTCCTTGGTACAGAAGGACTTGCCGCAATCTTCGCAGATAGCAGCAATTCCCCTGATGGTGGCAATGCCTCTAGTGATGGTGCTGCTGGTGGTAGCGACTCCTCCATGAATAGCAACCAACCCAATGGAGGTAATCCCTTCGCTGGTGGCAATTTATCGAATAACTTCGCTGGCGGTAACGCATCTGGTGGCAACCCGTTTGCAGGTGGTGGCAATACCTCTGCAAGTGGTGGTAACACATCGACGGATAATGCTAACAACCCATTTGCAGGTGCGAACAATCCGTTTGCTGGAATTGGCGACGCTAGTAGTAGTACGGGTGGTGGCAATCCATTAGCAGGAATTGGCAACACTGGTAGTGGTGCAGGTGGTGGCAACCCGTTTGGTGGTGGTGCGGGTGGTGGCAATACCTCCGCAAGTGGTGGTAACACATCGACGGATAATGCCAACAACCCATTTGCAGGTGCGAACAATCCGTTTGCTGGAATTGGCGACGCTAGTAGTAGTAGTAGTACGGGTGGTGGCAACCCATTTGGTGGTGCAGGTGGTGGCAACCCGTTTGGTGGCGGTGCAGGTGGTAGCAACCCGTTTGGTGGTGGTGGCAACATCTTTGCAAGCGGTGGAAACAGCTTCAGTGGTAACTTTAGTTGGGACTTCACCGGGCAAGCAAACGCAGGCGGTTCAACAGATACTAACAACGCCTCTGAAGGTGGTGGCAATCCATTTGGTGGTGGTGAAAACCCATTTGCAGGCGGTGGCAACCCGAATGGCAGTGGTGAAAACCCATTTGGAGATGGTGCCAACCTAGATCAACTGTTCGGTCAATCACCTTGGGGTTCTTTGAGGGAAGTTGGAATTACTAGCTTCGATCAAGTGTTTGGTGGTCTTGGTGGTGAAAACAACCCATTTGCAGGCGGTGGCAGCAATACTACTAGCGGTAGCGACTCCTTTACGAGCAGTGGTACGTCCTTCAATGGGGTCTATACATGGGACTTCACGGGGCTTGAGGAGAGCAACTTCACAGATTCAAACAACCCGTACAATAAATTACTCACACTACTCGGCAGTAGCAACCCATCCGCTAGTGATGACAATTCCGCTGAAGGTGACGATTGCGTCGGTGAGGATTCTGCTGAAGGTGGTGCCAATACTAGTGGTAACAATGACCAAACTGGAACCCTGGCGCAGCAAGCCCATGAAGCCAACTTGATATTTACGGAAAACACCTTAGCTGAATTTTTGTCAATACTTGCTAGTAAGAATCCATCTGCTAGTCATGACAGTTCCAGTGCCAATGGCAACCCCACCGTCAATAACCTACCTTTACCCTTTGACGATCCAAACTGGTTTACTAACCTTAGCAATACAATTCAAGCTCAAGGCGACAAATTCACTGCTACTAGTAACGAAGCTATTGGTAATGGCAACTGGTATTTCGGTAGTGACAACGGAACCTTTGGTAATGGTAACTGGTACTTTAGCGATAACAATGTAACCGTTGGCAATGGTAACTGGCACTATGGTACTCACAACGCCACCGTTGGTAATGGCAACTGGAACTTTGGTGATGGCAACGCAACGATTGGTAATGGCAATTGGTACTCAGGCAACAATAATCAAATTCTTGGTAATGGTAACTGGGTCGCTGGTAATAACAACATAGTTATCGGTAGTCCTATTAGTAATGGCAAAATTTTTACTGGAAACGATAGCCTAATTATTGGTAATAAAGACGAGGCATTAGTTATCGATCGCCATGCCATTAGTGATGAGCTAAGTCACGAACTTGATGAATTGCTGAATGGTGGTTTAACCCAGTTACAAAATCCCAACAATGCAAATGTCCTAACTGGTGATTTCATTAACTCCTTCTACAACGAAATCAGTAAAGATTTCCTGAATATACTTAACAGTGGTGGGACTTTAGACCCGTTAAGTTCAAGCATTGGAAATGGCAATAATAGTAATGATTCCTTGGCATCGCTCACAGGAACGCAAAATACTACTAACATGAGTTCGATCTAACTAGTATTTAGTCCGCTATTAAGAAACTGGAAATATATTTTATTTCCAGTTTCTTTAAAAAAAATATTTCTAAAGATAGGTCTCAAAAATCATATTTAACCGCTGTTTTTTTGGTTGTTTGAAACTTATTTAAAGGGGCTTTGTATGGCAATGGGAACGAAAAAATTGACAAGGCAATCAAAAGATTGCTCATTGCGACGTAACCTTAAATCTCATAAGTTGTTAAGAAGCGTGGCATATATGGTAGTTTCTTTGGCTGCAAGTCGGTTGGGTTGACTATTTTAGGGCACAATTCGCTAAGTTAACTCAATTCGGAGATTTATGAAGGAGTAGCAGGTTGTTGCGATCGCATATGTTTACTTACCTCCAAAGCAATGTCGATCGAGACTACACAACTTTTGTAGCTAGTGTGGAAAATCCATATTATCCGTAGACTTTGTAGTTTGGCTAGCACGTCGGAAATCTAAGTCGTGTTTCTAGAAGTATACATACGCACTTGTGAACCTCCGAACCAAGCAAGCTTCATATTTGTCTTTTTGACGTTTCTCTTTACCTTGAAATTCCCCGATTGAAATAGAAGGATAGCGCAGATGGAATTTGATAGTTTGATTAATGGTGGTGCTGGCGGCGGCGGCTCTCAAAGCGGCATGAGCGGTGGCGGTGGTGGCATGGGCGGTGGCGGTTCCCAAGGTGGCGGCATGGGCGGTTCCCAAGGTGGTGGCTTTGGTGGCGGTTCCCAAGGTGGCGCTCAAGGTGGCGGCATGGGCGGTTCCCAAGGTGGTGGCTTTGGTGGCGGCATGGGCGGTTCCCAAGGTGGTGGCTTTGGTGGCGGTTCTCAAGGCGGCGCTGAAGGTGGCGCTCAAGGTGGTGGCTTTGGTGGCGGTTCCCAAGGTGGCGCTCAAGGTGGCTCCCAAGGTGGAGGTGCTGGCGGTGGTGAATCTGAAGGTGGTGAAAACGCTGGTGCTGAAGGTGGCAACTCTGCTACCCCTGGTAGCGACATGAACGGAATGTTTGCATCATCACCTTGGGGTAGATTGAGCGAAGTTGGAATTAAAAGCTTCGATCAAGTTTTCAGTGGCGTAGGCGGTGCTGGTGGTGGCGAAGAAGGTGGCGGCCCCATCAGTGCTGGTAGCGGCTCTATGAGCGACTCACCCTATGGTGCCAACCCATTTGCTGGTGACAACTTCTGGAATATCTTCGCTGATGGCGTTAACCCTTCTAACATCGGCAGTGGTGGTCTTGGTGGTAGCTCCAGTGGTGGTTCTCCCATCGCTTAAACCCCCAAAGCGATCGCGTGGCATTGACATCAATACCAATCATGCCTCGCTACAACATTAGTAAATTATTGGCATAGCGAGTGCGGAATTTAAGCCAACATATCGTTTAACTTAAACCCTTGGTGCTGGGCATATTTAATATGCCCCAGCCTTTACTAATTTGTCTGGTTGCCTGGGCGATCGCACTTTAACCTCAATTGTGGATGCTAGCGATTTTGTCTTAGTTCGCAGTTAATACTATACATCTATTTTCACTGTTTTTATAGTATAATCCAATGCATACACAGATTCGTCTGTTTTTTAAATAAAAATTCGACGGCTCGTCGGACTAAGACTCAGCAACAGTTTTTGGACACTGGGTAGCTTAGGAATAGGGCAAAAGACCAATAAAATCTTGATAAATCCGTTACATCGGTGGTCGGGCAGCCCGCCGTTTAAAATGCTTGAGGAGTCGTTCTGGCGTGAGTCGAAGTAGTGCATACTTTGGTTTAGTTAAGAGGCTTGAAAGCAAGAATCCATGCCAATTTATGGCGTGGAGTGTCAATTCTCACCCCTGACAATGATGCTATGACCGCAGCTTTACAAGTTGGTACTCAAACAATTACAGCTTCCGAAATTATTCCCTTATTAGCGGGTTATCAACTGCTGCCTCAGTTACTGCGCGAACTGATAATTGATCGAGCGATCGCTTCTTTCACCTGTACCCCAGAAGAAACAGCCAGCGGCTACCATCAGTTTTTGAAGCAGCAACAGATTACCTCTCAAGCAGCACTTCAAAGTTGGCTGTTGTGTTACGGCATCACCCAAGAAAAATTACAAGCCTTAGCCACAAGACAACTGAGGATTTGGAAATTTAAACAAGCCACTTGGGGGGCGAAGCTGGAATCTTATTTTCTCAATCACAAATCAAATCTAGACAAAGTAATTTATTCTTTAATTCGTACCAAAAATTTAGGAGTTGCCCAAGAACTCTATTTTCGCATTCAGGCAGGAGAACAAACCTTTGCTGAAGTGGCGCGAGAATACTCAGAAGGGCCAGAAGCACAAACTGGTGGATTGCAGGGACCTGTAGAACTGAACGTACCTCACCCAACCATAGCGAAGATGCTTTCGGTTTCTCAACCAAATCAACTTTGGCATCCTACGCGCATAGAAGAATGGACAGTAATTGTGCGACTGGAGAAGTTAATCCCGGCTGTTTTGGATGAACAGATGCGGCAGAAATTACTCGATAATCTGTTTCAAACTTGGCTTTCTGAGCAAGTTAAGCAAGAGATGGACAGATGGAGAAAAAATCTTGAGCAGCAGGGGAGCTTGCATACAGGGGTGGAGGAGCTTGAGCAAAAAAGTGTGATGCAGGGGGAGAAATCCCAATCCGGGCAGACAAAATCTAAAATTTCCTAGCCAAAGCGTCACTGATTATGACCTACAGCACAATCCCGATTTCTGAATTTCTGGCTAACACTTCGCCTTTTGCTCAACTCTCACCTGCCACTAGAGAGCAACTTTCTTCTAAATTGCAACCGCTGCGCTACCGCATGGGGCAGGCAATTGTAGAGCGAGAAACTATACCTGCTCATATAGCCATTCTCTACGAAGGGCAAGCACGTTTGTTAGGTTATCCTCCTAAAGCTATTGCTCCAGTAACGCTGCAATTGCTAAAACCAGGAGAAGTCATAGGATGGGCTAGTTTGTTGCGTGGCGTTGCTTGTGAAACTGCTATAGCCTCTACTGAAGCAATCTGTCTGATCTTAAGCGCCGCTGATTTCTTGGCGCTATTACAGCAAGAATCAGTATTAGCCGATGCTTTTCACAATCGCTGCTCTCCAATAGAAGCCTTTGACTTACTAAGTGCCGAGGTTGACAGACGAGCCAGTGGTGCAATAGATCTCAAGGAAATAACGCTCTTAGCATCAGAAGCAGTAATGCTTAACCTACCACCAGGTAAAACGGCATTGCGACAGCTAGATCCTAACTTAGTTTGGTTTCTCAGTGGTGGCACAACTAATTTTACCTCCGGCGATCGCCTCCCAACTGAAGACGAACGCGGCTATATCGAAGTAGAACGTACAGGTAAAGCCCGTTTAGTCGGCTTCCCAATGTATGAAGCAGGAAGTATGAAGCATGGAACTGCTCAAACTTCAGCCTCGATCCTTCAGCCTTCAGAAGAAATTCCTTATGCCCCCGAACGCCCACAGCCGCTAGAAAGCGAAGTAGAGACAAAACAAACAAAATATCCCTACGTCCACGCCAGAGGTCCAGTAGATGCAACTCTAGCTTGTTTTCAAATGCTCAGTCAGCACTTGAAAATACCTTTTCGCCGAGACATTATCAAGCGCGCATTAACTAATGCTTTTCAACGTAATGGCAACATTTCCTTGCAACTATGTGGTGCCATTGCCGAAATGATGGGTTTGAATTCCCAATTAGTAACTGTACCTGCTGTTGCTGCTAGTCGCCTGCCAACTCCAGCACTGCTCAGGTGGCAAGATTCCTGCGCCATACTATATAAAGCTAGTGAAAAAGAACTAGTTTTAGCTATACCAGAAACTGGTATCCGACGCTTAAAACCAGCCGATTTGGTCGAAACCTGGGGTACTGATGGGCAAGTTCTGCTGCTGCAACCAACTGCGCACACCCCCAAAAGTCGCTTTGGAATTTCTTGGTTTATACCTGCGATCCGCCGCCATCGCAAAGTACTGGTAGAAGTGTTAATCGCTTCTTTCTTTGTGCAACTTTTTGGTCTAGCCAATCCTTTAATTACCCAAGTTATTATTGATAAAGTATTAGTTCAAAATAGTATTAATACCCTGAATGTTCTGGGGATAATTTTAGTAGTAGTAGCAATATTTGAAGCTGTTATTACCAGCTTACGTACTAACTTATTTGTCGATACTACTAACAGAATTGATATGGCATTGGGCGCACAAGTGATCGATCATTTGTTGCGTCTACCACTACGTTATTTTGAACGTCGGCCTGTTGGAGAGTTAGCCACCAGAGTTAATGAACTAGAAAATATTCGTCAATTCCTAACTGGGACAGCCTTAACAGTGGTGTTAGATGCGGTCTTCTCCGTCATCTACATTGTGGTGATGGTGTTCTACAATTGGATACTTACCCTCGTTGCCTTAGCCACTGTTCCAGTATTTGGTGTTTTGACATTTGTATTTGCCCCGGTAATTCGCTCTCAGTCACGCACCAAAGCAGAACGCAATGCCGAAACTCAATCTTATTTAGTTGAAGTTGTTTCCGGCATTCAAACAGTTAAAGCTCAAAACATTGAACTGAAGTCGCGCTATTCTTGGCAAGAGCGTTATGGCCGGTACGTATCGGCTGGCTTTAAAAGTGTTTTGACTTCAACTACGGCAAGTTCGATTAGCAACTTCCTGAATAAACTATCGAGTTTACTACTGCTGTGGGTGGGAGCATATTTAGTACTGCAAGGGAAATTAACTTTAGGACAGTTAATTGCTTTTCGGATCATCGCTGGATATACTACAAGTCCCTTACTGCGGTTGATTCAACTGTGGCAAAACTTTCAGGAAACAGCTTTATCTTTGGAACGCTTGGGCGATATTTTGGACACTCCCCAAGAAGTTGAAGCTGCTGGTAGCAATAATATTTCCATGCCGGAGATGGAAGGGGCTGTATGTTATGAGAATGTGTCATTTCGATTTGCGTCCACTGGTTCTCCACAGCTAATTAATATTAATCTTGACTTAAAAGCTGGTACCTTCATTGGAGTTGTGGGTTCTAGCGGTGCGGGAAAAAGTACGTTGACAAAGCTGTTGCCGCGCCTATACGATCTTGATTCGGGCAGGATTAAGATCGATGGTTACGACATCAACAAAGTAGAACTATATTCCTTACGCCGTCAGATTGGCGTAGTACTACAAGACACGCTGTTGTTTGACGGTACGGTGCAGGAAAATATTGCCCTGACGAATCCTGATGCTAGCCAAGAGGAAATTGTGGCAGCTGCAAAAGTTGCAGTAGCCCACGAATTTATTATGTCTCTGCCGCAAGGATATAATACCCGTGTTGGGGAAAGAGGTTCAGCATTATCTGGCGGACAAAGACAAAGGATAGCGATCGCTCGAACAGTCCTGCAAAACCCTCGCCTGTTGGTGTTAGACGAAGCCACCAGCGCCCTGGATTATAACACCGAACGCCAAGTTTGTTTGAACTTAGCAGAAGCCTTCAAAGATCGTACCGTCTTTTTCATCACCCACCGTCTGGCCACAATTAAACACGCTGACGTGATTTTGATGATGGATAAAGGCTCTGTGGTAGAGCAAGCAACACATACAGAACTGATGAATTTGCGGGGACGGTACTACTGCCTTTATCAGCAACAAGAGGCGGTTGGCAATTAGCCATTACCACTATGAGGCAACAAGCATGAGTACTAACAACGGCACCAAAACAGATTACTCAACAAATGGAGTGGGAAAACGTCAATCTCCCATTTCAATTGCACTACCCAGTAGCAACAAGAGTGAATTTACTCAGGATCAGATCAAAGAGTCGGAGAGTGAGAGAAAATCCTCACGTCGCGCTAGTATGCGTGAATTCGAGCAGCCCGTTATCCTAGAACAATCTCCGAATTGGTCGCGGGCGATTTTATGGGCATTGATGGGAGTAACTACCATAGCAGTTGTTTGGGCAAGTGTCGCCAAAATTGAAGAAGCAATTCCATCTCAAGGCAAGCTGGAACCAACTGGTACTGTTAAAGAAGTGCAAGCCCCTGTGGATGGAGTAGTCAAATCGATCTACGTTGACGACGGACAAAAAGTCAAAAAAGGCGATCGCCTCCTCAGCCTCGACCCGACTAGATCTGTTGCCCAACTCGCTTCGTTATTGAAAATTCGCACCGCTCTGGCTCAAGAGAATCAGTTTTATCAAGCGCAAATGCGCTCAAATTCAGACTCTCCAACATCAGAGCTAGCTATGGCACAGCTGGGGCTACCTGCCGAATTAATGTCCCTAGTCAAAAGCCGATCTGCTTTAACCTCAGAAAATCAACTGTTTAAAGCACAAATAGGCAGTCAATCGCAAAAAAGCCGCCTTACTGGGCAGCAAATTGACCGCCTTCAATCTGACCAAGCAGAATTAAATTCTCGCGTGGCGGCGGCTCAGTCAGAAGTTGACCAATTAAGTCGGCAACTCAATCAAACCCGGATTCAACTAGCCAGTGCCAAAGAAACTGTAGCGATGAATCAGGAAATTCTGCAAAACTTCGGCCCCTTAGCCAAAGAAGGCGCAATGTCTCGCATTCAATACCTGAAGCAACAACAGGAATTGCGTACTAGCATTGCAGAAGTTAGTAAACTTCAACAAGAACAGCAACGTCTTTTGCTAGAAATCGGTGGGGCCAAGTCCAAATTACAGAATACCCTTGCTCTTGACCGCAAAGACGTGCTGATTAAAATCGCTGACAATGAGAAACAGATTGCTGAAATTGACACTAACCTGACCAAGGCAATGGTTGAAAATAACAAGCGTCTGGCTGAAATTGAAAGTCAAATCAGTGAAGCTCAAATGAATTTGCGCTACCAGGAAGTCACCGCTCCATCTGATGGCACCGTCTTCGATTTAAAAACTCATACTCCTGGTTTTGTTACCAATGCCAGCGAACCATTGCTGAAAATTGTCCCAGATGACGTTCTGACTGCCAAAGTTTTCATTACCAACAAAGACATTGGTTTTGTCAAAGAAGGAATGGATGTTGATGTCCGGATCGATTCGTTTCCCTTTAGTGAGTTTGGTGATGTTAAAGGTAAGTTAGTGTCGATTGGAAAGGATGCTCTGCCACCAGATCAAATTAATCAATACTACAGATTCCCGGCTAAAATTCGTCTAGACCAGCAGTCATTGTCAATTGATGGGCGCACTGTGCAGTTGCAGTCGGGGATGTCTATTACCGCCAATGTTAGAGTGCGAGAGCGCTCTGTGATGAGTATCTTCACCGATCTGTTTACTAAGAATGTTGAGGGGCTGAAGTTTGTCAGATAGTGTAGAGGTGCGATCGCATGGGAAGAGTTTTTTTGGGTACAACGTTCGATTTATACCGAATTTCGTACCCAAATAGCGCTCGCTCCAATATAGATCGAACATTGCTACTGAGAGCGCAGTGTTTTATGCTGAAGCACCAGAATTATTCAAGTCAGAACGCGGATTCAACGACAGCATTACGCGCGAAATGCCTGTGAATAAAACGCTAGCACCAACCAATGTGCCGATCAGCCAGGGTGCATCAAACGGCCACTGAAACCAAATCATTCCGCCCAGCACTAGGGTAATGATGCCATCAATCAGCACTGATGTCCAGTTCTGTTGCGGACGTAACCGAAATGCCAGAATCAGCTCGAACACACCTTCAGTTAACAAAAAGCTTCCCAGCAACAAAGTCAGTGTGAGGACACCTGTTAAAGGATTAACAAACAGCATTACGCCCGTCGCAATATAGAGGATGCTCAACAAAAGCTTCCAAACGAAGCCACCTCGATCGCGGGTTTGAAATGCGTAAACTAGCTTAGCAGCTCCGGCGCTAGATAGAATCAAAGCAAACCAAGTCTCAGCGAAAATCGTCGAAACCGCAGGCTGAGCGATCGCAATAATTCCTAAAACAACCAAGAGAACGCCGATTCCAAGCGACCAATTATTACTCTTCTTGATATCAGTAGAAACGTTCGTAGTCATACAAATCTTTTCTCTATGCTTAAGTAACCTCTACGATCAGGCTAGAAAATTTCTCAGGCACTTAGTATAACCCTAAGATAGACTCTGCATCTCAATCGAAAAATTGAAGGTATTAATTTAAACTTTGGTCGTGTCTCTGCCTAAATAAATTATTTCTTGACTACAGTTTTTTTCTACTTACAATGCTAGAAAAACTTAATATTAAAATCATCCTGACGCTAGAAGTCGAGTGCATATAGTAGCATTTGTTTTTTTACATTAATTCTTTAAAGAAAACTCTGTGCGATCGCCGCAAATTACTTCTAGTGAGCGAAGTAACGTTCTCCTCTGCCAATCCTTGCGGATATGACGAGTCGGCTCTCAAAATAGAGGCGGATATTTCTAAGGATTTCAATACTGCTCGATCGCCTTCACCACTGCTTGATATCGCTTTTCAATATCCTTTCTGTCTAATTCCTCCGACACCTGCTCAAAGCTGTCGCGTTTAATCGTTTCCGCATGACGCAGCAGCGTTAAGCGGTCTTTGTGGTGGCGAGTGTAACCAGCGATCGCCGCGATCGCTTCCAATAACCTGATAATCACCGCTACATCCGTTTTGCCGTACTGTCGAATCTGATTAAAGGCAGTATCAGTTAGCCCCGCAAACGTCACAGGCTCTGCGATCGCGCGCAGATTTTTATCTTTATCGTAGCGGTAGGGAGAGGGAAAATCTTTTTGGGCTAGGCGCGACAGCCCTGCACTCAGTCTGTCAATACACCTAATCGCGGTAAACGGATCGTTGACGGCGGGAGAGATGGCGCGGATAGCAATTTCAACTAACTGAGCGATCGGAAACTCTACATCCTGCTGTTCAGTACGTTCTTTGCCTAAGATAAAGGCATCATTGATTCGATCGCTAAGTTTTTGATTTACCCGTTCTCCAGGCCAGACCATCACTAGATTGCTGCCTTGGATAATAAACTTTCCAGGTCGAGACAAAAGACGTAATAGCAGCTGGTGCTTACAAGCAATCTTCATTAATTTTTCGTCATCAATTGCTTGCACATAACCGCTACCAGCAGATCTAATTGGGCAAGCATCCTCATCGAAATTTGCGGGAATGTCCCTCAGAGACTGTTTTGATTCGGACAAACCACGCCCAATCTTTTTTGGAAACAGCCGATCGATAACACGGTCTAGATCGGCACTAACTTCAGAGATAATATGTGATGCTTGAATTATGGTTGAAGCGTGATGAATAAAGTAGATTAGCAAGCCAATGCTGGCGATCGCCAATACTATGCCGCCTGTAACTGAAAGCTGCGGCACAAACTCGTTGTATCCATCACCGTCTCCATGAACTGTCCGTAGTACGAGCAAGCAGTAGATGAACGTGCCGATGAAAGTGCCAAGCACGATTTGATTACCCGTGTCCTGCATAAAATTACGCAGCAATCGAGGGCCGAAATTAGAAGCAGCCAGCTGGAGTGCAACAATTGTAATCGAGAAGGTGGTACCAGCGACAGTAATCATCGAACCACCAATGGCTGAAAGCAGCGATCGCGCCCCATTCGCGTCACCAGTATAGATCCAGCCCCACTTCTCAATTAGTGTATAATAGCCCGCGCGGTCAAGCGAAAGCATCGTGAATGCTAGAGCGATTGCGATCGCTGTCATAATTGTGGGCACAAACCAGTAGCTGGAGTGGAGCGAATCCCAAAGTTTAGCGAGTTTGACGTTTTTCATTGGTCATCATTTGCCGTTTGTGCCTGCTCTCGATTGCCTGCACTACCATTGCTTGAAGCCCGGATCTGAGCTAACCTTCTGAGCGAACTGCTGATGCTGCGCGGCTGCGGTACTTGCTTATTTCCGGCTGGCCAACCTTCACGCTGACGAGAGCGATCGCCATCTGTATCCTCGGTTTGATCGTGAAACAGGATTTGTCGCGTCGGATAAGGCAAGTCAATGCCGTTTTCGACGAGCTTTTGCTTGATTGCAGAGAGTACTTTATCCCGCGAGTAGAGGTCATCTGCACGCCTTGGTGGTTTGATCCACCACCGAGCGCGAATGTTGACGCTACTTTCAGCCAGTTCCATCACCAGCACGTCAGCAGCCGGATCTGTCAATACTTCGTCTACGCTGTAGATCGCTTCCAGCATCAATCGCTTTGCCGACTCAATATCGTCGCCGTAGCCGATGCCAATATCGTATTCTATTCGGCGGGCATCAAAAGCGGTATTGACTGTCACTGAATTAGTGAAAAGCTCGGAGTTGGGAATAACGATGCGGCGACCATCATAGGTTTTAATTGTTGTAGCGCGTGTCTGGATGTTTTCCACCGTTCCCTCAAAGTCTTTGAAGACTATCTGATCGTCGATCCTAAACGGCTCAGTCAAGAGAATCAGGATACCAGCCAAGAAGTTCTGCAAGATGTCGCGGAAGGCGAAACCAATTGCCACACCGCTGATGCCCAGTAGTTGAACTAAATCTCCAGCCTTAAACGTTGGTATGACAATGGATAAGGCGACAAATAAACCAATGAGAATAACGGTTCCTTGAGCTAACCGTCCCAGCACCATCCCCAAATTTCGAGCTTGCCGATGCCTGCGGGTAAGGCGTTTGACTAGCAACTTCAGCCATCTGGCGGCGAAAAAAAACAGTGCGAAGACAATTAATGCCAACACAATGTTTGGTAGCATGACGATCGCAGTGTCGATCGTACCCTGAATTTTTTGCCATGCTGCTGATATTGATGCCTGGAAATTCATCACACCTCCCTACTCAAAAGATATTGTAAATAATAATAAAAATTAAAAATAAATCACTCTAGCTATAGTTATTTAATCTCACGTTTAAAACAAAAATATTTTTTTCGCCTTGAAAGTAAATAGTTAGAAGTTGAAATTAACCCAGTACAAAACTCATAATTTAAACCCAGGAATCAAAATAAATGGACACTTGCTACCATTTGAGATTGACAAAACCTATAAGGATACATTCATGAACAATCGCTGGACATTGACGGGAAAAAAAGCTCTGATTACTGGAGCAACAAAGGGAATTGGACTTGCGATCGCTCAAGAGTTCCTTTCCCTCGGCGCAGAGGTGACGATCGTTGCCCGAAATGCAGAAGCAGTCAAACAGCAGGTTGAGATCTGGCGATCGCAAGGGCTGAAAGCTGACGGGATTGCCGCAGACGTTGCCTCGTCCGAAGGTCGTCAGGCGATCGCAGAGCAAGTGGGAGGACTGGATATTCTGGTCAACAATGTCGGCACCAATATTCGCAAAAAGGCGTTGGATTACACCGAAGACGAGTATAATTCTATCTTTCAGACCAACCTGACCTCAGTATTTGAAATGTGCCGACTGGCTTACCCACTACTCAAAACTGGAGACAACAGCAGTATTGTTAATGTCGGTTCTGTAGCCGGATTGACCGCGATTCGTACAGGTGCGCCTTACGGGATGACAAAAGCAGCACTGGTGCAACTAACGCGATCGCTGGCTGTAGAATGGGCAGGCGATCGCATTCGGGTCAATACTGTTGCTCCTTGGTTTATTCGCACTCCATTAACTGAACCCCTGTTGAGCAACCCAGATCTGCTGACAGAAATTCGATCGCGTACACCAATGCAACGAGTTGGTGAACCAGAGGAAGTAGCAAGTCTAGTAGCATTTCTGTGTATGCCAAGTGCTACTTACATTACAGGACAGTGTATCGCGGTTGACGGCGGATTTTTAGCATTTGGCTTTTGATCGACTCGATGGCGAGAACTCTATATTTTTGAGCATTTTCCGCTCCAAAATCTAAAATCCGGGACTGATATAACTCCTCTGTTGGTGTCAACTTATTTTGCAGTATCTTCCTTTGATACTGGGTAAACAGATTCACTGATGAGTACGGGCTTTTTGCTATATTCTGCTTCCAGCTTTCTTTGCAGATTCAAATCCCAAGTTAGATCGTAGTCTCTTTCGATGTCAGCAACCACAAAGGGGCGAAGTACACCAGTAGCAACGACCTTTTCATCTTCTTTGAGCGGTGCTAGTTTTTGTTTTCGATTTGCAACCAAAACTAGTAGATCGCTACCACCAATCAACTCATCTTCATCGAGGGTGAAAGCATTAGAACTAACAATCTCTTCAACTTCAGCTGGCACTGCTATAGTCTTACCATAGTATTTGTTTGGATTTTTGGTAATTTCACCCGCTTCTGGTGCTAGAGCAATTGATTGAGCAACGATCGCTGGTTTATTTTCATACTCTACTTGCACTTCTGGATCTAAGTCCAAATCGAAGTCTCTTTCCACCTCGGCGCGTACAAACTTAGTAACCTTGCCAGTTACTTGCACTTCTGTATCGCCTTGAGGTAGAACCATAGGCTTTCCTGAAGCATTTAAAACCTGAATTGGCTGACTGCCAAAAAACTGCTCGTCACTAATCGTGAAGCTATTTGGCCCAATTTTTTTTACAGGTTCGCTTCTGACAGTTACAGTTTGACCTAGCAGGGCATTAGTTTTGTTACTAACTTCCTCTGTAGTAACGTTAGTTCGAGCCGCTGGGGTTGTTGCATCTGTATTAACGTTATTTGGAGCAGGAGTTTTTGCTTCTAACTCGTTACTACTACAAGCCGGGAGAACTATCGCCATTAGTGCCAAGGCGAACGCTGCTTTGGTTTTCCACAATCTTTGAGTCAAGCTGTTGGGGCGATCGCGATTAAATCTTTTTAGCATAGAGAAATCCTTCAACTTATTAGTCTTGATGTTTTTGCTTCGATACAGTGGAGGCTCTCGCCTCGGTTTGGCACTGATGCCAATCTGAGATCGACTTAGTTCAAGAATTCAGTGTCTGTTTGAATTCGTAGTGCGCCTGCGTTATCGTCTAAATCTTTTGATTCCAACGAAACTTTTAGCAATCCTTCTGGGAGGATATTGGTGTTACATCCACTAGCCCTTTATTTTGACGCACAGTACTGATAGTTACAGATACTGGCAAGTTTTGTAGAACAACTTCGCACGATCTGGATATAGTTTGAATTTAAACTGAGATAGTGGAAAACTCGTGGAGAACTTAAGAGCATTTGCCCAAATGCTACTTAAGAAATATTGTTACTATCTCAACTGAAACAGTTAACAACACAAAGTAAATACTGCAAACTACTATTGTTCTACCCAATTAAGTAGTCCTAGCGAGGTAACACCTCCAACCAGATGCGCACCAATCAGATTCACATTTGCTAGTACTACAAGAATATCTAGCGAACGAATGACGTTTTGCCGATTATAAATTGCTACTCCTTGAGGTTCAGCTAGAGCTTTTGATAGTAACGCTATGACGCTCAATTCAGATGCTAAAAAAGCTATTAAAATCGCCACTAAACTCACATTTAATCCAATCTGTAAGACTTTAATTACATCCTCTTTTCTTGGATGCAACTCAGAATTAGGTGTTTGTAGACGTTTGGCTAAACGTCTGTAGCGAAAAGCCCAATAGATTCTGAAGCATAACAATAACACTCCAACAACAGCTAAAAAGATACCGAACCCAATGCCTGGATTATCTGTTTGAGCGCTAAGATTGCGGCTAAACATCGCAAACAACAAAGCGATCGCAGAAAAAGCACCAAGCGCTAACTGTATCCAAAAACTAAATCGGCTGACTACACGAAAAGTAGCAGCAAATTCTTTTTTACTTGGAGCTTGCAAGTAGGATTCTAATTGATTCGTCATCTTATTATCCTTATCTAGTATGATTTGAAAAGTTGTACTTTTTACCAACTGAGGCATAGCCTCTCTAAATTTTTTTGCTGTAGAGACGCAATACATCCTCTCTCTACCTTTGATTCGATGCAACTGGTAACTGCTCTGGTTTAACTGTAAGTTGTTGAGTTAGACCATTACGATTCACTGTGATTTGTAGAGTCTTTCCTAAAGGTGTTGCTTCTACTCGATCTTGCACTTGCTCGGAATTTTGAATTTGCACTCCATTTACTTCAGTAATAATGTCACCCGGACGTAAACCAGCACGGGAAGCTGGAGAATTTCGCCCCACATCTACAATTAAGATTCCTTGCTCTAGATTCACCTTAAAATCGAGATTACTCTGGTTAATTTCTTGGCGAATGTCAGGTGTCAATTCAATTAGGCGAACACCCAAATATGGATGTTCAACTCTACCTGTTGTAATTAATTGATTAGCAACTCGTTGTGCTGTTTCAATGGGAATGGCAAAGCCTAACCCTTGCGCACCACTGATGATTGCAGTGTTAACACCAATTACTTCTCCTTGAGCATTTAGCAAAGGCCCGCCAGAATTTCCCGGATTAATTGCTGCATCGGTTTGGATAAAATCGAGGCGCTTATCTTTTACACCAATATCAGAACCACTACGCCCTGTAGCGCTGATAATGCCTTGAGTAACTGTGTTATTTAGACCTAAAGGATTACCGATCGCGATCGCCCATTGTCCGGGAACTAAGTTGTCTGAATTACCAAGTTTAACTGTTGGTAAATTATTCGCATCAATATCGATAGCTGCTACATCTGTGACTGGATCTGCACCGACAACTTTTCCGGCAAAACGGCGACCATCTTTCAGCACTACGGTGACGCGATCGGCACCTGCGACTACATGAGCATTAGTTAGTATGCGGCCATCTTCGCTGATAATAAATCCCGATCCGATACCACGTTGAACTCGCTGCTGGGGCGGATACAATTCCTCACCAAAAAAACGTTCAATCAAAGGATTGCTACCTGCTCCAGGTACTTCTACTGTCCGAGTGGCATCAATTCGCACAACTGCTTGCCCTACATTGCGGACAACTTCAGCAATAAAATTGAGATTATTCGGCGCGGCAGCTTGCTCTAAAGGTGAAGGTTGCGCTTGAGTAGCTGCTCTTTCTCCTAAATTAACACATCCCGCGCTGCTACCAACAATCAATACCATAAGATAGAGGTTAGGACGCACGATAAAACGCTGCATTTTTTTCCTAACTGGTTCCATAAATTTCATTTTTATTTACCCGCTCGAATTTAGTATTAGTATTCATTTGAAAAGTTATTTGTTTTGTTGATTTATAAAATTTTTGAGCCGTTTTATTCCTTCTTGATTACCTTGTATATCAAGAGCTTAAGTTTTGCCATACCACCGAGCAACAAAGCCAAAAGAATATAGCTCTGAATAACCCTTGTTGACTCAACACTGATTCAGAGCTAGCTTTAAGTTAAGCGGCAATAGTGGAAAACTCGTGGAAACTAGTAATTTTCGCTAAAAATACTACTTAAGAAAGACTTTGGCTCTTGCGATCGCCAGACTTGCTCGAAAAGCCTTAAAATGTTGTGAATTGTGGGTTGAAACGTCTTTAGGCTTGTTTGTTAGAACGTTCCAACGCCTTTAACACATTGCAATCTTCCAATCCTAACTTTTGACTCACAAGCGATGACAAAGCTTTTATCTGCTTCAGCTTAAGGTTGCAGCTATTTGATCGGCTATTTTAAGAGGATTAAATGGTTTATTGAGTACACCCTTTATGCCTAGTTCAGCAAACATATTTCGCTCGGTATAGCGTCCTTTAGCTGTCAGAAAAATTACAGGAATGCACTCAGTTGCCGGATTAGCTTGTAGGTTTTGAAAGGTAGTCACTCCGTCCATATCCGGCATCATTACATCTAAAAGGATAGCATCAGGTCGAAGGGTTTCGGCTAAATGCAGCCCTTCACTACCAGAACCTGCGGTTAGCACTTGCCAACCTCCCATAACCTCTAGGCAAGTTTGAATCAATCTCAGGATATCAACTTCGTCATCAATGACTAAAATTCGCTTGGCTGTCACCGTTATCGTTTTCCTCTCTGTTTTAAATTACCTAGTTGATAAGGGAAACACTTGCTGTTTCAATTTATTATATTTTTTAAGTTCATTTTTGAACTTAGGCCTTAAAAGTGGAAAAGTCGGGAAGAAATAGAGGGTTTTTAGAAAATGATTCTGCGTTCAGCCTAGTTGGCATGGCGTTACACAGATCTTGCTTGCGATACAGTTCAGTTAAGGTAGTGTGAGAAGTTGGGTTTAAATCATTTGGGAAAACTGAGGGGGTGAAATCAGGCGGAAAAATCAAAAATTCTGCCCCGTCGAGAATTCCTTTACGGTGAAGTGCGATCGCTTCTACCAAGTTGAGAAACATAATTGGACTCCATAAGCATAATCTGCTGCTGTAAAAGTAGACAGCGACTCGGCTCGTTGTGTACTCTTCCAGCGGGAGTGGGGTTTGCCAAGGAGAGATCATACTGAATATACGCCAAAAGATAGATCTACCTGTATCTATCTTTTTACTTATGTTTCGATTGATAACAACTAGCTAAAGGCAGTTGTTAAGCGATGATTTTTAACCATTATCTCAACCGTATTAGTTCAGTGACGAACCAGTTAATTACAAAATTATTTGGCAAAGCTTTCCTTTTCACTCGTCACTTTGAGTGCTATTTCTTT
>QQTW01001060.1_pt1 | contig 18767 bp, 22 predicted proteins | sample 1904831 | NCBI WGS metagenome assembly QQTW01 (sample SAMN09435610, study PRJNA476489) | Subsurface metagenome, whole genome shotgun sequencing project. | reverse complement strand
ATTAGTTTTTAGAACAAACACCGCTTACGATCGCTATTGGGAAGGGCGTAAATGTTGGGGAAGTTTAATTAATAATGTCCGAAATTTAGCCAGGCAAATTTGGATAAACGTTGAAGAAAATGTACTTGAAGATAAAGAAAATAAAATTTTAAGTATGCGTCTATTGGTAGCTTTTGCAGTAGCTGCTAAATTACATCTAAGAAGCGAACCAATAAATAGAGAATTAGAAGAATTAATGACTGTAGCAAAATATTTTAAACTAAAAACTATGAATAATCCTCCTTTAGAAGTTGCTTTTTGGATTGGCGACTATTTGCAGCAGCAGTACAAAAACGGATTATTAAATATTCATCATTTAGTCGCAATGCAAGACTTACTTAATAAAATGGTAAACGACCTAGGTGGCTGCGAACGAATTTTAAAAACTCCTATGCCTTTAGCTTATGCCATTCATCTTAAGCAATTATTACTAATTTATTGCTTGCTGCTACCTTTTCAATTAGTTAATACTTTAGGCTGGTGGACGGGAGCAATTGTTGGACTAATTAGTTTTACATTATTAGGAATTGAAGAAATTGGAATTGAAATTGAAAATCCTTTTGGTTACGATCCAAACGATCTTCCCCTTGATGCAATTTGCAATACTATGTTGCGAAATATTGAAGACTTGACTACTCTTACTCCTACTGTCAGTAACTATAATTAAAAAATACAATAACTAAACTTATTAATGCAATACTTAGTAGAGCCAGATTATATTATTTCTTTAATTGACAAGTTCGCTCAAACAGAAGTTTTATGGATTGACACAGAAATCGCTGACTTTAAAAGCCGTAATCCTAAAACTTCTCTAATTCAAGTATTACCTGGATACGCAGACAACTTAAAAGAAAATGTTGCAATCTTAGATGTTTTAGCTCATCCAGAAATTGTAGATATATTTACTCAAAAGATTATGCTGAACCCTTCTATAGAAAAGGTTTTTCATAATGCCAAATACGACCTAAAGTTTTTAGGCAAAAATAAGGCGGAAAATGTAACTTGTACGTTAGAGATGGCAAAAAGCATACCTTATTATTTACTACCTTTGCCCGATTTATCGCTCAAAACTTTAACGGAATCTCTTTGTAATATTGTGGCTGTAGATAAAAGCCAGCAAGGTAGCGATTGGGGACAAAGACCATTAAGCGCTACTCAATTAACTTATGCAAATCTCGATCCAGTTTACTTATACATGGTGCATCAAAAACTGTTGCAACTAAAGCTAGTAACGAATCCAAATCCAAACACTGAAAACATTACAGTCTTAACTGAACGCTATTTAAAACTAAAGCAGCAATTACAAATCATCGAATCAGAATGCGCTCATTTTGAATCAAGATTAAAAGCAGCCATGCAGGCTCAAAATGTTTTAGAAACCGCCAATTTAAAAATATCTCCTATAAGTCGCCATACATTCAAAGTAGATTTTAATCAGTTAGCCGAAGTAGTAAATCAAAACAATATTGAGTTGGATTTTCCAGTAACCTTAACTGCGAAACTACAAAAAGAGTTAGGGCAAATAGTCGAACAATTAAGCCTGCAAGAAGAAGTATCTAATAGCTGGCGAATAACAGTAAAAGAGCCAGAAAGTGAAGAAGATGCTTTTTGAAAATACATTTTGCTCTAGCTGTAAATAGAGTTTTTATAACAAACAAATAAAAATATAATCAGCTTTAAGAGTGATTTTTACAGCTAAAAAATTAAGATAATAAGTTAAGTAGAACAAAAGAATTAAACCTATGACAGAAAAGTTTAAAAAAGGTGACAAAGTAGAATGGGAAACCGCCCAAGGTACAACTACAGGCAAAATTAAAGAAAAACTCACTTCACCCATAGATATTAAAGGACACCATGTTGCAGCTTCCGAAGACAATCCCCAGTACCTAGTAGAAAGCGACAAAACAGGTAAAGAAGCAGCCCATAAGCCGGAGTCGTTAAAAAAAGTAAAAGAGTAGAAGTTCAATTATGACTAAAGATACAGAATCTATAATTGAAGAATTTAAGCAAGCAGTAAACATGACACCGAAAGAAATTGAATCTTGGCTAAAAACCGAAGAATCAAAAGAAGTCGGACAAAAAGACGGTAACGATGAATCAATCGGTCATAAATCCGGGCAAAAAATTATCGAGATATTGCAAAAAAAGCAAGACAAATACAGCGATGATGACGTAGCCCATATGAAAAAAGTAATTAGCTACGTGCATCGCCATAGCGCTCAAAAACCCACCAAAGACATCGAACATTCTCGCTGGTTGTACTCATTAAAAAACTGGGGACACGACCCTTTAAAGTAGCCTAAATCATCCCGTAGCAAACTCTGTGTACTGCCTAACATAAGGCGCGTGGTAGGCAAGTACAATATCTTGCTTAGAAACTCCTAATGCTACCAATTGGTCGGCGATCGCATTTTCCGTACCATCGTGCTGCACCCAAATTTTACCATTCCTAATATCTACGTGCAGCACGCAGCCATAAATACGAGTATTGCTATTTTTCCAGCCTACATTCATTAGTAAATAGCGATCGCTTTTAGTATCAAAAACTGTCTGACTTTCTACCGGATCGTTCTTCGAGCGCAGTTTAGCTCTTGCTTCTAAGCATTGTTGAATTAACTGACGATACAAATCTAATTTATCCATTGGGCAATCTCCTGTTTTGCGACATCGTAAACCACAAGTGGAACTTGATTGCGACGGACTACAGTTTGAATAAATGGATTTTGAAAAAATCCATTGTAAGTGTCTAAGGGGACTGCTAAATACAACTTTCTTTCTGGGTCATCTGTCTCCAAGGCAATACGATAATTAATAAACTGTCCAATCGCTGTATGAAACTCAGAAATAGTTGACGAAGCTAAAAAAGTTTTAATTTCAACGGCAATCTTTTCACCTGCCCTTGTAGCTGCAATCAATCTTTCCGCACCTAGATCGATATAGAAATCAACAAATCCTAAATCTATATGGTAAGGATCGTCCGTAATTGTCCACTCTTGATTTTCAAGAGCAGTTCTGACAAGGTAATGAAACTTATCTCTTGCGGACATTTCTAACAATGAAATATAACTAACTAGGCTTAAATTTTAACTCGATCTTGGCTGTAAAACTTGAGTTATCTGTTTAGCCGCAGCTATCCCCGATCGCAAAGCACCCTCTAAGTTAAGTCCTCCACACCAATCACCACAACAAACTAATGGTTGTAATGAATCAACGTTTAAGCAATTATCGGCTAAAGGTATTGTCGGAAAAGCATAACGCCAACGATCGCATTGCAACCAATCAGGATGAGCAAGTTCGGGAAGTATTTTAGCTGCTTTGTTGAGTAATTGTTGCCCTACAGCTTGCAAATCTTCCGCATCGATACAGTTTTGAGCAAACTCAGCCGAACTATGAAAAACAAACACAGGCGATAGCGCAAGCGCGCACGCAGGGCTCCGCTTTTGCAAACGTTTGCTACTATCATGACCAATCCAAGCAAGCGTATCGTCATCAATAAACTTCACCGCTTGCCAAGATGGTAAAACCAAATTAGCCGAATAACCCGCAATAACGCTAATACAAGCAGAAAACTCTACTCGGCGCAAACTATCTAAAACTCCTGACGCAGCAAATGGTGTTAATAACGTCAACGCTTGAGGTGCGGGAATAGCGACAACGACAGCTTTAGCAACGACTTCAGCATCACCATCTGCAAACTGAAGATGCCAACAATTATTATTTAAAATTAAACCAACTACCCGCCTACTTCGCTGGATTTCTAAGTCTTTAGCCAAAAATCGCGCAACTTCACTCATTCCTTTTGGGGCAATATACAAAGGTGCTGTTTTAATTTCTTTTAGCCCCAATTCAGCACTAAATTCGTGGATGGTATCTGTCCAAACTGTGACAATATCTTGCGAGTGCAGTAACTCCACAAAACTTGTAGTTAATTCCCCATCAGGCATTAAATAACTAAGTCCGCGATCGGCGCAAGTATCCTGTAAGCGGCGCGTAGTCACTCGTCCCCCCAATCCGCGCGACTTTTCGACTACAACTACCCGATAGCCAGCTTGTTGCAACTGCTGGGCGCAAACTAACCCCGACATCCCAGCGCCGACGATCGCCACATCATACATAACTTTTTAATTTTTGTCTTAGTAAATAATATAATCGCCCAACTAATCGCAAAGTAAAACTGTTATAACTAGCAATCTTACTGAAAGCAAATAGTAGAATAAGAAGACGAGTTGGGGACTGGAGGGTTAAAAATTGGACGAGATGAGAGCGGCGCTGGAATTAGCTACAGAAGACGAATTGCAACAACTGACAGAACTCTTGTTTTGTCGTAGATTCAATCCCCTCGATTACGTGCATACGCCACAACCAATCGATATTCAAAGCAGAGATAGAGTTGCTTGGCTCGATGCCATCGAACAAAGATTTCGCTACTTAGCCGCCGATGGCGTAACCGTCTTACGCGGACGAACCGATTGCGTAACTTATCGTACTGCCATCATTCAAGTGTGCCGCTATCTGAAAATACCTTACTCTAACAACCTTACTACCACAGACTTAGAAGCCGAGATATTTTTAAACCTTTTAGGTAAAGCTTGGAAAAAATTACCCCAAAGCGATCGCTCAGGGTTAACAACCAAAGTCCAACAATCTCTCGCCAAATGCGAACTATCCGAACCACTACCCTTAGCGGTACAGCACGATCCTCTAGCCTTATTAGTCAAAGGTGGTAGTGCAATAGCCGTTAGTTCCATCGTTCAGCCCATATTATTACAGCAAATTGCCCGTCAATTTGCCCTGCAATTTGCCAACTATCAACTAGCCACCGAAGCCCTAATAGGCGGTGGAACTGCCGCCGCTAACTTGCTGCAAAGCCAAATTGCGCTCCAAGGTGCAAAACAAGGTATGACCGTAACTGCTGCCCGTTATGGCGCTGTTAGAGGCATCTTTGCGTGTATGGGACCAGTTCTATGGACTTGGTTTTTTGCCGATTTAGGTTGGCGGGCAATATCTACTAACTACGGGCGAATTATTCCAATTATCTTTGCCTTAGCCCAAATTCGTCTTACCCGTGCAGAAGAAGCGTGTTGGGAGACAGTTTAAAGCACTATTACTTGAAAGCGCAACAGCATTGCTGCCCGTCCAAATTTGCTTGGAACTACGCCCAAATCGGGATATTATTTTTGCCTTTGCTACCATCATTAGGAGCAGTGGCTATTTTTGTTTCCCTACTAATTACTTGGCAGCAGTACCGCCGCATTATTAATCGTCCCCTAAATTGGGGATTAGCAACAATAGCCCTCTTACTGATTATTTCTACAGGCTTTGCTGTAAATCTTGGCGATGCTTTTTTGGGCTTATTTAACTTTTTACCCTTCTTTCTCTTATTTGCTGGCTTTAGCGAACTAATTCGCACTCCTGCCCAACTGCGCCGCATGAGTTGGTTACTAACAATTACTTCTGTACCTGTCGTAATTATTGGATTGGGACAATTATTTTTAAATTGGATTAGCCCCGCCTACTTGCAACCATTAATAGGTTGGCAAATTACATTGCTTGGCAATCCCCCAGGGCGAATGTCCTCTATATTTCTTTATGCCAACATTTTAGCTGGCTACTTAGTAATCGTTTTTATCTTAAGTTTGGGCTTGCTATTAGAAAGCTATCAAGAGTTTCGCGTCAAAACTCCTAATTATTTAACCTTAATTTTTTTAAGCACGGCGACTTTTGGTAACTTAATTGCTTTAATTTTGACCAACTCACGTAACGCTTGGGCGATCGCCATAATTGCTTGTTTGGGCTACGCTCTTTATCAACGTTGGCGTTGGGTAATAGTGGCAGTAAGTGCGATTTCAAGTAGCATTCTCCTAGCAGCCTTTGCGCCATCGCCCTTCCAAGAACTACTAAGAAAAATTGTCCCAGCTTTTTTTTGGGCAAGGCTAACAGACCAATTGTACCCCGATCGCCCCCTAGCATTACTGCGAACCACTCAATGGAAATTTGCCTGGGACTTAACAATCAAGCGTCCTTGGACTGGTTGGGGACTGCGTAACTTTACCGCTCTGTATGAAGCTAAAATGCACCTCTGGCTAGGACATCCCCACAACTTCTTTTTAATGCTGACGGCGGAAGCTGGGATTCCCGCAGCACTTTTACTTTGCTTGATAGTTGGGATAGTAATTGTGCGAGCGATTATTGTAGTTGCAGGCGATCGCACTTATCCTAGTTCTGACAAGCTAATACTTTTTAGTTACATCCTAGCTTTTCTATCGGTCACTCTATTTAATACCGTAGATGTAACCTTATTTGACTTTCGCTTAAATACTCTAAATTGGATACTCTTAGCCGCACTTTGGGGAGTAACTGCTAGTTTTAACCAAACTTATACAATAAATCCCCCCTTAGAAAGGGGGGGTAATAAAGAAAGCTGAGTTTTCAACTGAGTTGAAAAAATAAAGTTTAGTATTCTGGTATAGAAGGATCGACTTCTCGACTCCAAGCTGTAATACCACCTTTAACATTAGTCCCCTCAATTCCCGCATCCTTAAGAATCGCTAGAGCCTTCGCCGAGCGCCCGCCCATCTTACAATGAGCAATTAGCCGATGACCGTTAAGTAATTCTTTAACTTTAGCAACTCCTTGTCCGCTCTCAATATCTGGTAGCGGAACTAAAACCGATCCCGGAATTTTAGCAATTTCGTACTCGTTAGGATTGCGAACATCAAGTAAAACAAAATCCTGCGCGCCGCTATCAATCAACGCTTGCAGTTCTTGCACTGTCATTTCTGATAATTCCATTCTGCGTTTCTCCTCCTCGGCTTTCGCTTGAGGAATTCCGCAAAATTCCTCGTAATCTATCAGCTTTTCAATCACTGGGCGCACAGGATTGGGTCTTAGTTTTAGCTCTCTAAACTTCATGTCTAAGGCGTTATACAGCAGCAGCCTACCACTTAAAGTGTTGCCTTGACCCAAAATAATCTTAACCGCTTCCGTCGCCTGGATAGTGCCAATAATGCCGCACAAAACGCCCAGTACGCCGCCTTCCGCACAGGAAGGCACCATTCCTGGGGGTGGTGGTTCGGGGTACAAATCGCGGTAGTTAGGGCCGTCTTCGTAATTAAAAACTGTTGCTTGTCCTTCAAACCGGAAAATTGAGCCGTAGACATTCGGCTTATTCAACAAAACACAAGCATCGTTGACTAAATAGCGAGTAGGAAAGTTATCCGTACCATCTACCACAACATCGTAAGGTTTTACTAAATCGAGGGCATTTTCCGCACTCAACCGAGTCTCGTATAAATCCACCTGACAGTTGGGATTGATTTCTAAAACGCGATTTTTAGCCGATTCAATCTTTGGTTTCCCCACCCAAGAAGTGCTATGAATAACTTGGCGGTGCAAGTTTGAGTTATCAACCACATCAAAATCAACAATTCCGATGCGTCCAACCCCCGCCGCCGCCAAGTACAAAAGTAACGGAGATCCCAAACCCCCCGTACCAATACACAGCACGCTTGCAGCTTTAAGGCGTTTTTGCCCTTCTAGCCCGACCTCTGGCAAAATGATATGGCGAGAATAACGTTCGTATTCTTCTTTTGTTAACTGAATTTCATCCAAATTAGGATTAAGCATGACAACTAATAGAGGAACGAAATAAGATCCTATCCAAAAACAACCTACTTTGTTTTATATTCTGCTGAGTTTTAAATTAAGTTATCAACGCGCGATCGCAATTTCTTCTGTTTGAAAGGTGCGATCGCTATCTAACTCCCAGCTAAGTAATTCTTGAGCTTTGCCTTGAATTACCGAAACAATAATATACGAATACTGTTCCCACGCATACAAGCGATCGCATTCTGATGGAATTGCGGGATGATTGGGGTGCGAGTGGTATATACCAATTAATTGTAAATTGCGATCGCGTGCTTCTTTTTGCACCTCTAGCATGGTTTGGGGAGAGATCGTGTAATTACTAAGTTGGTTAGCCCTACTTTCTTTTTCCTCAAATAACTCCGCCGCTTGAGCATCCCAAACGTTTTGAGTTGCCCTAACTTCAACTACAGTTTTGCTACCATTGCCTATTTGACCCAATAATAAACCACAACATTCGTTAGGGTAAGTGCTTTCGCCATGCTGACAAATAGCTGCTAGATGATGAGATGTGACTTTTAAAACCATGCTTAATGAGCAATACCTGCACCTAAATACAACTCTCCCACTTTCGGATCGTTGAGTAAATCTTGCCCTAAACCTGTAACGCGATCGCGTCCCGTATCTAACACATAACCCCGATGCGCCATTGACAAAGCTTTGCGGGCATTTTGTTCTACTAAAACAATTGCCGTCCCCGTTTGATTAATTTGTTGAATTTGCGCGAATACACTGCTCACCAGTACCGGAGATAAAGCCGCACTTGGTTCGTCTAATAGTAATAAATCTGGTTCTAACATCAATGCTTTGCCCATTGCCAACATCTGCCTTTCGCCCCCCGATAAAGTTCCGGCTTTTTGCTGTCGGCGATTGGCTAAACCTGGAAATGTATCGTAGATTTTGTTTTTGATGCTAACTAAAGAAATATTCCGAATAAACGCACCCATTTCGAGGTTTTCTTCAACACTTAACGAGGGAAACACGTTCGCAATTTGCGGCACGTAGCACATTCCCCGCCGGACAATTTGATTTGATTTAAGTCCACCAATTTTCTCGCCTTTAAAGGTAATCGTTCCTTTATGAGGTGTCAGCAAGCCAAAAATTGTTTTGGCTAACGTCGATTTCCCTGCACCATTTGGGCCAATTACCGCTACTAATTCTCCTGGCAAAATATGAAAATTTATTCCTTGCAAAATATCTAGGTCTTTGATATAACCCGCCCAGACACCTTCAACTTCCAATAAAGGAGCAGAATTTTTCATATTTAACATTTGGTTTAGGGATAAATTAGTTACAATTTTACAAGTTTTGGTAGCGATCGCCTATCAAAAACTCCTACCCTAAACCTCCTAGTTTTAAGGTGTTTGCTGTAGGTCTGGTTTTTCTTCAGGAACGATCGCATCTTCTACCGGACAAACTTGAATGCAAATGCCACAATCTATACAAGTAGCAAAATCAATCCAGTACCAGCCCGTACCCTTAATGTTTTTGCTAGGTCCTTCGTGAATACAAGCTACTGGACAAGCATCTACGCAATCAGCAACACCTTCACAGATATTAGTAACAATTGTATGTGGCATGGTATTCTCCCTTTATTATAAGCTGTTGCTACTACTTCATTATCTCCCTTTACCTTTTTTATCAACACCAACTTAGAAGATTTAAACAATCAAATTTTCCTGTTTAAATCGCCAATAAAATTTATTTCTTTTTGTCAATATAACATCTATACAACATACTTTTACAGAGCAGTTGCAAGCTACGCGATTAAAATTCTACTTAGATTATCTTGAACTATTTATAACTCAGTCCATTGCTATCCTTAGTAAATAAATCGCTTTTTAGTTATGGTTATCAATTAATTCAACTAACTATTTATAGATTACTATGTTACCATATCTTCCAAAAAAGGTGTGTTAAATTAAACTGTGATTTAATTTACACATCAAAAAAATAATATTATAAATATTGAAGTTGCTTTATATTTTTATTAGCTATTTCGACAACAGAAAATATAGTCTATGCTTTAAGACAGAGGCAAATATATTAAGAGAAATAACAATTGGCAGATGACTCAGAAAAAATTTATGATGTTAGCAATAGAGGAAGCCAAAAAAGGAGATTCTCCTTATGGCGCGGTAATTGTTCGAGATAATGAAGTAGTAGCAACAGCTTATAATACAGTAACTAGAGACAGCGATCCATCGGCTCATGCCGAAATGAATGCAATTCGCGCTCTAACTACCAAAAACAACTCACCTTCCTTAGCCGGTTATACTATCTATGCTAGTGGAGAACCTTGTCCGATGTGTGCCGCAGCTTGTATTTGGGCGGGAGTTGATGAAATTGTAATTGGCGCTTCTATTGAAGACTTGATTGCAATCAATCAGTCACAAATTCATCTTGCTTGTGAAGAATTAATTGCTAAAAGCTCTAAAAACATCAAAGTAACTAAAGGAATTTTACAACAAGAAAGCCTAGCACTATTTACTTAGAACGATCTATTTGCATAATGGGCAAAAGTTTCTCAAGCAAACCAACATAATTGGGACAAAAAGTAGTAGTAACTGTAACTTGCTCAATCGAGATTAATTACGTTTTAAAATCAAGAGTTTTAGCTTTTTAACTACCTAAACGTAACTCGCCTTCTATCTTAAGCGATCGCTTAATTCCTCTATCACAAGTAGTAAAAGAGGTTTAATTAAATCCAACTAAAGTCATGCTTGTATTACTAACTTATTTAAGATGTATTTCCTAGCAAGAATTTATACAATACCAACACCATCTACTAACAGCACAATCATGAAACGTACATTATTACCCTTAATAGTCGGAGCAATTGCTCTAAGTTTTACAACAGCGCCTTCTATAGCTCAATTTAGACAATCGCAATCAGGACAAATTCAAAACCAAAAGAAGTTTGCTGGCGTAGAACTAACCGAAACTCAAAGAAGACAGTTAAGAGAAATTCACCGCAATACACGCTCTCAAATTGAAGACGTTTTAACTTCAGAACAAAGAAGACAATTAGAATCTAGTAGAGACGGCAGTAATCAGGGACGGACTGCTTTTGGGCAAATGAATCTTTCGTCAGAACAAAGATCGCAAATCCAATCAATTATGCGATCGGCTAAAAATCGTACAGATTCGATACTTACTCCCGAACAAAGAGAGCAAGTTCAAAAAAATATGGAGCAAAAAAGACAGGAAAGACAGAATTAGGAATTTATAAGAAAAACTCCGCACCTAGGCGACTGGAGATGAAAGCTGTTAGCAGGCGCGACGTTTGAAGGGGAAGCTTCCCCCTCAAAGTTCGCTTATTTTAATCTGCCTTGAATAGGTGCTAAGATATACATAGTCAATCTTGAAAATCCTTTAGCCTCGTGAAAAAGTTGAGACACACTTGCAGCTAAGAATTTAGGGATAAAGAGCTACCGATAACTCTTAAAACAGGGCATTAACCGACTAACGTTGGCGAAGGAAATCTAAAACAATTTGGGGAAACCCAGATACGGTGGGGCGCACCGGAATCTCTCTTAAAATAGAGCAACGCTTGGAGAGCCGACCATGAAAAGGGCATCTAGATGGCAAGGAATATTCTAGTAGGCTCGGTTGGGATATAACAGTGTAAGACGCAAGTAGGGGTAACTCGAAAGTGCAGTTGTTAACTCAAGAATCCCCGTGTCTTTAGACCGGGGAGCGTCAAATACATGAGTGTTTTTAACAGGAGTGAACGAGTATGTACAAATACAAGCAAGCACTGCTAATCTTAGCGGCTCTTACTTTGGGTTCAACCAGTTTCGCGGCGAGTGCTAGTGCAGAGCCAACGGTTTATCAAAATGATGACCGCAACATCTATATCTTCCACCCAGAAGAAAAAACCGATAATCAAGTACGCAGTAAAAAAGTTTACAATGGCTCTCAAGTTGACTATTACCGAGGCCCTGTGAGAACAGGTTATGACGGTCCCAACGCCAACTATTATCGGGGACCGAAAAGAACAATTTACAACGGTTCTAAAGTTGATTACTATCGAGGACCTAGAGGGGTAGTGATTAAAGGGCCAAACCAGACTTATGTTAAGCCTGGTAGATAAAAGAACTTTCAGAATTTTGTCAAAGCAACCGCGATCGCGGTTGCTTTTTTTTGCTATTAACGTCTAGCTGAACCAGTTGTTTCGTAAGGATCGCGATAAACAGTGGTTTCTTGGCGTTTAGCAAGTCTACCAGCCAAACCAATTAAACCGAGTAGTCCCAGCCATCCCCAGTCAAAAGCGCGATCGCTACTAGCTGCGCTTGTCTGTTGATAAGTAGTTGTACCTGTAGGACTAGGTACGCTGGTGTCTGTGGGAGTAGTACCTGTAGCAGGCGTTGTAGTTGTCGTTGTAGTGGTCGAGTCTGTTGTAGTGCTTGTCCCAGGAGTTGTCGTCGTTCCCGTTGTTCCCGTTCCAGTTGTTCCCGTTCCAGTAGTGCTACCTGTATCAGGAGTTGTCGTCGTTCCAGTTGTTCCCGTTCCAGTAGTGCTACCTGTACCAGGAGTTGTCGTCGTTCCCGTTGTTCCCGTTCCAGTTGTTCCAGGAGTTGTCGTCGTTCCAGTTGTTCCAGGAGTTGTCGTCGTTCCAGTTGTTCCAGGAGTTGTCGTCGTTCCAGTTGTTCCCGTTCCAGTTGTTCCAGTAGTGCTACCTGTACCAGGAGTTGTCGTCGTTCCCGTTCCAGTTGTTCTAGTAGTGCTACCTGTATCAGGAGTTGTCGTCGTTCCCGTCGTTCCCGTTCCAGTAGTGCTATCTGTACCAGGAGTTCCCGTCGTTCCCGTCGTTCCCGTTCCAGTAGTGCTACCTGTACCAGGAGTTGTTGTCGTTCCAGTTCCTGATGTTCCAGTTCCCGTGCTATCTTGAGCAAATACAGGCATTAGAGGTAAAGTGGTTAAACTAAAAACAAAAGCACTTGCCCAAACAGTTTTAGAAATAGAAAACTTCATATTGTTCTTTCCTTTTGCTTTTTAATCTTTATAGATTTTTATTAACCTATAAATAGTATTTTTGAGTAGATTTTTAGACTGTTTTACTCAATCATGTTTTCTATAAGTATGCTAATTTTTATTCATAACTAGCTAATAAAATTACGTCTAAAAACACACTTTTTCTACGGTTGCAGTAAAATTGCTACTACTCAACTAATAATCGCTACTTCTTCATAGACATTGTTCCTCCCAAAGACTGGTTTTTCTAAACTTATTTTATTCATAAGTAAAACAAATAATTCTTTGGTTGCAGACAAAATCTTTGGGAAATCGTTAGTGAAAATACAATTTTTGCTAACCCAATTGTCAGTACGCAATTGCGATCGCCTAAAGCGCGGCAAATGAGCTTTTCAGGTTTTTTAGTTAGCTAAGTTTTAAGTAAAAATCTCCTAAAAAGACTCAGAAGAGTAACCAAAAAGCAAGTAACTTAAGTAAGATATTTACCAGAAGAAACGAAAAAATTGGCAAGGTAGCAGAAATCCTTCGCTTGGGTAGAGATGGAAAAACGCAAGTAACCCCTCCCCCCGTATGTATGAACCAAGCTCAATCGGTTAAGATAACTAGGCACTAAAGCGCAATGCACGATAATTCGGGAAACTCCGGTGAAAGTCCGGGGCTGTGCCGCAACTGTAAACGAGTCTGCTGTAAAGATAACTCGATCTTCAAGTTGTCTTCAAAACAGTTACCGTTAGCCAGGATGCCGAAATTATCACTAACTCAATTTATTTCCTGCGTCGCACGGGAAAGGATAACCACTTTTAATGACTGCTGTAAATAAAACAAACATAGAACACTTCACGCCGCCTCTAGCACTACCACCCTTACCCCTCGTTCGTCCATTGTTGACGATTGGACACGGCACTAGAGATGAATCAGGACGACAAAGCTTTTTAGATTTTACGGCGGCTTATCAAGCCTTAGATACCTCAAGACCCGTACTACCTTGTTTTCTAGAACTAACAGAACCAACAATTCAACAAGGAGTAGATTTTTGTGTAGAAAGAGGTTATACCGAACTATCAGTATTGCCTATTTTATTATTTGCAGCTAGGCATAACAAATTTGATGTCACAAACGAATTAGATAAAGCAAAAATCCGCCATCCCCAAGTCAAGTTTCATTATGGGCGGCATTTTGGCATAAATCCGGGGATCGTGGAATTGTGGAAATCGCGTTTAGCCGAACTTGATGCCAATCAACAATGCGATCGCGCAGAAACGGTATTACTATTCGTCGGTCGCGGTGCTAGTGACCCCGATGCCAACGGCGACTTGTACAAACTAGCTCGAATTCTCTGGGAAGGTAGCGGTTACGCTACCGTAGAGATTTGTTTTATCGGCATTACCCACCCTCGCTTAGAAGAAGGATTTCGCCGCGCTCGACTTTATCAGCCGAAAAGAATTATTGTTCTACCCTACTTCTTATTTACCGGGTTATTAGTCAAAAAGATTTTTGATATCGCTTCTACCCAACAACAACTTTACCCAGATATTAAAATTGACTGTTTGCCAGAAATGGGCTTGCATCCTCACTTATTTTCCGTACTGCGAGAGCGAGAAATTGAAACCCAACTCGGTCAAGTGCAGATGAATTGTGAAATGTGCAAGTTCCGCCTAGCTGCGGTAGGCAACAACGCCAACGGTCACGAGCATGGACATCACCATCACCATCACGACCACAGCCATCCAGCAACCGATCCCTATGCAGATGTAGCTCAGTACCATCAAAGAATCTGGCAAACACCCTAGATATAAAAAAAGGAATAGATTAATCTATTCCTTTGCTTAAATTATTTAGCATGAAATTTTGTTTTTCTCTACGAGTGGAAGCTAGGGAGGCAAAGTTATTGCCTCATTAACAACGCTAAGTGTTTAGCGCCGACTCCGAGAACGACTCCGGGAACGACTTCCACTACCAAAACTTCCCGATGAAGGTCGTCTAACGCGGCTGGAATTAGAATTACCCGAAGGACGTAACGTGCTAGAGCCAAAACCAGAGCCACTAGAACGGCTACCACTGCTTGGACTTGGCGAACGGCGTACTGTAGAAGATGGCGGTCTTCTAATTCCTCCCGTAGTACGGAAATTAGTTCGATTTCTAACTTCTAAGGGCGGTGCCTTGTAACGAGTACGATAACTGGTTACAGCGCGATCGTAAGTATTGCCATAGCCGCCATAACCTCTCAATAAGCCGCCCCCAGGTTGGTAAACCGGAGGAACATAGTATTGGGGTCTAAATAACAAGCTACCAATCGCCTGACCTGCCAAAGCGCCAGCAAAGGGACTCCAAAAACCATTCTCCCGGCGGACAACAACGGTTTCTTGCTGCCCAGTTTGCGGGTTGACTTGATTTTCAGTTACAACGTGGTTGTACTCAATTTTAAAGTCTTCCGTCAGGTGCAAAGCTGGCTGTCCGTTTGTCACATTCAGGTAGCTTTTTTCGCCACTTTTAATTTCTTCATCCGTCAACCTTGCCATTTGTAAATTTGTGGTGCGAAAACTCGGCGGTTGACCGGGAGGAGTATTGAGTAAAAATAACTCGTATTCTCCATTCGCATCGCTATAAGAAACTTGCTGTACGGGGTACTTTCCATCAGGAATTTTTGAGGGTGCAGCCGATTGTTGCACTGGTGTATTGGGACTTTGGCGCACAACTTGATTATTGCCACCACAGCCAATAGTTGTCACACTCAAAGTTAGACACAAAAACAATATTGTAAATTTACGCAAAATTGTCATCACTAAAATTTAACTCTCTTTCTGTTTCGAGCGTAACAATATCTGATTTTAATTGACACTCGCGAAGTCCGTCCGATAATTGGTGAGAAGTCCTCAAAATGATAAAGTTGAGACGAGCATCCACTTATAAAGCATAAAAAGATTTGAGAACATGGCACAATATCCGATTCCCGTGCTAGTAAACGGTGCGGCAGGCAAAATGGGACAGGAAGTAATTAAAGCGATCGCCCAAGCCGAGGATATGACTTTAATCGGCGCTATTGACCGCAACCCCCAATACCAAGATCGCGATGCTGGGGAAGTAGCGGGTTTAAGCGAACCATTAGAAATTCCCATTACTAACCAGTTTGAGCCGATGCTTGCCTTTGCTGCTCAAGAAAAACAGCCCGCCGTCATGGTAGATTTTACTCATCCAAGCTCTATTTACAATAATATTCGTTCGGCGATCGCTTACGGGGTACGTCCGGTAGTTGGGACGACAGGTCTAAGTGCCGAACAAATTGGCGAACTAGCAGATTTTGCCGATAAAGCTAGTACGGGTTGCTTAATTATCCCCAATTTTTCAATTGGCATGGTTTTGCTCCAGCAAGCCGCCGTTAGTGCTTCTCAATACTTCGACCATGTAGAAATTATCGAACTGCACCACAACCAAAAAGCCGACGCACCGAGCGGTACGGCAATTCAAACCGCCGAAATATTAGCAGAATTTGGTAAATCTTTTAATCCAGCATCCGTCGAAGAAACCGAAAAATTACCTGGCGCTAGAGGTAGTCTTGCCAAGGAAGGCATTAGAATTCATAGCATTCGTTTACCCGGTTTAATTGCCCACCAAGAAGTAATTTTTGGCAGCCCAGGTCAAATTTATACTTTACGTCACGATACGAGCGATCGCGCTTGTTATATGCCTGGAGTATTACTAGCAATTCGCCAAGTCTTGCAACTAAAATCCTTAATCTACGGGCTAGAAAAAATCATGAATCCTATTTAGTAATTGTTTGGGTTTAAGTCGCATACAAAGTGCCATCTTTGCGCTTAAAAATCAAACCATTAACGCTGCATTGAGCAACTAAATCGTCATTAGGATAAACTACTTTGTCGTTTGCTGTGCGATCGCCAATTTCTAAATAAGTAGCAACTTCTTCTTGGCTGCGATTAATCAAACAATGTCCCTGTGCCACTCCCGCCGGAAAACCCGCACAATCGCCTACTGTTAAAATTTCTTCTCCCCCATCAGATACTAGGGTAATTTCCCCCGATAAAACATAGATAAATTCATCTTGTTTATCGTGCCAATGTCTTAGCGCTGAGGCGCTTCCCGGCGCAAGCTCGACTAAATTTACCCCAAAATTTTGCAATCCGGCAGCATCACCCAAACGTTTTTTAATTCGTCCTGCCACTACGGGTTTAAATTTCTCTGGATAATTAGAACCGTAACTAATAGTTACATTTTCTGGATTAATTTTCATTTTTAGTTAGTTAATAAATCTGTTTGCTATCCTAAACAGCAACCAATTATTAGTTCAAGCAAGAAGTAAACTACCCAACACTGAATCGGAGTGCCGATGTTCCTGTGTGGGCTTTCAACCTGTCGTTACAAGCGGTACAGGGCAAGCTAACGACGATTGTTCGGGCGTGTTTACAGCGACACCCCATTGTTTGATATTCAGGCTGGCGTTCATATCCGCGTCCCCAGTCCACAAGCAATGCCCACATCTAAAATATTTCCCATGCCGATACGACTGATTAGAATCGGGATGGATATGGTTGCACTTGTGGCAAGTCTTTGAGGTATAGGCAGGCGGAATAAAAACAACCTTTACACCAGCACTAATAGCTTTATATTCTATGTATTGACGTAATTGGTAGAACGCCCAATTATTAGATAATCGGCGCTCTTTTTTACTTCTCGGTTGTTTGTTTGTCCGCTCTCTAATCCCAGTCAAATCCTCTAATGCGATAATCGAATTAGATTCTTTTGCTTGGGCTACCAACTGCTTGCTTATTTTATGGGAATGCCATGACTGAAACTTTTTTTCTCTACCCGATAGCCGCGCTAATAGTCGATGACAACTACGTCTCGAAGTTCTTGTGCCTTTAGTAGACTTGGTTTGAACTAATGCCCTGGTTTTCGCATACTTATTTCTTTTCTGAGTTATTTGTTTGCCACTGTGCTTGTCCCCAAGCGAAGTTACGCAAATATCAGTTCTACCTAAATCTGCGCCAATCACGGAATTAGTTGATTTTGTTTCTGGTGCAGTAGTTTTAACTTGGATGTTGACAGAGCAAGTGCCATTACGATGTTTTGCCAAGGTCGCGCTTGTTGGACTACTGCCCGTTAGCTTACCTAGTTGGTAACTACCTAGCTGCAACTTAAACCTTTCTCTACCACCATTTAGAGTTAAGCTAACCGTCCAGTCAGACTCTCTAAACGCAAAAATCCGTGCATCGTAGTCCGCGCTAGTAGGCTTAAACTTAAGAACGGGTTTGTCGTCCTTTTTGGCAGTCTTGCGGTTTGCCGCTACTCGGTTAATAGCACGAATGGCTAAGTTTGCACTTAAGCCAAACTGCTCTCTAACTTGTTTGTAGACTAGGGTTTGAATCCTAACATTGTTAGTTAGCTTCGGGTCTACAGTATCATTGATATAGTTGCAAGCTTCTGCAAACGCTTTCAAAGTGGCATCTATCTTTGCCACCTGCGTAGGAGTTGGGTTGATTTTGCAAACTATTGTCAATACTTGCTGCATACACAATATTGTATCACTACAATGACTCGCTGCGCTCAGTTTATTTATTGGTCGCAATTCCTGAGCGAAAATGCGGTGTAGCTCTGAAACACCGCATTTTCGCGTCCCAGCACCAAACACATTGTGCCTAAAGGCACTCGTACTATGGTGTGGGCATCCTTGCTCCATTTCTAGGTGAAATATTTTTTTCTCACCGATGGCTGGACGATCGGCAGAGTGTGGGCAAGCGATGGATTGTGGAACGAAGCAGCATGGCGGCGCAAACCTGATATCGAGCGCTTAAAACTGCAATTGGTGACTCAAAATGAGAAATTATGGCTTTATCGCGTAGAAGACATAATTTTAACAATCGAAGTAAAACCAGAGCTTCCCTCCCCAAATGCGATCGCTTCCGTAGTACTCAAGCGGCTAATTAGCGCTCCCCAAGTCATCGAGCGCCTCAGCAATGCCACTGCCCATTGTCAAATTGAAAATGCCCAACTTCTTAGCGAATAGCAACATTTATAGTGCGATCGCCTGCTTTATACTCTTGCATTCGCGTCTGTCAATAGTTACACTTTTTTAATAATTCTCATTTTGTTTG
>QQTW01001059.1_pt1 | contig 18771 bp, 16 predicted proteins | sample 1904831 | NCBI WGS metagenome assembly QQTW01 (sample SAMN09435610, study PRJNA476489) | Subsurface metagenome, whole genome shotgun sequencing project. | reverse complement strand
AGCGATCGCGCAGTTGTTGCACTGTTTTAATTCCCATGTCCTCTAGTGACCTATCTAGAAACATGGCGCTATAAAATCCAGGGGCGTGATGTCCGACTTCGGTGAGGATATTCTTGTGACCCAGCATGACCAAAGCTGCATAAGCTTCGACTTGACTCGCAAATCCACCAGGGTGACCAGAGGCTTTACTAGCAGTGACTTGCAGGATTAGGTAGCGAAGGGCGTCGGCAGCAAGTAGGGTTTGAAAGACAGTATCTGGCGAACCTTATGTGATGAGCAGTATGGCTCATTTTCACACTGCCTACCCTGGCGTAACTAACTTTTTGCCGGTGTTGGTGTGGAACGGCTATAGTCAAGAACATCACAGCATGGTGTCTACTCAGTCGAATGAGCGGATGACATCCTACTGGCGCGGCAATGGCTTTGAAGAAGTCGTGCTGGTGGATGCTAAAGACTTTGACGATCAAGACCAACCAGGCAATTACGTTGACAGCACTGCCTTCTCATTCGAGCAGCGGCTAGCCTTCACTAAAGCCGTTCTGATTGCGGCTGATCAAGCGGCCAAATCTGCCTTCGGCGGTAAGCTCACTGTATTAATCATTAAACAACTGAAGGGCGCTGGGGTACACGCACGGGGAGCCAAATCTCACAACCTCTATGCCATGCATACCCTGGATAACTCAGATATTATCAACGCTCTGAAAACCCGTGCCTTAGCCCCAGATGCTTGGGAGTTGGTGCGTACCAACTTTGAACGTGCTGGTGGTGGTCCAGCTAGTCGCACAGCTGTAACAGAATCGGTTTTGCCGGTGGCGGATCTGGGTGAATTACCCCTGGAAGAATTTTCGGTGGGGGGTGAGCCAAAGGTGGCGACGACGACGATGGGGCGAATTGTGGCAACAGTGGGAGAGCGCGATCGCAATTACCTGGTAGCCAATGCCGACGGCAACGAAGCCTCGGGGATTGCCAATATTAACCAAGCTCTCAAGATAATTCACCCCACACCTGACGATCTCTATAATCAAAACCCGTCTGGGCAGGTGTACGAGCCTTTGAGCGAAGATGCTTGTGCTGGGTTGGCAGCTGGCTCGGCTTTGATGGGTAGTCGTACCCTTTGGTGTTCCTATGAATCTTTTGCAATTAACGGCTTGCCGATTATGCAGACGGTGACGCAAGCAATGGCAGAACTACGCCGCCCCACCCCATCTACTATTACCCTATTCACCGCCGGGGCATTGGAGCAAGGGCGCAATGGTTGGACTCACCAGCGTCCGGAAATTGAAGCCTATTTTGCCGCAATGATGCGGAATGGTAATGTGTTTCCGCTGTTCCCGCCCGATGCTAATAGCATCCAGGTGTCTTATGATTGGGCACTGAATACCAAGAATAAGGGGATTGTAATTACTGCTAGCAAGTCACCGCTACCAATCCGGACTACATTTGAGCAAGGTCGAAAAGCGCTTGAGGATGGTGCGATCGCTCTACAAGAAATAGCTGGTAGCAAGACGGTTGTGTTTGCTGTGGTGGGAGATATGGTGCTGATGCCAGTGTTTGAAGCTGCCACATATCTGGAAGTCCAAGAAGTGGGTGTGCGGATTGTGTCAATCGTTAACCCCCGCCGCCTGTACCGTCCCTCGGATGTTGCTTGGGATACCTGTACTGAACCAGATGACGGCTTTTTGGATGATGCTGAATTTGAGGCTCTGTTTGGTGGCGATGCCTTGATTGGGGTTACAGCTGGTGCGAGTGGGATGCTGGAACCGATCATGCTGCGGAGTACAGCAAAACGCGATACCTTTGCCTGGAAGCGGGGAGAAACTACAGCTAGCCCAGCACAGTTGATGGCTTTTAATGGTTTGACAGCTGAGGCTTTGGTGAAACGCGCTCTGGAGTTGGTTGGTTAAGCTGGGATGTGATAACCACAAAGATACAAAGTTGCAAACACTGGTAACCTTGTTCCCAGGCTCAGCCTGGGAACAAGGATTGGAGGCTCTGCCGCCCTCGTGTCGAGAGTGAGAGGCAAGATGTCAGTCAACTTACCATCCACCTATTTTTGAGACACAACCCAAAATCTTGAACTGCTGGATTAGTCAACTACCACCGGCACAAGGCCGGATGGCTTGCAATTCAACTTCCCATCTCTGAGCAGACTGCAATAGGGTGATTGACTGCACCCCTACGAGCCGTTGAACTCCCCTCGAAACCGTTTCCTCTACTAGCAATAGCCATAGATTACGTGCCTTGTTGAGGGAGCATGTTGGTTATCGTATATTTAATCTAACACAAAGCCGCCCACAAGGCTTCGGCCGTGAGCTCAGCCGAACGGGGCGGGGTGTCTACCCAAAAAACATCATGAAGATTTACTTAGAAAACATCTTAATAATCCCCAAGTTTCGGTATTTAAGCTGGATGTTAGCATTAATTACTTTTTCAGGGGGTATGGAGACATTTTGGGCAACACCCGTTTTTTCACAGGAAGTTAATCAACCCATTTGCTACATGCGAACTTCTACTAGACAGGTTGTCAATTTATCCCATCTCTGTGAGAGAAGCATAGAAAATAATATTCAAACGCCAGAGTTTACAAAATATACTCCTCCAGTACATCGTGGTCGTAACGCAAAGCAGCGCTCCTCGAAACGCAGACTTAATTAACCTTTACAGGGTAATAAAACTTTTAGATTGAATAAAGCAAACATACTTTTACTAAAAGGTAATGCTTGCTGTATCCTTCCTAGGATGAGTAATTATTAAGTTCTTTTCCTATAAACCCATTGGGTCAAATAGTAATATAAATTTGCACCTGCGTAGAAGCTTTTATATCACTGTGACATTAATCAATATAAATATGTAATTGAAATCACTGCTAGCAAAGTTAGAATTTGAGATTTTATCTAAAGTCAAATAAATAGAACCATTTTGATAATTTTTTTAGGACTGTTTAGCTGATTTTTCCTGAAGCTCATTTCTTGACAACCATAATCAATCTATCACCCTAAGTAAGTGATGATGACCTGTACTAATTGTCGCTCGAACGGCTTGGCGATACTGCAAGCCCATTGACTGCTGTGCAAACTTGTCGAAACAAATAGCGGTCGGTTATCGACTTCTTCACTTCGACGTTACGCACATATGTTGTCATGAAATTGCGTATCATTCGCTTATTCTTTTTTCTGACACTTAAATCATTACTTACCTTTGACTACAAATTTATAGCCCTATAGGCACTGAATCACTGATCCATCAACAACGTTGTAATAACTAAGATTACCTCTATGACGTACAAGTGGTTGTCTGTCACAAGGTTTGTTAGCGCATCCCTTAGTGCATCAGTAATAACAATAGGCACTGTCAATATGGCAGATGCATTCACGATGTTTACCAGTCGAAGCACTTGGGAAGATGCTGCCTCCACCTTCTCCATGACTACAGAACATTTTGACGCGGCAGAATTCCAGTTGTTGCAGGACGGAGATACGGTTACACTGCCGACCGACATCACGGTCACAGCACAAGCTCCCACTAGTTTTATGGCTGGTTCGATTACCTCCGGTTCAGGGGTCTTTACAGAAGGCAATGTTTTGTTAGGTGATCTAGATCCGGGTGATGCACTGATTATCTCGTTGCCTCAGCCTTCGCTGGGATTTGGGTTTGACTATAGTGATGTTGATCAAGGTGGTGTTAAGCTGACTGCTTTACTGAATGGAGATAATGAACCGGATGTCGTATACGTGCCGTTGGGTGTTGATGCCAGCGAGCCAACGGCAGATTTCTTCGGCATTCTAGCTGACCGTCCCCTGACGACCTTTACCCTCAGTCTGGCTGGTGATTCCTTGGAAACCTGGGACTTAGATAATCTCTCAATTACGGCTGTACCGGAACCCAGTGCAGTGATCGCACTAAATTTACTTGGTTTAGGAATCGCTGGTAATCGTTGGTTGAAGCGATCACGGCGCCGACAATAGCTTTTTCTAAATACCGTTTTGCATCTTTTGAGTTGAGCGATTTGGGGCGAACTCCTCGGTTCTATTCGCCTATTTTTCTATCACATCCCGTCATTTCACCTGTTTTAAGGAGCTTTTATGGCGCGCACTCCCCTATTTCAAGCTTTCGTGCGTATCTTACACAAGGCTCAGTATGAAAACCTGAAAGCCAATGGAAACTCCTTCCCTCAAACTATTCCATCTTCACACAAGCCCAGTCACTGGACCCGACGAAGACTGATTAAATTAGCGGCTTTAGCAGGAGGGTCAGCGCTAGTTACGGTGTCGTCGCACTTGCAGCAAGCTTGGGGTCAATCTTCCCCTCGGATTGTGATTGTTGGGGCTGGAATTGCCGGATTGAACGCGGCATATCAACTGAAGAAAGCGGGTTTAACTGCTACCGTTTATGAGGCTAGAAATCGCGTAGGGGGGCGTATTCTTTCTGTTACAGGGGCAGTGGGTAATAGATTGGTAACGGATCTGGGAGGCTCGTTTATCAATACAAGTCATGAGGATATGTTGAGCCTTGCAGAAGAGTTTAATCTGCCTCTATTCAAGCGACTTGAAAATGCTAAACAATTTCTATTTCCGGAAGTCGGATACTACTTTAATGGCATTCGTTCTGAAGTAGAAGTAGCTGAACGGCTACGTCCATTAGCGCAGCAGATTGCTAAGGATGCTAGGCTGCTCGATGAAAACTTTGATGAATTTGCTCCTCTTTTCGACAGCATTTCTATTTCTGATTATCTGGACACTCACTTCAGCAAAATTCCTGACCCGTTTATTCGAGAGTTAATTGAGAACATCTCTCGTACTGAATATGGTGTTGAGCCCGACCAATGCTCTGCTATTCAACTTTTATTTAGTCTTCCGACAGTTAATAGAAATGAAGTTGAAGTACTAGAGCGCCAGTCCAGTAAAAGGGGTTGACACTAGACACCTTTGGTGCGGTTTCTGGAAAGCGACGTGTCGGTTCGCGCCAAAGTTAACAACAGAGCAACGGCTGAATGCCACTTTTAGCCTCTGATTCGCACAAAAGTTGATAACGCTTCGCGCATTAAGTTAGACAAAGCTACTAAATTCGCGTAATACTAATAGATGACAAGATTTTTCACAGACTGCCAAGACTCGCCCAGTAAGGGTGTAGTAGTTCCTAGTTGCGGTCATGCACTAGTACAGGGGGTACTTTGAAGTCAATAGTAATAGAGTTGGCCCAAAAGTAGCAAAAGAAACATACACGCTTGGTCGGAAGCTAGTTAAAGCTTACTTTTTGGCTACCACCCTACGAAGGCTGCCATGCAACAGAAAACATCGCTCCAACAAGCTATGGACGTTGTCATCTCGGCCAGGGCTCACTGGCTCCAATATGTTCCAGGAGCAAAGATGCTTGATGTCGGGCCATTAAAATGTCTCCACTACGACAAGCCTATCTATTGGGAAACGGATGCGTTCATGGCAATCGGCGTAGAACCCAATGAAGTCATTGCAGCGGTTCAAGCCTATCAGCCTGGCCCACACTTGCTCGGCGTGTATACTTTGGAGCCAGAATCGGTCATAGCTATGTATACCTTGCTTGGCTACAAAACAGTTCCTACCGAACCAATGGAAGTCGTCATGGCAAAATCCCTCAAGTCTCTGAAGCTTCTTCCTTTGAGTTACCCGGTTCGACGAGTAGAAACACTCGCAGACGTTGACTTGTTCAACGCTGAACTGGGTCATGAGCGCATGCACCCCGATCACTTGCAAGATCCCATGCTTAGTTACTACTATGTGCCGCTGGATGGTAAAGCCGTGTGTCAGGGAAGAACTTTTTCACCATCCAGCGCTGCCATCCACGTGGCCGGTCTGTTTACCCACCCAGACTATCGCAGACGCGGTCTCGCAACAGCATTGATGAATCGCATACATGCCGATGCCGCCGATGCCGGAGCCTTTGACAGCGTTTTGGTGGCAATGCCGATGGGCATTTCCCTCTACAAAAGGCTTGGCTATGAAGTGTTGACTTACGTTCACAAGTTCGTGCCAAAGGATTGGAACTAAGGCTGACTAACCTGGAGCAGCAGCTACAAAAAGAATCTTGTTAGGGTCAGGTCTTGTGGAGACACTTTGGCGCGAACAGACAGATGTCAAGCCGCTTCTTCTACCGCCTGCTCCGGCATTCGCGCAATTACATGAAGGTTATGAACAACTGCCATGCGCCGCAGGTCGAATAGATTTTTGCGTGAGCCAAGGTAACGGGCACGGTCGCCCTGCCATTGACCGATGTGGGCAAGAGTATGCTCCACTGCCACCCGTTCACGCAGTTTGGCTCGCCCTGTTGCCGTAGCTTGATGTTGGCGCAACTCCTGCAACAGGGATTCATCAGGATGTATGGAAATACTGCGTCCAGTTTTACTTGTGGTACAGCGATCACGTAAAGGACAACTGGCACAGACATCGGTAGGAAAATGTACCACCTGCCCCACTTCAAAGGGTACTGCCACTTGATTGGGGCAATAAATGAGACCCTGCTCCCAATCCAAAGTAAAAGCACTCTTGTCAAACCGCTTGCCATTACGCACAGGCCAAGCTTTACAAATGATCGTCAAATCCTCTGAACGTTCCTTAACCATCTGGCTGCTAAGATAGGCCCGGTCAATGTGTAACTCCTTTAACTCCACGTTTTGAGGCTTGAGGTCAGCCGCCATCTCATTAGTGACAGCGGCTTCCGGAACGTTAGCTGGAGTAATCCCGACCGCACGCACCACCCCAATGTCTAAATCCTTGAGGAGGTGCCGCTTGTAGCCATCGAAGCGTTGGCTGCGACTTTTACGTCCGTGACGCATTTCGGCATCTTCAATCGAAATGCGGCGGTCTTTAGCTACGCCTTTACGAAGCTTTGGGGAGCCGTCTGCTGTCACCTCCACATCCTGGGTCTGTACCTCGCGTCCAACAGCAAGAGTGTTTTGAACCGCGCTGGCGGTGGTCTGATCAAGGTCTGGAAGCTGTTGCACCCAAGATTCTGCCTCCTCCAGAGCTTGGAGAATGGTTGCCAATGCCTGTGCCTTAGCAACTGGGTCATCCCAATCCAAGTCCAAGGCGGCTTTGAGACTGGAACCCGTGATGTTCTCGGCTCCCGCTTCCGCTGCTACAGCGGCTAACTCGCGCGACTGTTGACGGGCAATTATGCCCAAGGCTTTCCGCAAGGCATGGCCTAATAGGTTGTAAGTATCCTCTACTCTGGCGGCTCCCCACAACGGACTCGAATCGAGGGCGGCTCGCAGCGAGTGAGAACTAAAGCCACCCTTATTCTTTGCCATTTCTACTGTGCGTTCAATTAATCGGCGGTCGAATCCTTTGGCCATCACCAGCGCCCGAAACCTGACAAGCGTCCCTTTGCCAAAGGGGGCTTGCTCACAATCAAGGCAATCGAGTACTAATTGCCAGCGTCGATCCATCTCCAGCGCTTCAATGACTTCATCGTCGGAAACACCAGTATAAGCTTGCAGAATTATTGCTAGTGCCAGTTGCGCCGGAGAAACTGGACATTTCCCCATGCTGCTGTCCTTGAAAAGGGTAGCTAGTTCCATTTGGAATTCGTCGTCAAAGATTTCACGACGCACCTGACGTAAAAATACGAACAGCTTGGCACGACGGATGCGTGAAACGACCTTGTTCTCTAAAGGGGAAAGCTCGATAGGGGGATGCCAAAGGGGAGGACGCACAGACCTGATCCTTGTCAATGGTTGAGAGCGGTTTCCATAATCCACACGAAAAGCACCTTTTGTCAACTCCTTTTACTGGACTGGCGCTCTAGGAGGTAGTGATGAAGCGTTTGTCGTTCAAGGAGGGAGTGGTAGGATTGTTCGGAGTCTTGCTCAGGCATTACCTAAGCAAATTAAACTATCTAAACGACTGACCCGCATTCAATCTCGCGGAGCTGGCTATCGTTTAAAGTTTGCAGACAATTCTACGGTGGACACCGATTACGTAATTATCGCTATCCCATTCCAAGTGCTGCGTACTGTTGATATCGAAGTTAATTTGCCAGCAACACTCAAACGATTTATTAATGAGGTCAATCTAGGTGCCAATGAAAAGCTATTGGCTGGATTTCATCAGAAAGTGTGGCGCCGGAATACTGGATTTGTGACCGAGGCCTGGACTAATTTGGGATTTTCTGGAGTATGGGACGAAACTCAACGACAAACCAATCGACCCGACGGTGCACTCACCTTCTTTTTTGGAGGGAATGAAGTGAAAGCGATTCAATCTGGTAATGCTAATGTTCAGGGAAGACGAGTCGTCAACCAATTTGAACCTTTTATTCCCGGTGTTAGAGCCGCTTCTAATAACAAATTTTTCCGTACTGCTTGGACAACTGATCCGCTAACACAAGGGAGCTACACCAATTTCAAACCAGGACAGTATCTTGAATTTGGAGAGTTTCTTTACATTGAGTCAGATGACCCGGAAGAACGCCAGGATGTCAATATTGGTAATCTGGTGTTTGCGGGTGAACACTTAAGTGATGAGTTTTACGGATACATGAATGGTGGCGCACAAACGGGTCGCCTTGCAGCTGAAGTTGTGTTGCAAATTATTCAAGGAAACTAGCCTGTCTGAAATCGTTGTAACAACGCCGCAAGCGATAGATGGGCATCTACCAGAATAGCTACCTCTGATTAACCCCTCAGAAGGATGAAACTCCAGATGTAGCTTTATAAACTAATCCCTGCGTACATAACTGTTTGGTAACGGAAGCTACACTATGACCAGCCAAAAAGAAACTAAAGGCAAGCATGAGGAAACTGCCTCCACAAATGAAAGTGCAGCCGACAAGAAAGCTGATAGTACTGACAACCAGGAGCTAAATTCACTTCTTTCAGCACTTGAGGGAGATCTTACTGCACTTGACAGTGAGGCTACTCTTAGTTTACTGGATGAATGGTATGGCCCCCTACACAAATCTAAAGAGCCAGAGATTAAAGAGATTGCCAGTAGCCTGAAAGAGCTGAAGCAACTTCTGAAGGGCGGTAAAGCCACAGGTCATGAGGTTGGTGAGGTGCTGATTGAAATTGGTGAGCAGACAACTAATGTTGCTTCTGACGCTGACACAGGTTTGAAAACTCCACTCCAGAAGTTGGGTAAGCAACTCACCAAAGCCGGTACTTCTTTAGGCAAGGCTGAAGATCGTGAGCATGCTGAACACATTGACTCCTTGGTGGAGACTCTTGAAGGTGACCTAAGCTCAGTGGATAGTGAGGTAGCGCTTGGTGCAATCGACGAGTGGTATAGTCTGCTGCACAAGTCTGAAGACGAGAATCTTAAAGAAATCGCCAACGGACTTAAAGAACTCAAGCAAATCTTGAAGCGTAGCAAGCCGAAAGGTGCTGATATAGGTGAGGTGCTGACACGACTTGGCGAACAAATTACAGAAGTCGGACAAGAAGCCGCAAGGGGACTCAAGGGAAGAATTCAAAAGTTGGGCAAGCTGCTCACTAGAGTTGGCAAGTCGTTAGAGTAAATTCACAATTTGAAGATATAGACCTATTTACCAGGCTTGAGGAATAGACTTAGTAGGGGCAAATGATGCTCTCGCTAAGTTTATCCCTACCAATCCATATGACTGAACGACCCCGCCGCGCCCCAATTCTCAAATCGGATGAATCTTATACCTTCCGTCGCTACTTTGAGATGAGGTTTGCTCCAGCGGACATCCTTAGGGAGTGCAGATTCTAGTCAAAATTCTCACACAAAATGAGAGCCCCCCTTAGAATACAGTGTTGCTGAAAGGCTAGAATGTAATAACTGTAAAGAAATGCAAATCAAAAATGTTTTGGGCTGACAAAATCGCTGCGGATTCGCAAGGCGACCAAATAGTTAACGATTCAAAGACTCCCTCTGGTAGAGTGCATGTGGGATCATTGCGGGGTGTGATCATCCATGACGTTATCTATCGAGCCCTAAAACACGCAGGTAAACCCGTAAAATTCTTGTACGGCGCAGATGACTACGATGCGCTAGATACAGTTCCTAAGTATCTGTCACAGGAAAAGTTTTTGCCCTATTTGGGTTTTCCACTGTGTAACGTGCCTTCTCCAGAAGATACAGCCAGTGATTACGCCAAGTATTTTATGGGTGAATTCTTAGAAGTCTTTGAGTATTTAGGTATTAGACCAGAGGTTTACTATCTGCGCGATCGCTATCGTTCTGGGCAACTAAACCGTTATATCGATATTTTTCTTAACAATGCTCGCCTTGTAAGAGAAGCCTACAAAGAGGTGAGTAAAGCAGATCGCCCCACAAACTGGTATCCATTTCAAGTCATTTGTGAGAACTGCGGCAAAATTGCCACAACTATAGTGACGGACTACGACGGGTTAAAAGTCTTTTACACTTGCAAGCCGGATGCAACCGACTGGGTAAAAGGTTGCGGACACTCAGGTTGGGTTTCTCCGTTTGATGGGCAAGGCAAGCTGCCTTGGAAAGTCGAGTGGGTTGCCAAATGGGATCTGTTAGGGGTGACTATCGAGATGTCAGGGAAGGATCACTCCCAAAAAGGTGGTTCTAGAGATGTAGCAAATGCTATCTGCCGTAAAGTCTTACACAAACAACCTCCATTTCATTCTCCTTATGAATTCATCCTGGTGAATGGTACTAAGATGAGTTCATCGAAAGGAGTTGGCTCAAGTGCCAAAGAAATTGCCGAGTTACTTCCTGCTGAACTGCTACGCTTTTTGATGCTGCGAACTCAGCCCAGAACAGTTATTAACTTTGCTCCTAACTACGATACAGTCACTCGCCTGTTTCGAGACTACGATGCTTTGATAGAAAAGTATCAATACCAGCTTGAAACTAACCATGAGAAGCCAGAACTGATTCAAGATTGGATGCCTCTGTTTTACTCGCAGTTGGATGACGATATAAAAAGCTACCATCCCTTTGACTTCAGTACGCTAATTTCGCTACTTCAAGTTCCACATCTTGGTATTAAAGAAGAAATAGCAAAACGTAGTCCCCAACCTTTGAGTGACTTTGACTGGCAGGTTGTGGAACAAAGAATTGCATCTGCTCAAAAGTGGCTTCAAGACTACGCGGATGAAGAAGAAAAGCTGGTTCTTTACATTGATAAAGTGCCGGAGAAAGCTGAAGAGTTAACTCAAGAGCAGGTTTCGTACCTGGAGAAGTTGGCAGAAAATTTGGAGAATGTTGCAGCTTGGGAAGGTGACGTGCTGCAAACTACCTTATTCACTACATCCAAAGAGTTGCAGATTCAACAGGCGATCGCATTCAAGGCTGTCTATTTGTCTTTTTTGGGCAAGGAACGTGGACCCAAAGCTGGTGCTTTGCTGTCATACTTAGAAAAATCCTTTGTTCTTGCTAGATTGCAAGATGTAATACAACTAAACAACTCTAAAAGTGACTACCATAGTAGTCCTAAATGACACTTAAAATTCTCTCTTTACTTGGCGCTCTTGAGCGAGTTTCCGGTGTGGCTGTGCCTCCCGGAAAACTCGCGTGGAGCTCTCGGCGGTTCAGAAATGAGAAAATTACAGGGGCAGCGTTCAGGTTAAAGATGACCACCAAACCAAAAATTATTGTCCTTGATGATGATCCCACTGGCTCTCAGACGGTTCACAGTTGTTTACTGCTGACCCGGTGGGATGTGGATACCTTACGGCTGGGGTTGGCTGATCAGTCACCAATTTTCTTTGTATTAACGAATACGCGATCGCTTCTACCAGACGAAGCAGCATCGGTGACAAGAGAAGTGTGTCATAACCTCAAACTGGCACTAGACGCTGAGGGCATCCAAGATTTTCTGATTGTCAGTCGATCTGATTCCACTCTGCGGGGTCATTACCCAATCGAAACAGATGTCATTGCCTCGGAACTCGGTCCCTTTGATGCTCATTTCCTTGTCCCAGCTTTTTTTGAAGGAGGACGAATCACCCGCGATAGTGTGCATTATCTGATGATCGATGGCGTCCCAACCCCAGTGCATGAAACTGAGTTTGCCCGTGATTCAGTTTTTGGCTACACCTATAGTTACTTGCCTGATTACGTCGAAGAAAAGACCAAAGGACGCATTCCGGCTGAGCGGGTGGAGAGATTTCTACTGGGAGATATTCGCACTGGTACAGATATTGCAGGTAAGGTTTCTACCCTAGAACGCCTGATGAATCTCACAGGTAACCAGTGTGCAGTTGTTGATGCAGAAGCCCAAGACGACCTTAACCGCTTTGCAGCAGATATCCTGACAGCAGCTGAGCAGGGAAAACGCTTTTTGTTCCGCAGTGCCGCTAGCATCTTAACCGCCTTAGCTGGATTACCTCCGCAACCTGTCCCAGCTGAGGAAATGTCCCAATATGTGCGGAGTGGTAAACCAGGCGCGGTGATCGTGGGTTCCCATGTGCAAAAGACCACCCAGCAGTTACAGCAACTGTTGCAAGAAACCGGTATAGTCGGCATTGAGATTGAAGTGGTTCAGTTGCTTGACGATTCTCAGGAGCAACCTACCAAAATCCTAACCCAGACCCTCGAAAGAGTGCAGGCTGCCCATGAGGCTGGTAAAACACCTGTGGTGTATACCAGTCGTCAGGAATTAGTCTTTGCAGATGTACAGACGCGGTTGCAATTTGGGGCAGATGTTTCATCTTTATTAATGGATATCGTGCGCGGTTTGCCAGCTGATATCGGTTTCTTGATCAGTAAGGGGGGCATTACTTCTAATGATGTGTTAAGTACTGGTCTAGCCTTAACCTCAGCGCGACTACTAGGTCAGATTCTGCCTGGTTGCTCAATGGTGCTTACTCCAGACAATCATCCGTATCCTGATTTACCTGTGGTTTTGTTTCCTGGCAATGTGGGGGATGCTGATGCCTTGGTCACGATTTATAGGAGACTGAGTAAGACAACCCCGCAACTCATCTAATATGGATAGAGTCAGTCGGTTCGCGCTCGTCTCAGGCTTCGTCATGCATGACTTCTGATTCTGCCCTCCCCGATCTAGTGTCAGCCGTTTCCTCGCCTTCAGCTGAGGTAAATGGTAAGTTACAAGTCCGCTTTAAAAGTGAGGAGGGGCGGCTGCTATTAATCTTGCCAGCAGAAACGGAGACTCCTTCTGCTCAAAACTGGTCTGATCTTTGGCAACAGTTGAAGCAGCGCCTAAATGGTAGCGATCGCTTTTGGCTACCAAATACAACAGTAGATTTGATGGCGGCGGATCGGTTGTTGGATGGACGGCAATTGCAAGCGATCGCAGATGCCCTCTCTGAAGTCCAACTCCATTTGAAGCGCGTTTACACCAGCCGTCGCCAAACAGCTGTGGCTGCAGCTACAGCTGGTTATTGTGTTGAACAAGCGTCTGTTTCTGCTTTCAACCAAACGCCAACACCCTCCCCACCGCCACTAGCAGAACCTCTCTACCTCCAGATGACCGTTCGTTCAGGAATAGAGATTCGTCATGCTGGCACAATCATCGTTTTGGGAGATATTAATCCTGGTGGTATTGTGATAGCAGATGGCGATATTCTAGTCTGGGGTCGTTTACGTGGGATTGCCCATTCTGGTGCCAACGGTAACTCCCAATGCTTGATTATGTCGTTGCAGATGCAACCTACACAACTTCGCATAGCGGATTATGTAGCAAGGGCACCGCAGACGCAGCCAACTCAGTTTCACCCTGAGATTGCCCACGTCACGCCTGAAGGAATTCGCATCACCAAAGCTGCTGATTTTTCTAAGTCCCAGTTTTTATTAAAGTCATGAGTCGCATTATTGTCACTACTTCCGGTAAAGGAGGGGTGGGTAAAACCACAGTTACAGCCAATTTGGGCATGGCTTTAGCCCGAATGGGGCGGAAAGTTGCTTTAGTAGATGCAGATTTTGGTCTCAGAAATTTGGATCTACTGCTAGGGCTGGAAAATCGGGTAGTCTACACCGCCCTCGAAGTTTTTGCTGGAGAGTGCCGCTTAGAACAAGCATTGGTAAAAGATAAACGGGAACCGAAATTGGTCCTCCTGCCAGCAGCTCAAAACCGTACCAAGGAAGCGGTGAGTCCAGAGCAGATGAAACAGTTGGTTAGCGACTTGACTAAGTTGTACGATTATGTAGTTATAGATTGCCCAGCTGGGATTGAAATGGGATTCAACAATGCGATCGCCGGTGCTGAAGAAGCCCTAATTGTCACCACGCCAGAAATTGCTGCAGTGCGTGATGCTGACCGAGTCGTTGGTTTACTGGAAGCGCAAGGGATCAAGCGCATTCACCTCATTGTTAATCGGCTTAGATTAGCAATGGTAAAGGTTAATGACATGATGTCAGTGCAAGACGTTCAGGAACTTCTGGCAATTCCACTGATTGGGGTAATTCCTGAGGATGAGCGCGTCATCGTTTCTACCAATCGCGGCGAACCATTGGTAATAGCGGAAAACCCCTCTTTAGCTGGAAAAGCGTTTGAAAACGTTGCTCGCAGATTGGAAGGGGAAACGGTTGAGTTTCTTGACCTCAATACTAAACATAACAACATCTTCTCTCGCATTCGCAACTGGCTACTCGGTTAAACAACAATTTGTTATGAGTTACGACTATATAAACTTAACTACCCCTGCACGGCTGCCATGATTAGCGAATTTCTAGATCGACTTTTTCCTCTTCCTCGCACTGGTGCTAACAACAGCCGCGCAGACGTTAAGCGTCGTCTGCAATTGGTGATTGCCCATGACCGCTCCGATCTAAGCCCTCAGATGGTAGAGAAAATGCGCCAGGAGATTTTAGAAGTCGTCTCTCGCTACGTGGAACTTGAGCCAGAGGGGTTAGAGTTTTGCCTGGAGAACAATCAACGGACGACTGCTTTAATTGCCAACTTACCGATCCGGCGAATTAAAGAAGCGGAGTTTTAATTATAAGACGAGGACTAACGCCCTCTGTCTGAGCATCAACAGGGCTAGTCTCTGCAATAAGCGCGAAGGCGGAAGCAGCAAAAGCCTGCTTAACTTATAGCAAGTTCAGTCTGGGCCAACCTTTGAGTGATAATCTAGAAGACGGCAATTTTAAATTTAAAACTGTCCGACCGTATCTGAAAAATAGCTGAATTACAACTTAGGCGAGAGAATGGTCACCACTGTAGAAAAAGCAAAGATTGGCTACATTACGCAAATCATCGGTCCCGTTGTAGATGTTAAGTTTCCCAGCGGTCAGCTGCCGCAGATCTACAACGCCGTGACGATCAAAGGCACCAACGAAGCCGGACAGGAAGTTTCCGTTACCTGCGAAGTGCAGCAACTGCTAGGCGACAATCAGGTGCGGGCTGTTTCCATGAGTACCACTGATGGTCTGATTCGCGGTATGGAAGTCACCGATACTGGCGCTCCCATCAGTGTGCCGGTTGGTCCCGCCACCTTGGGTCGGATTTTTAATGTACTCGGTGAACCCGTAGATAATAGAGGACCAGTCCAGTCTGAGGATACCTTCCCAATTCACCGCTCTGCTCCAAAGTTTACCGATCTAGAAACCAAACCTTCAGTGTTTGAGACCGGCATTAAGGTGGTAGACCTCCTAGCTCCTTATCGTCGCGGCGGCAAAATTGGTCTATTTGGCGGTGCCGGTGTTGGGAAGACCGTCATCATCATGGAACTGATCAATAACATCGCTAAAGAGCATGGTGGTGTATCCGTGTTTGGCGGTGTGGGTGAACGCACCCGTGAGGGCAATGACCTTTACGCAGAAATGAAGGAATCGGGGGTTATTAACGAAGAAAATCTTGGCGAGTCCAAGGTGGCGCTGGTTTACGGTCAGATGAATGAGCCACCGGGTGCCAGAATGCGCGTTGGACTAGCAGCGCTGACAATGGCTGAATATTTCCGGGATGTAAGCAAGCAGGATGTACTGCTGTTCATCGACAACATCTTCCGGTTTGTGCAAGCGGGTTCTGAAGTATCGGCGCTACTGGGTCGGATGCCCTCAGCTGTAGGATACCAGCCGACTCTGGCAACGGAGATGGGTGAACTGCAAGAGCGCATCACCTCCACAAACGAAGGGTCAATTACTTCGATTCAGGCGGTCTACGTTCCTGCCGACGACTTGACTGATCCAGCGCCAGCTACGACGTTTGCTCACCTAGATGCAACAACGGTGCTGTCTCGTGGCTTAGCATCTAAGGGAATTTATCCAGCTGTTGACCCACTTGGTTCAACTTCCACCATGTTACAGGCGAATGTGGTGGGTGAGGAACACTACAATACCGCACGTCAAGTTCAGGCAACACTACAGCGGTACAAAGAGCTTCAAGACATCATCGCCATCTTGGGCTTGGATGAATTATCCGAAGATGACCGAGTGGCGGTTGCTCGTGCCCGAAAGCTGGAACGGTTCTTATCCCAACCCTTCTTTGTAGCAGAAGTCTTCACCGGTTCGCCTGGTAAGTATGTGAAGCTAGCAGACACGCTCAAGGGCTTCCAGATGATTCTATCTGGTCAGCTTGATGCTCTGCCGGAGCAAGCTTTCTACATGGTCGGCAATATTGATGAAGCGATCGCTAAAGCCGAAAAGCTCAAAAGCTAGAGAATAGGAGATTCATGACTTTAACTGTTCGCGTCGTTTCGCCCGATAAAATCGTTTGGGATGCCAAAGCTGAAGAAGTAATTCTGCCCAGCACGACTGGTCAACTGGGTATTCTCAGTGGACACGCGCCGCTGTTAACGGCTTTGGATACCGCTGTGATGCGAGTCCGCCCTAGTCAAAATCAGGATTGGGTGGCGATCGCCCTGTTGGGTGGATTTGCCGAAGTGGAAAACGACGAAGTTACGATTCTGGTCAATGGCGCTGAGCGGGGCGACAAGATAGATCTAGAAGCAGCCCGCACTGCTTATACCCAAGCACAAGCTAAGTTGAATCAAACTCAAAACACCACTCGTCAAGAACAAATCCAAGCAACCCAAGCGTTTAAACGTGCTCGTGCCCGGTTTCAAGCCGCTGGGGGTACGGTTTAAAAGGGTGTAGGGGAGCTCCCCTTCGGGTTCGCAGTCCCCTGCGGAGGGTTTCCCTCCTTCAGGGCTGTCTCACCGCACGGAACTGGCGTGGTAGGGTGTAGGGAAGAATCTAAATTTCCCCACACCCCACAACGACAGTTTGCTCAACGGGGCGGCAGTTCGCTCAACGGGGGGAACCCCCGCACGCGACTGCCTTGGGAACCCCCCTTCGGGTGACGCTCGAAGACTCGCTAACGCTTCGCTATCGCAGTCCCCTGCGGAGGGAAACCCTCCTTCAGGGCTGTCTCACCGCACGCAACTGGCTCCCCCACACCCTACGCTTAAGCAGGATTCGTTTGCACTTTGCCCTGAAGCAAACGCACAACAGAGACTTTTTCTAGAATTCCGACTAACACTCCATTTTCACGAATCACAGGTAGTGCTGAGCGCTGTTGTTTTTCCAGTAGCATGATCGCTTCTAACAGTGATTGATTTGATTGCACAACGGCTGCTTGTTCGATGGGTTGCATCAGATCTTTGACCTGCGTTTCTGACCAGCGTGAAGTGGGAATGATTTTCAAATCTTCTACTTTGAGTGTACCAACAAGTTGCAAAGATTCATCTGTAACTAAAAACTGTTGCCAGTTGGTATTGCCAAGAATAGACTCGTCAGCAAAATCCCTTAGAGAAAGATGAGCAGATACAACGGGGCTATTAGGCGTCACGGCATCTGCTGCTGTTAAGCCCCTAAGTTTTTCCTGCACTGTAGCAGACTGGGCAGCCCGACCAGCATTTTGCAACAAGAACCAACCAATTAAAAGGTTCCAGAAGTTACCAAAGCTGCCAAACAGCAGAGGAATTATCCCAGAGATGACTGCAATCCAACCAATCAACTGACCCACTCGGCTAGCAAACAAAACACCTTTGTATGGATTGCCCGTAATTTTCCAGACTAGTGCCTTGAGAATATTGCCACCATCCAGGGGTAAGCCAGGAATTAGGTTGAACAGCGCCAGTGCCAAGTTGGCGTAAGTTAGTACTCCGAGAATTACCGCAAGTGGTCCTGATACTGCGTTACCCAGATTAATGACGGGGATTAGACCGAATATTAATAGGCTGACTAAGGGACCTGCGATCGCTACCCAGAATGCTTCAGCTGGGGTGTTTGACTCTTTTTTCCAAACTGGCGAGACCACCGAACAGAAACAGAGTAATTGATTTGACTTGAATCCCTTGCCGAATGGCTACAAAGCTATGTCCTAGTTCGTGCGCTAGGACAGAAGCAAACAACAACAGGGCTGTAACCAATCCCAGCAGCCAGGGTAATGACCCGCCCAATTCGGGAAATTGAGCCGCTAATCCACTAGTATAGCTCCAAGTTACTAAGCCCAGAACCAAAAACCAGGACTGGGCGACATAAAAGGGAATCCCAAATAGATTTCCAACGCGAATAGTGCCGTTCATGGGTTATACCTCTGATTTCAGCTTTGAGAGGTTTGGTTAAACCTCTGTATGTCATCAATTGTAACGAAATGTAAACGGTTCCTTAATCTTTCAGCTACCGTGATGTCCGGCAGTTGAGGTTCGGTTGATGGAAATAGTGATAACACAGATTTTGCAGGGTGATCGCCTGCAAGCGTTTGCTCGTGCCTAAAGGCAGGTAATTAGAGATACTTTTGGAAAAGGGTGAACTCCAAAGATTATGGCAAACCAAGACGATCCAGAAGCAGTGATTAATCAATCTGAAGTCAAATCAGTATTTCAGTCTTTTCTCAACGATTTGCATCTTAAGTACAAGCCACTGCGTGACGGTGCACTAGCGAGCTACATTCCTG
>QQTW01001058.1_pt1 | contig 18771 bp, 17 predicted proteins | sample 1904831 | NCBI WGS metagenome assembly QQTW01 (sample SAMN09435610, study PRJNA476489) | Subsurface metagenome, whole genome shotgun sequencing project. | reverse complement strand
TTGTAAAATGAGTGGAGGAGTTGTGATACTGTACAGTAGAGCTGGACGGCCCATGCGGATTTGAACCAAGGCCAGCGGCGTTGATCCAGTCGATTGTTTGCATTGCAATTCGCGAAGGGCCATGCTGAGGTATGAAGGCCTCTGCGTTATTGTAGATGTGCTGGCCATGGTCGCAAAGCCCTTCATTCTCATTGCAGTGCGTAGAAGTTTGAAGAAGGTTTGTGGAATGCGTAGCATCATAAGATTGGAAGTTCGAAGGGGCAAAGAGTAGCGGGCTTGACAGCTCCGAAGTGGAGGAGTCATCCGTATGTCGAGACGAATCTGCCGTGCGTAATGACGCTCGACGACCGTGACGTTGAAAGTGAGTGCCTTGAGAATCCTGACCATAGAATAATCCCTGGCTGGGAAGGGTGGTCAGGGCTACCCCACCAGATTCCTCGTCAGCACTTTCAGTGGGTGATAAGCTATCTCTCAAACAAGGATAATTGTTCGCTGCGAAGATGGTCTGTCTGAAGCTCGGATTGTCCCGTTGGTCTTGATATCCGAATGGGAGATATTGAGGCAGTGAAGGGTTCGCGGAGTAAGACAAGCGTGGTCCATCCGGCGGACTTGGACTTCCACAAGCGAATGCACCCAGATCCTCTGAGAGCTGTGCCGGCAGCCTCCCGTGCATCCCCATGGGATCATGAAATTTCGTGTTAGTATCATCACAGCTGAGCTGGTCTGCTGCCATCATAGACTGATGAGCAGCCGTGACTTCCTTCAGAGAAGGCCGAAAATGGGCAGCATGCGAAGCACTGCCTGAGTCGGATGACTCTGTTCGCAGATCTTGCGTACTGTTCCTGTTAAAAGGGTTCTCTGCGGGCATGGCACCACCGCCATACTGGTGTGGTCGCACAAAGCCATGGTCATTAGGAGGTCCTGGCGGTCGAACTAGCGCCGGCGACGAAGATGGCGATCTGTCGGAAGCAACCACTGCCCCCCACACCAGGCCCGGCGCATTGACACGATCAGACATGGTGACCGATGTTACAGCATTTGACAGGACGATCTCTCGATGACACCACAGAACGGAGCGGTTCTACTGGTCGGCAGGAAGCGGTAGGTAGCCGGAATGATCGAGAATCGTAGTCCCACGATATAGATCCACCCTTCCCCCGGTTGTCCACTGGAAGTCTCGGCAACGCACAGACATGCGTCAAGAGGGCAATGTTTCGATGCTGGGGGGGTCGGCCACCTGACAGTCTGTTGTAAGCCCTGCGAAGCCGGGACGAACAATGTCCGAAGGATTCTGCTCAGTTCCAGCGTAGAGGGATGTTTGATGTGAGGTGAGTCAGCCAGGCGCGAGGTGCAACAACGGGTCAGGGCCTAGATCTATCAGGTAGCTCCGAGGGAGCGTTGGGTGGAGGGGACAACGCAGCAGACGTTCTCTCTGCGAATGAAGTCGAGCCAGCCAAGCGAGCGTCCTCGCACTGCGTCCACATACAAGGTGTCCCCGTTGCTCGTGAGCCAGATATCGTAGCTAAGGTATGTAATTCGATCGTTTCAGTTTCTTTGCCGTACGTCAATGAAGATTGCCGCAGCGATCGGCAAGAAATGAGGTTTGCGCGACGCAGAGTGATCAAGCCCCTTGGAACTGTAGAAGTAGTTCCCCCTCCGCACCAAGACTGACCGAACACGAGAGGGATGCAAATACTCTGCGGAGCTGATGTGATGAGTTCTCTATGGAGGATGGTTGTATGGATTTAAGATACAACGGGCGAAATATATTGATAACGCTCAGACCGTTATTTGAGCTAGGTTGAGGTGAGGTATCTAAGGTGGGGTGAGGTATTCGCTCGACTGAGGTGTGAAATGGTACAGCAGGAACGTTCAGTTGACAGCGCCACTCGCGGGATTCGTGATTATGGGGTTTTGGAGGGCGGAGGTGGGGCAGTCAAGCACCATAAGCACAAGCAGCAGCAGGAGTAAGGTAATTTAGGTAGTAGCAGTAGTTAGCAGCAGCACGGCTGCACACGTTGGGAGGGGCCTGCAGCGCTGGTTCCCGACAACACCGCAGAAGTCAAAGGGAAGGGTTAATAGAGTGTTCAGTGTTCAATGTTCAAAAGGAAGGCAATGCGATATGATGTCGAGTGGAAGTGGAGTCAGTACTCAGTATTATTGGTGAGATTATCATTGATAGAAGTGATCTGTCAATCTCGTTATTCCAATTACCTTACCATCTTCTTCGTCGCCGGTCGGTAAGGGTATTTATCATTTGCTGTTTAGCCTCGTAACACAAGGATGGTGCAGCGGTGTGCAGCGCAGTGCAGCGCCGCTGGATGATGATCGACAGCTCGCCAACCAAAAATCCGGGGCTTCATCTTTTATCGAGAGCTAAGGTGGCCTCATGGCCAATGATCGCCCTCGACGCATCAATCCTCGTATACAATCACGATTGATACCCGAGCCTCCCTGCCGATGCTTGAACAGGGCATTTAACCTTTAACTTATGTGGTGTGCTGCCACGCATCATCATCTGAAGACAATCCTAACTTCCCATGCACTTACGAGGGGACAGAACGCATGGACAACATGTTTCAGGTATGAAAGAGGGTGGGTGAGTCTCGTGCCATTCTCTGATATAGGTATATGTACTGTACAAAGAAGTAAAGTAGGTACTGAGAATAAGGTATGAAAGAACGGCCTCCCAATGCATGTCTTCTTTACCCTGAATGAGGTGCTGGGGTGAGACAAGGAACGCCAACGTCTGATTCCCAACAGACAGTGGCGTATGTACATCCAACGCCGACTACGACTCGTCAACCAAGCCGGACAGCAGTACTGTACCCAGGATTTTATATGCAAGTGAGCGGGGACGAAGGCAATAGCACTTTGTTAGATATCGGGGTATTGTTCGTAGCCCGAATGCCTGGAAGGCCACCCACCAGCGGAGGTTGACTGTTGTGACCATCCCGCGTTTGCCGCCTTCATTCGACGTTCTAAGTGCGTTAGCCATGTGAACCTACCGAACGAACATCTTCGAACCTACCTCTCTCGAAGTCTCCCCATCTCTTCATCGTAATCTTGCTGCTATCGAATTCGCCCTCGTATTCGATACCAGCCTTCTTGGTCCTCTCTCCCGCAGTCTTCCGAGTATCGCCCCAGCTGAAGTCGTCGAACTTCCAGTAAGCATAGGACGGAAGTACCAAATTCCAGATCGGAAGGGAGAGGAGGTAGATAAACATCCACAGAACGTAAGACCAGCGGTGGGCCGTGAGGACAATCAGCACCGCCGGAAGACCAAGAATGAGAGCTAGAAGGACCAAAGGGATGACCGGCACGGGCTTCTTAACGATGGAGATAATGATAAGGTAAAATGTGAAGGTAATGGCAGCCGGCAATACCAGCGTGCCAACCAACTCGATGAAGACGACAAACTGCATGCTGAAGCAAAATGTCCCGCAAAGGTCCCTGACCAGAACCAATTCCATCAGGTTGTGTACCGTGCTGTTGATCCATCGCCGACGCTGAGAAAGGAGCACCGAAAACTGCTCAGGCACGGTTGTCTTGCAAACCGCCTGAGGCACAAAAACTTGCTTCCGCTTGGGGAAGGTCTTGAGCATCAAAGTAGAGAGGTATCGATCTTCCCCGAGTAGAAGTAAATTCTTCTTGTGTAGAGTGTCGACTACGTTCTCCGAGTAATGCTCAACAACGTCGGGGTTGGCAAGAATAGGCACCCAGTAATTCTGGCCCCCCTTCGGTGCTTTGATGCGATACATGCAAAAGCAGCCGGGCAAACAGGTGACACCACCAAAGACCGATTCAAAGGATTTCGACAAGTGATGTGAGATGAAGTACTCAAAAACCTGAATCATGGACACCCAGCTCGCTCGTTTGTTGGCAATCTTCGTCTCGCCACACAAGCCCATGATCTCTGGGTCCTGTACCATAGCGGAAATCATGTGAGTCAGGCTGTCCGGAAAGACTTTCGTGTCGGCGTCAACCATGAGTACGATCTCGTAAAAGTCCGGCGATATGCCAGTAATCTTCCACAGGCCGTTAAACATCTCGAATTCCAGCTCAGTCATACGCTCGTCGAACATGACTTTCTGCAGGAATGACATTAGAATGATCTGGCTGTCGCGCTTCCCACGGTTGCCCGGTTTGCTCTTCGAAGCCTCGTCGGGAGTGCCGCACTTCACAACGACCATCATGGGCACACGCTGTTGTTTCTCTGCCGGGACGACGGAGTTCTCGCCATAGTTGTAAAAGCCTGCGTATACTTTCGCCATGTTGTGCCTCTTGGAGCCACTGGCGACTGCAACATACGAGAAGGCTTGGACCTCGGTTGGAAGAACTGCATGATCACCCATCATCGCTAAGGCTATCTCAGGGGTAGTGAGATTCTCGCCCTGTCCTTTGATAAGACCATCGCAAACAACAAGAATGGTCTTATGACTGTTGGGGTAGTCGGTGGTAGCGATCGAGTCAAGCGTGGTCCGCAGGCCTTCCGCGCCTTCTGAGTACGCAGTAACTAAACAGATTGCATGAGCCAGAGGGTAACCGAACGGCTGCCACTCCGGAGGCGGCTGTGGTACGACTGCTTCATGGATGAAGCCCGCCGGGCCGGGACCATCAACCTCACTCATTACACTGGAGAATCGCTGCTCTCCTCGATCCCGCCCCGACATCATCAAGCTCGATCGGCTGCCACCTAGACTTGGCCGGGAGACGGGGTCGGTAGCGGGCAATGTCCCGTCGCTGCCGTTGCCATGTTTATACAGTCCACCTGGTGGAACTAGCCGAGATGTCGAGCTCTGACTGGCCATGGTTGTGGGTGCCATTCGAGTCTTCGTGGCCGAGCGATCATTTGCATAGGGACTTGTGAACCGAGAAGTCGTTGGCAGGAAGGCACTCCCGCGCTTGCTGGATCGGTCGGACATTCCAGTCCCTGTTTCATTGAACTTTGGAGGGGGACGATATATGTCCTCGCTCCAGTCCTCTATCTGCTGATTGCGTTTCTTGGAATCCGTGTGGGAGGACGACTTGGCCGCAGCAAACCGCCGGCTGAAGAACCACTGGAAGGCAAGGGCAAGCAAGAATTTCGCCAGCACGATGGACAAGATGAACACCAAAGACACGTAAAGTACAACCTTCGAGGCAATACACCCGACTGACTCCGTGTCAATCGACCCAACTCTCACGATCTCCGAGAGACATTGTCCGAGACGCTTGTCCGGGCCAGACTGAAAAGCATGGGTGACATCAACGCCTTTGACAGCAGGATTCTTCCGCAAATCGTCGAATTGCGCGGGATAACTGACTTGTGATGTATTGAACCACTGGAGGAGGTCAAGGTCGAGAACACTGCCGGAATAGACCATCAGATTGCGACTTGAGTTTTTGATATCTTCCCATGTAAAGTAAACCTCTCCCGCACTTCGCAAGCCATAGAACGCGGTCCTCCCGTTCTGTGTAGTGTGACACCCATAGCCGAGGTAGTATGGAATCGTAAGATTAGGCTGACTTGAACCGTCCTGGTTGAATGTTGTACAGGGAAAGTACCACGCCAAGTCCCCGTTTCCATTCGTCGGCACGTCAGAGTTCGGTGCTTTTGTTATGAGCCCCTTACAGGCTCCGTTGACGTTTTGAAACAGAAAGCTGCCATCCTGACCACCATAGCGCTGTGGAAGATCGACCGTAACATCCGAGTCCAGAGGGATCCCCCTTGCGGCAGGGTGACGTGAGCCGAAGAGATTGTACGCACTCCCATGGAAGATCATGTACCCAGGCTCAACCTGGTTAATCTTCAGACGTAAACCTGGTGTACCGCATACGGCCTGTGTAAAGCCGAAAGTGAGGAAGCCCACAAAGGCACAAATGAGTAGGATGATGCTGATCAGACCCATCTTTTCACGCCAAGCACGCTGCTGTGCCTTTGCTGGCTTACCGAAACACTTCAGAATGACAGCAGGGCACCAGAATGTGACGATCGCGCAGTAAACGTTCCAAAGGCTGGGAGGTCGAATAGAATCGCGTTCTTTCTGGCGTTGTTTCTCTTCTTCGTCCATAACCTGTGTCCCTTTCCGTGTCATCTTCCGCTGCAGCCTTTTGCTTCCAGCTGCTCTGCCCATGTCGGTGGTCTCACCACGGCGTGGCGGAGAGCTATCCGTATAGGACGCGCCCCCAGGGCCTTGCCGATCGGGGCGATTGAGGCTTTTCATATCTGTGCTATCAGAGCTCACAGTCTCGGCCTCGCCATGTTCTTCTACCATAGGGTCATTGCCGGTTGTCGAAGGCTGGACTGCCATGTTCTGAGCATGCTGGCGATAATGATAATTAGGGTGATCTCTATCGATCCGGTTGCGCTCAGGTCGAATCAGACTGCGCTTTCGACTGAAATCCGCCGCTCCACCCTGTGTCGCCATCATAGGATCTCGATCTCGATCTCCAGTAGGAGTACTTGGTGATGGTATGGGTTGAGCGTACGTCTCTTGCTGGCTCCTGTGCACTTGTCGATGAGGTGTCCTCGGATGGTCGATGTAGGCAGCTGCCTCTATGTCTTGTGGGCGAGTTCGTCGCGACTGGGATTCTCTTTGCTGTGGATGTCGGTGGCCTCGCTTGGGAGAAGCGGGCTGCGGTCTCAGAGGGAGAGACATGCTGTGAACGTAATCCTTTAGCGACATTCCAGCATGTAAGGACACGCCACCCAAGTCTGCAGAGCTGATCAAATCACTCACGCTCTGATCTTCCAACAACCACCTCCAATCTAGTAGTTTGAACTATAGGACCTCGATCGAAAAACTACCGCCAGTGCCTCAAGTGACCGAATCGAGGTGCAAAGTTCGCCAGCCTTGCGGCTCTTGGCACAACGCGTAAAGCTGTTCACCTGGATCCAAATAGAAATCGCTGTTTGACAAAATGAAATATGATGCAGTGCAGTGGCACTCCCAGGTGTATACGGCTCGAAGAGGGGATGTGCTGAGGTGTTTCAAAGTCAATGGCGGCTTCCCAACGGTCAATCGTACCTCATAGCAAAGTCCAACGTAACTGGTCTAAAGAGCCATGTCGGGTGGAAAAGAAAGTCCGAACGTGTACAGAATCGAGATAAAGGCTATGCAGAACCTCCCTGGCCGATGGACGACTCCCCTCGAGCGTTGGAGGGGTGGTTTCCGAGAACGAATGGGTGGCAACGAGAGATAACAAACAAATTCAGTCAAGCGAAGGAAGGAGCACTGCAGGGTCCTGGACGATGACAGCGAGGGCAGCGATGATAGCGATGGTAGCGATGGTGTGGATATGAGAGATTGCCTGCCTCGCAAGACTGTGTGTATGTTGGTGCTGACGAGAACGAAAGTGGTAGGTTAGGTCGAACTGTTGGTTGCTCGATGAAGCAGAGCACACAGATCAACAACAGAATACAAGGAATTTCTGCTTACTAAGACAACTTCTCCTGTATGGTAATCTTGTAACGATGGTTCCCTTACCTTTCAAGCTAGGAGACTTCCGAGGAACCAATGCAGAGTTTTGCCGGGGCATCTTAATTCGAGGCTTACGCTACCAAAATGCGCTTTACTCAATTCACAACACACCGCTGGATAAAGTAAGGAGCTAACCAACTCGTGGCTGGGCAGTATCTATTCTTAGTTACAGCAATGAGCTACTTTCAATTAGGGCATCTTTTGTTCATTACATCATCATCACTATTCTAGGGTACCTAAGGTAAGTGGTTAGGTACAGAGGCATTTACCAATAGTCCTGCAAACACTAGAATATATTACTGAAATATACAGAGAGGGTAAAATACCTTGCGCCTAGCATACACCCCTAACACAGCTATAGCGAAGCGGTATAGATATGAATTCGCTTAATGGTCAACTGTTTAATAGTGAGCTTTCAGTGAGAGTAATTTATAAATATATTACATCAATATTTTACAGCATATCATCACTAGTGTGTTGCAGAACTTTTGGTAAATGCCTCCGTATTCTAAGGTACTAAGTTAATGACCGTTTCATTACTTCCATCCGTACGAGTAAAAGTGCGGTAATCAAAAACTTACCCTCCAGTCCCAGTACGGATACGAGCACATTTATGTTAGGAATAACTCACCAGGAATTGGCAGAACCTAGGTAAGTTCTGCTTCAAGCTTCATGTAAGGCAGAGAGACGCTTTGCTTATATCCTTGCTCTGAAACACCCTCGAATAACTTAAAACTTGTAAGTTAGCGATCTTATATCATGAATCTCGCTTACTCAACTCTCACTTAAAGACAATCATCTTCAGATGGTAGCCTGTCCTCTCTGGAGTTGCCCTTGTTTGACTCAAGGCCGGCACCTTCTGCTTGAGTTCCGCGTGTTCTCGACTACGATCATCTACGCCAGCGATTCTCGAGTTATGACATTTTCGGTCAAGAGAAACGACACCGCGCACAAAAGCCATTTCAAAGCTTTCTAACTGCGAGACCGTTGCTCGTAGATTCCACGTCATGGTCTGGTTACTATGAATCAACCCGTCAATTGGGAAGTCTCGCGACTGTTGCCATCAACTTGGCCCTTCAAGAACAGCAGCTCGACGCTTAGGTACTCCTAGACTCCTTGGAAGTGCGTACGATCCAGAGTTTTTACACAGTTCAGCCTACATCCAAGACGTTGGCCATCATGCAGCCGAAGGCTTGGATTTGAGGTACCTGGTAGGGAGGGAGGCAAGCAGTCACACAGCAGATTAAACCTAAGGTAAGGCACTGATCATGCCCTTATTACTAAGCAATACCATCAGGAACGTGTCCGGACACGGTTCGGGTCCTTGATCAAAAGGCTGTCCAGGTCAAGCCTACAGGCTGGGTTTACAGTCTGCAATCTTGGGGGATCTCTTCATGCCATAAATTGCTTTGCAGACGGCTAATCGGCAGACGCAGACGTTTCCTGCGTCGTAACAGTCTTTGCCACAGATGATCGTCTCGTGGCGGAGCTATTGGTCGCGGTAAATCTTAAAGGAACAGTCCAATACACCATGTTTGTTTCGCTGCATGCGAATTTATAACGGTACGAGCCTCATTTTGAATGTCCCTCTTGCCCGAGCGGAGTGATTTCTCGACTTCAGTACATGACGGCACAATAATAAAAAGTAGGGGTACATTCGAGCCTTTACGAGGTATGACATAATTCAACAGCGCAGAGGTCAGGGGCTTGAAATGAAAGGAACAGCCTGAGCACTACCTTAAGGTATGGTCACTTAGTGGTGTGCCGGCAAGGAAGAATAAGATGCTGTATTACGGTATTGAAGGCCGGGGTAATTATACAAGCGGCCTTGTAAATATGACTTTCGACAACAATTCGACGTCCAGACAGGAGAACCCCAAGAGAATTCGAAGCAGTCAGAACTTCCAATTCTTGCCTCGGGTCAAAATTCATTGATATATATGATCGAGTCATGAGTTTTCTGGGCACAAAAGTACTGAGCCCTAGGCAAAGCTCTTGGGTAAAGCATGACCTAAGTTTTCCCAAATTTAGGGTAGTGACCGATATTTACTGCGGGTACTCATCGAGCTAATATGGCCGCATACGTAGCGCGAACATACCTTACCTACTAGGAGGCACCTTACCTCAAGGTATGGGCAAGGTCAGTGCCAATTGATCCTTTACAGTACCTTGGTTCAACTCTTCAAAAATGCAATCAATCAATTGTAGCAAGGCTGACGCAGTGCTTCCACCGCTGCTCTGCTGTCATAAAGCCTGACGTATCTCCTCCTTTGCACCTAACGTATTTTTCACGGAACGTTGAAGAGGTTCGGACCAAAACTGAGAAAGTAGCGATCACAGACCAGTTTTCTACACATCTTTACGCTACCCTTTTCTTAGGTAGATCGTGCGACGTGCGCAGTCTCCGTCCTTTCGCAAGACCGAAGGAGGTGCCAGCAGACCGGTGCTGCCTTCCCCAGATTTGAAGAATAGAAGCTGGGACCAGTGGGAGTGCCTATTCCTTTGTATCGCCAATCCAGCAATCCGCCAAGCGTCGCTTCCGCCATAACCTATAGCACAACCTCCCGATACTTCATCCAGCTGTGTTTGCTGTATCACCACAGCCGTCGTTGTCATTGCTTGGTCCTGGTGTTGTACGCAATTAGCGACTCGCCAAAGCTATCAGCCCGCATCCAGCCGCGTGCCTGATCCCCACGGCGAAATCGTGCCGTGTCACAACACTGTTTGACACACCAAACTAGGCGCGGTAAGTCAAGGCTCTCTTGATGTTTTTCCACACCTGCTCCGCGATGGCTGCAGCCGTCACAATGCGCAATGGGAAGATCTATTTACGGCAATGCAATGCAAGCCACAATAATGCATGGATGTAGGATTGCAGAAATTCGAAGATGGCCAAGGCTGACATGGGGGATGTTGCGGTAGTGGACCTCTCGATATCGATTTCCAACTTCAGACTTCGGCCTGAAACCGAACATCAGCGTCCGCAGTTCCGTTCAACACTTCTGTTCGCAACCTAGTCACATTGCAGGTGGACCAGCAGGTGGATAGCACTGGCCAAACAGAGCCGAAGTGACCGTGGTATTCTCGTCAACAAACAATTTAGACAGCAGTACTGTGCGGTAGGATTTCAGAAGGGCGCATGACAGCTTGACGAGGTGATTGACAGTTCAACATTTGGACAAGCCCTGGTGTGACTAAATCCTGAGAGAGGGCACGGTCCTCGACACACACCACTTTCAGCATGGCCAGCGCTGAAAGCCTGGGAGGGCCTGTTTCACCTACGTCTCCGTCAACACCTATAAATGATTCACCGCTTACCTTTCCACCCCGCGGCTCTTCTAGGGAGAATTTGACTAAGCTCTCCATACGATCCCCTCCAAGGAAACCGTTACCTCCAATTGCGTCATACCCGTCGGCGCGAATGCAAGAAGCACCGCTGTCGCCGGTCCGTGTCAGTTATGCGTCTGAGTCAGCCCAACCACAAGCCTCTGCTGCGCAGTTCGAATTTATTCCTGGGTCGACAACAAATGAGGAGAATCAAAAGCCAGAATCTCAAGATCCCGAGGCTTACGTACATCAATACCTAGGTGATTTCAGCGGTCCTTCGCCTGCAACCAAATCTGCCCAATCTACCTCACCGGACTCCGTGCCTCCACCAGATATGATGCAGCAGAAGGTTAGGCGATCTCCTGGAAACAGCCCATCGTCGAGCTCCCCGAGAGTAAACTCCCCTCTGAGTGGTCGACCCGCGTCCAGACAAGAGTCTCGGAGCAGCTTCGATCACCATCCACGGCCTATAGAGATATATCCTCCACTACAGTACCATCACCAACAATACTCAGAGGACTCGGGTATCAGGGTAGTTGCGCATCGAGCGTCGAAGGGCACGGTTCAGTCCTCGGCGTCTGACTCCCCGTCATCTTCGAACACTGGGGACAACGTAGCGGCCGCAAACCAGCATCTGGTACCAAATGGCAATAATGCTGCAGGAAGACTGATACAAAGGCCGTCTTCAACTTTCTCGGCGGCCTCTGAGGCTGGACTCAGGGGTCGCACACAATCGCCCCAGCTGTCACCCAACCTCTATGCCCGCGCAGCGTCTGCACATTCCCGCCCCTCCCCTGACAGCCGGCCTGTTTCATACGTTGATTTACTCAACGCGCCATATCCGCAGCCTCCACCTGCTCCAGCCAGTTTTGACAATACGCAACTACGCACTGCTGTCGGTTCAAACGCTTCCTTGCTTAGTACCAGACAAACCCTCGAAATGTACCGAGCCAATGTGAAGAAAACCAATGATCCCTCTATTCAATACGAATTTGCAGTCTTCATGATCACCGCTGCACAAGAAGCTGGAGCTGGCATTCCAGAGGACGGCAATCCCGCAATGCAACCTGCCTCGAGTCCAAAGCCAGGTAAAGACGTTGATGGTCCGAGCCTTGATAGCTCAACGCCGATGGCGTCACAGACGGAGCTTCTGCGAGAGGCACGGCAGATATTGCAAAAGCTATCCGACAGAAGTTATCCCTTTGCGCAGTACTACTTGGCCGATGGCTACGCATCAGGACTATTTAGTAAGGGTAAAGAGGATTACGACAGAGCTTTCCCATTGTTCATTGCCGCAAGTAAACATGGTCACGCTGAGGCAGGTTATCGAGCAGCTCTTTGCTACGAATTCGGCTGGGGTAGTCGGAAAGACCCTGCCAAAGCTGTACAGTTCTATCGGCAGGCCGCTTCAAAGAACCACCCCGGCGCCATGCTGAGACTGGGAAAAGCATGTCTTGTTGGGGATATGGGACTTACCAACCGGTATCGGGAAGGTTTGAAATGGCTCAAGCGGGCCGCGGAGTCAGCAGACTTTCAGTACAATGCAGCACCTTATGAACTTGGTCTGCTACATGAAACTGGATATGGGGACGATGTCTTTCGAGACGAGTCGTACGCTGCACAACTGCTTACACAGTCAGCCGACCTCGGTCACGCAGATGCCAATTATCGACTGGGCGATGCTTATGAACATGGGAAGCTGGGTTGTCCTCGAGACCCGGCTTTGAGTGTCCATTTTTATACCGGCGCGGCACAGGCGGGACATCCACTTGCCATGATGGCGCTGTGTGCGTGGTACATGGTCGGCGCAGAGCCCGTGTTGGACAAGGACGAGAACGAAGCGTATGAGTGGGCTGTCAAGGCCGCCGAGTGCGGTACGTTCATCTTAGCTACCGTTTGTGGGGACTGAAACTGATATCCAGCCTAGGTCTTGCCAAAGCCGAATACGCTGTTGGTTACTTTACCGAGATGGGCATCGGTTGTCGACGAGATCCTCTTGAAGCCAACGTGTGGTACGTGAAAGCAGCAGACCAAGGCGACGAACGAGCAAAGCACCGCATAGCTGCGATTCGAGCAGCAGCTTCCGGTGCAACAATGACGTCCTCTGATTCACAATCGACTGGGAAGATGAAGAAGAGCCAGCCTGGCAACCTGGCAGGCAACGACGACAAGAGCAAAGCGAAACGATGGCTATTATTTTGAAAACCTTTACATTCTATGTAGGTACTGATGGTTTGGATATAAAGAGCGCCAGCATTGGGGGCTGCATAGACGGAGATCCTTTCTGCATTGGCGTTATTAGGGCATTACTTACACTACAAGTATCATCATTACTGATTGTGGCTGGCAAAACGGTAGGGCCAGGCGACGAGTCGCATAGTTAACAAGGCTATACGACCATTCTGCTACTGCTGCACTTGTACATATAATAGTATTAATAGAGGGGAGAGGGGCATTATCTTTAGCATACCAATATTCTATAAAGTGGCGATAGCCCAGAGCATCTCTATACAGATATTTCTGAAGACTAGAAATAAGGCGTATAGACTATTAACATTAAGAGTTGACGTGACAAGAGAATTTACGCTCCAAGCTAATAGTAAGGCCTTATACATAGGGAGTTCTCGATCACTGCTTGCGCGTCTATGTTCCTTTCGAGTGACGCAGGCTCTCTGGGGCGCTAGCCTACGCACTGTAGCTTGGCACGTACCTTAACGTTATCGGCCCAACTCTTCTGGTGTACGTTTGATGTTATCTTATTGAACATGATGATGCTTTCTGTTCCCTTAACTTCTATGATCCACGTAGCTATATTTTTGTCACCAAAATTCTCACAGAAGTAACTGGAGGGCCTCATCAAATCTCCGAATCAGACAACTAGCGATCCCCCAAGCAAAGTTGGCGCATCGCGTGCCCACTGGGAGGACGCCGAAGCCGACTATGGTATGACGCTCTGTTGAACATAAGACTGTCTCAAACTGATCTCCGGGCCACAGGGTGTCACCAAACGGGCAGGGAGGAGGAAGGACGACAGTCAAGCGAAAGGTCCGTCTAGTGGAGGTGGTAGAGGGCAACCACAAGTTAAAAAGGCGGTGTTCGAAAGCACCAAGAAGAAGGAAGTCGGTGTTTCGGACCTTACCCTCATCAGCAAGATCTCCAATGAGGCAATCAACGACAATCTCAAGAAACGTTTCGAGAACGCGGAAATCTACGTACGTGGACAGAAGGGCAGAAGGTGACACCGTGGCGGTGCTAATCAGGAGCCACAGACATATATTGGCCATGTACTGGTCTCCGTCAATCCATTCCGGGATCGTGAGTAATCGCATCTCATCGCAGGGACCAAGGAAGTGCTGATTTTGGCAGTGGGCATATACACGGAGAAAGTACTTGATGGCTACCGCGGGAAGAACCGGCTGGAAATGCCACCTCACGTTTTTGCCGTGGCAGAGGCGGCATACTACAACATGAACGCTTACAAGGACAACCAATGTGTCATCATCTCCGGGGAGTCAGGGGCGGGGAAGACTGAAGCAGCAAAGCGAATCATGCAGTACATTGCAAGCGTGTCAGGAGGGAGCAACTCGTCAATCCAGGAGATCAAAGAGATGGTCTTGGCAACAAACCCTTTGCTTGAATCATTTGGGAACGCCAAAACATTACGCAACAATAATTCGTCCCGGTTCGGCAAATACTTGGAGTTACAGTTCAACGCACAAGGGGAACCGGTGGGTGCGAATATTACCAATTATCTCCTAGAAAAGTCCAGGGTTGTAGGTCAGATAACGAATGAGCGGAACTTTCACATCTTTTACCAATTCACCAAGGGGGCATCCAACCATTACCGGGGTAGGTCCTTCACAAACCTAAGGCAATATATAGATATTGATGTCTGCGAGCAGAAATCTTCGGAGTACAGCAGCCTCAATCTTACACATACACAAGCAAATCTAAGTGTTTTGACGTCCCAACAATAGACGATGGCCAGGATTTCAAGGACACATTAAATGCCATGAAAGTCATGGGCCTTCAGCAGGAAGAACAAGACAATATTTTCCGAATGCTGGCGGCGATCCTGTGGCTTGGAAATGTCCAGTTCGTCGAAGATAACACTGGAGTCACCACCATAGCGGATCAGTCAGTTGTTGCGTTCGTAGCGTACCTATTGGAGGTTGACTCGGTCCATGTCAACAAAGCACTTACTGTAAGAGTGGTGGAAACAAGTAGAGGAGGTAGGAGAGGCTCCGTTTACGAAGTGCCTTTGAATCCGACACAAGCCACCGCTGTGAGGGATGCGTTAGCAAAAGCCATTTATTTCAATCTCTTCGACTGGATTGTGCTCCGAGTCAATGCTTCCCTACGAGCTCGAGGCGCAATATCAAACTCCGTTGGAATTTTGGACATCTATGGATTTGAGATATTCGAGAAGAACAGTTTCGAGCAGCTTTGCATAAATTATGTGAATGAGAAGTTGCAGCAGATCTTCATTCAACTAACGCTGAAAACGGAGCAAGAGGAATATGCTCGAGAGCAGATTCAATGGACGCCGATCAATTACTTTGACAATAAGATCGTATGCGATCTTATAGAGGAAAAACGACCGCCAGGGGTCTTTGCTGCACTCAATGATGCATGCGCCACAGCGCACGCTGACTCCGGTGCTGCCGACCAGACATTCGTACAGAGGCTCAACATGCTCTCTTCAAATCCACACTTCCAGCCGCGACAAGGCCAATTCATCGTCAAGCATTATGCAGGCGACGTTACCTATGCCATCGAGGGTATGACGGACAAGAACAAGGATCAGCTGTTGAAGGACTTGCTCAACATGGTTGGCCAGAGCTCCAACACATTTGTGCACTCGATATTCCCGCACGAGGTTAACCAGGACGACAAGAGACGGCCGCCTACGGCTGGGGACAAGATCAAAGCATCTGCCAATGACCTTGTCGCCACGTTGATGAAGGCCTCGCCTTCGTACATCAGGACGATAAAGCCTAACGACAACAAGTCCCCAACGGAATACAACACCGCAAATGTGATGCATCAGATCAAGTATCTCGGTCTGCAAGAAAACGTTCGAATTCGAAGGGCTGGATTTGCGTATCGTCAGACCTTTGACAAATTCGTTGAACGGTTCTACTTGCTCTCGCCGAAGACCTCATACGCCGGAGAGTATACCTGGGCTGGAGACGCACTGTCAGGGACGAAGCAGATCCTCAAAGATACGAGCATTCCCCCAGACGAATATCAGATGGGTGTTACCAAGGCCTTTATCAAGACCCCTGAGACCCTGTTTGCTCTGGAACATATGCGTGACAGGTATTGGCACAATATGGCGATCCGAATCCAGCGGGCTTGGAGGAATTATCTTCGTTATCGGACAGAATGTGCCATACGGATCCAGAGGTTCTGGCGAAAGCTGAAAGGTGGTCTTGAGTACATTCAGCTTCGAGACTATGGGCATCAAGTGTTACAGGGGCGGAAAGAAAGACGAAGATATAGTCTACTAGGGTCACGGAGATTCTTGGGTGACTACCTTGGCATCCATAATAATGGAGGACCTGGCGAACTAATTCGGAGCTCCATAAACGTTGCTGGTAAGTCGTGCAATTACCCGTTTGGAGCTTTTGACTGACCCCTGACGCCTTCTAGGAAATGAAAGAGTGCTGTTTTCCTGCAGGTGTGAAATCTTGGTCACCAAATTTGGAAGATCAAGTAAACCTGGCCCTCGAGTGCTGGTGTTGGTAAGTCGGCTTGACTCCTCCTTCTCTGCGAAGCACTGCTCATCAGCTATAGACGAACAGAAATGTCTACATAGTGGTCCAAGCGATGGAAAACCGACAATTGTCCATTCGATCTGAGCGAACCATATCCCTTGGGTCAATCAAGTATGTCAGTACGTCTGTTCTCAAGGACGACTGGTTTTCATTAGGGGTTGGCTCGCCTCAAGAACCTGACCCTCTGATAAATTGCTACTTCAAAACCGAATTCTTCACGCATCTCAAATTGGCCATGCCGGGAGGAATGAACCTGAAAATTGCCGATTCGTAGGTTTTAGCGATCTCATATCCATGACCAAGAGCTAACAATGTGCAGGATCGAATATAACAAAAAGCCCGGTAAACCTGCGGTCATCAAAGTGGTCAAGGATCCCAAAATCCCAAGAGATGACCTGTACAAGAGCGGGACAATATTTACAGGTCCGGGTGAACCGCCAAACTCACAGTCAAGACCAACACCTCGAGCAAAGAAAGTCGCTAGTAAACCGATCACAAAGGGCAAGCTTCTGCGACCTGGCGGGCCAGGGGGTGGACCATCTCGACTCGCCTCACGTCCTGCTGCATCACGCCCTACACCACAATCCGTACCGCTACCAGCCTCTTCCAACCCCACACCAACTCAAGCTAGGCCGACTCCACAAGCACAAACATCAACACAAAGGACCGTGCCACAATCACTGAATGCACTCAATGGTATCAGTCATGGCCGAACTCCTTCCTCATCCTCGATAGATCGAGCACTTCCCCCACCACCTCCTCCTCCAATCGCACCAGGCAGGAAGAACACTTATCGCGCATTATACGAGTTCATCGGCCAAAACCCCAACGAGCTCACGATCCGGAGAAACGACATCGTCGAGATCCTCCAAAAGGAAGGAAACGGTAAGAAAGCCTACCACTCATTTTCATCTATCCAGTAAGACGCACCCGCTGACCACTAACCGTCATCAATCCAGGCTGGTGGCTCGCCAAAAAAACCGACGGCACAGCCCAAGGCTGGACCCCATCCGCTTACCTCGAAGAAGAAGCCCCCGCCCCCGCCCCACCTCCACCCCCTCCTGCACCTCCCACAATCAGACACGTGCCCCCTCCCCCTCCTTCTTCCACCACCACCACCACAACAACCAGCACAACCAACGGGCTCCCCAACGGCACAGCGAACAAACCCCTCACCAAAGCAAAACCCACTCCGCCCGCACCCCCCGCCAAACGACCTGCCGCCTCCGGCAAGAAACCTGCGCCGCCGCCTGCACCCAGGGATAGTGCCGTGAGCATGCTTTCGGCGTCGTCGAATGGAAGTTTCAGCGAGCGGAGCGGGAATGCGAGCGGTGGGAGCGGTGGGAGTGGGAGGACGACGCCGAATAGTTCGAGCAATGTCAGTCTTGCCGGTGGGTTGGCCGAGGCGTTGAGGCAGAGGCAGATGGCTATGCAGGGGCAGGGGCAGGGTGGTGGGCAGAGGGGGAAGGATGGGGATGATGAGTGGTAGGTCGAGATCGGATGAGGTGGGAGGGCTTGCGGACTTAGCGGATTTACGTGCGGTCGTCGTCGGTTGGAATTGATCTCATCTGCTGGGGTGAGTTTGTATCTTGTTTTTCCGGGAAGGTGGCATTCATTGGGCGTTATCGGTTTCATAGAAAACGTTCATCATGGCCTTCTCTGGCTCCCTGTCTTTCACCCCTGTTTGTGCACACTAGAGACGGAGTCGACAGCGAAAACGAAGTAGTTTTCTTCAAGCACAATCTGAACCCGACAAAAGCGAGCTAGCTTCCTCCATCATTTGGTCTCCAGCACCCTTTCCCGACGCACCGTACACGACAGGACAGCTATCAGACCCCAAACCCAACTTACCAAACCCCCTCATTCACCCATCACAACACAGCATAACCCCACCCCGCCACATCACATCCAGTCATTCAACAACCAACTCACCCCCCCAAAACTCCCCCATCCCCTCTACAACATCGCTCCCCACATACCCCGCCAACCACTCCCTCCCCTCCTCCGTCCCAACCGTCTGCACCAACGCGGGTAGCGACGGCACCAGATCGCTGATGACGTTTGTCGCGTGTTGCGTGAGTGGAATTTGCGCAGCGGTGGATGTGGTATGGGGAAGGAGGTGCGTTAGGGTGTAGGTAGCTGTTTCTTTGCAGGATGGTTTGGGTAGAGGAGCGGGTGTGAGGGCATCTAGGTAGGTTGAG
>QQTW01001057.1_pt1 | contig 18772 bp, 20 predicted proteins | sample 1904831 | NCBI WGS metagenome assembly QQTW01 (sample SAMN09435610, study PRJNA476489) | Subsurface metagenome, whole genome shotgun sequencing project. | reverse complement strand
TTCTAGATCAGCAAAACTGAATCGACTCAAAGATGAGCTGGACCACCAACAACGACCTGACAACGGGAAGCGCCCTGTCGCAGGGGCCGCTGAGCAGGCAATGGACGAGGGCGCCTCAATCAACGATTGCATGTCTGATCAATCCACCAAAGCGGATGCGCCTCTGAGATCCGCCATTCCACCCACCAAAACACATCCTCTCTTCCCGCAACTGCCCTTGTACGGTCCACCAACTTGGCTGCGAAACCTACAGTCATATGGCTTTCAGCTTACATCAGCCTTCCTATCACTTGCCTTCCTTGCTACCATCGTTCTTGGATCAGTCTTCACAAGCATACCCCTTCTGATTCGGCATGTCTATCTGCGCCTCACCTTCCGCAACCCCGATGCTCGACGACCGTTTTACGAGGAAGAAAAGAGGCGAGCCAAAGCGAGGAAGGAATCTGCAAGAGCTTGGAAACAACGAAGGCGGCGCAACACGGGTAGTCCTCGAAACGGCGATGAGGAATATACCAGCTGCGAGGAGGAGTTTGTGCCTACGGAGGGCGGCAAAGACCCCTTGATCTGCGATGTTGGGTACTACGCCCGGCGCGTTGGCCTTGATGTCGAGGAATTCAGTGTCCACACCGAAGACGGTTTCATCATTGCTCTCTGGCATGTCTACAACCCAAAAGACTATACTCGTACCTCAAACAGCCACCGTGGCCGAGACAAACCGATTGTGTTCCCCAAGGCACATCTCGACGGTGACAATGCCAAGCCTTCACAGCAGTATCCACCTGGCAAACGGAAATACCCTGTTCTCCTAGTGCATGGCCTGTTGCAATCTGCCGGCGCATATTGTACCAATGATGATGACAGCCTCGCCTTCTACCTCGCCAAGTCCGGTTATGATGTATGGCTGGGAAACAATCGCTGCGGCTTTCGTCCTCGACATCAGATGCTGACCTACAATGATCCCCGCATGTGGAACTGGAACATACGACAGATGGGCGTGATGGACCTTTCCGCGCTGGTCTCCCGCGTGCTGTCCGAGACCGACTTTCCCAAACTCGGCCTCGTCTGTCACAGCCAGGGGACCACCGAAACCTTTGTGGCGCTTGCAAAGGAGCAAAGACCGGATCTCGGAAATAAGATCAGCGTATTTTGCGCCTTGGCTCCTGCCGTCTACGCCGGTCCGTTGATCGGGAAGATGTACTTCAAGTTCATGCGTATCATCTCGCCCGGCATGTTTCGAGTCTTCTTCGGTATTCACGCTTTCATTCCTTTTATGATGACCATGCATCGATGGCTACCAGGTTCGCTATATGGCGCGATGGGCTACAGGGTTTTCTCGTTCTTGTTCAACTGGACCGATGATAGGTGGGATCAGGGCTTAAGGAATCGCATGTTTCAATTCGCCCCGGTGTACGTCAGCGCAGAAAGCATGCGATGGTGGCTAGGAAGGGAGTGTTTCGCGTCCCAGAAATGCATCTTGGCCACTAGGGAAGAAGGCAAACGAGAGGATGAGGAGGACGAAGACGAAGATGGGGGGCATGCAAGAATACTTCGACCAGGGTAGATCGCATCAGACCGAGGAGCCCGGTCACGGTGCGGAAGGCAGAGGAAGGAACGCATGGTACGATGAACAGGTCCCGCCATTTGCACTGTGGGTTGCAGGCAGTGATGACTTGGTTGATGGGAGGAGGCTGTTACGGCGATTTGAGAAAGGAAGGGAACCCCATGTTCGGGTTGTGCACCAGAAGATTATAGAGGAGTATGAACATTTGGACGTGATTTGGGCTTTGGATATGATTGAGAAGGTAGGGAAAGAAGTCAAGCAGGTTCTTTGGCAGACGGCGTCTCCGGAGGCGAGGGAAATGTGCAGGGTGCCACAGGACTGTGACGGTGTTGGTATTTGGGATGATTCGACGCCGGGGTAGGAGTTCTCGTAATTGGGGCCATGGAACTAAGGGGCAGTGACGGGACATTCTGGTCGTTCGGATATCATTGGTTGAGAGATATATGTATATAGATCTGATGTTTATAGGATTTCACCAGCACCACCAGCAACAAATGCCTCCTCCATTTCATTCCGCGAGTGCGCGATAAGATCCTTATCGGAACCTGGCCCGTGCGCCCTGAAGCCATCCCGCACCCCTAGACACGTACCATTTGCCTCTGCGTTCGCATCTCGCCGATGGTCCGGATCATGATGGCCGGTCCGCTCAAGCATCAACGACGGCATCCTGCAGAGGCCCTAGTCCCATTCCTGAGGGGTGGCCCTAGAGCACTCTGAGGGCTGAGGGGCCAATGGAAGCTCGTTCATGACGAAAGCGAGGGGAACTGATAAGCACGATGCCTACCGTCTGCGGTCACCCATCGCTTCCCGTGCCCTCATGCGGCTGCCACTGGAACAGAGAGCGTTATCAGCGAGTCATTCCTCGGTCGACCATGGCTCGTCCAACGTTCAACCTTCAAGATCAACGTCCGTCCTTCAAGTCCGGACGGGCAACTCCATCTCTACCGGCGGAATAACATCCACGACCTCTGCTTCGACACACTGAGCCGCTTGCTGCTGATACGGCAGTCAATGTTCTAGGATTGCGCGAGCGTTCATATACGGCCGAAGACCCTCGGTGGACCTGGGGCTGTTGGGACGAAAGGACCAGAGCACAAGATGTCAGGACGCAACAATTCAGTGGCCAAGGAGCCAGTTACGTCGGTCCTGCCACCGGCCGAAGTCCCCATCTACGAGCGTGGAGGCAATGCGGATGATGATGCGCTCGCGGCGCTGGGATACAAACCTGAGTTCAAGAGAGAGTTCAGCCTGTGGACTTCTTTCTGCGTCTCCTTCGCCGTCCTCGGTCTCCTTCCCAGCTTCGCCAGTACCCTCTACTATGTGAGCATCTGCACGTGGCTGCGTGACGGAGACAGGTACTGATGGTTAACCATTCAGGGCATGGGCTATGCAGGAACGCCAGGCATGACTTGGGGATGGCTCATCGCCATGGTCTTCATTCAATGCGTCGCCCTGAGCATGGCCGAGCTGTGTTCGGCAATGCCTACCAGCGGAGGACTATACTACGCCGCGGCAGTCTTGGCCCCTCCAGGATGGGGTCCTCTGGCCTCTTGTCAGTACCTGGCCATCTACCAACTTTGATAACGGCTGCTAAGCTGAAGTAGGGATCACGGGATGGTCGAATTGGCTCGTTCAAGTCACGGGTGCTCCCTCGGTCGATTACGGCATGGCTTCTATGATGCTTGCGGCCGCTTCGATCCAGAACCCAGCATACGTACCGCAGAATTATCAAGTTTTCCTGCTGACGGCCTTTATAATGCTCGTCCAATCTTGCATCAGCAGCATGCCGACCAAGTGGATCGCCAATTTCAACTCTTATGGATCGACTTTCAATATCATCGCCTTGATTGTGGTCATCATCATCATACCCGCGGCAACGAATCGAGAAGATCAAGGCTTGCCTAGGTTCACCTCTTCGAGCGTGGTCTGGGGAAATTTCTATGAGGGGACAGATTTTCCCAAAGGGGTTTCTCTGCTGATGAGCTTTGTTGCCGTTATCTGGACGATGAGGTAAGGCCCCTTTACTTGATCTCACGGCTTTATCTTTGACTGAAGGTATATCAGTGGATATGATGCCCCATTCCACCTCAGCGAGGAGTGCTCCAACGCCAACGTCGCTTCGCCTCGAGCTATTGTACTCACAAGTGGTATCGGTGGGCTTTTTGGATGGTTCCTTCAACTCGTGGTGGCCTACACGGTCGTCGACATCGACGCAGCTCTGGAATCAGAACTTGGTCAACCATACGCGGCGTACCTGCTCCAGGTCCTACCTCAGAAGGCTACAATGGCCATCTTGGGTCTGACAATCATCTGCGCTTTTTCAATGGGCCAAGGTTGTATGGTGAGCGAAGAACGCATACTCGGTTGAAGCATGTCGAGGCTAATATGACGGCCAGGTTGCTGCATCTAGAGTAACATTTGCATATTCCCGAGACGAATGCTTCGGACCGCTGTCTCCTATCACTAAAAAGGTCAACCGGCATACGCGGACCCCCGTCAACGCAGTCTGGTTCAATACCATCATTGGTATCATCATGGACCTCCTGATATTTGGAGGCCCGCTTGCCGCCGGTGCTTTATTCTCGATTGGTGCCGTTGCAGCGTTTGTCGCCTTCACGATTCCTATCGCCATCCGCGTCTTTTTCGTTGGGAATCGCTTCCGACCAGGACCGTGGAATCTTGGACGGGCCAGCGCGCCGATTGGGACATTAGCCTGTGCCTTTGTGGTGTTGATGGTCCCGATTCTGATGCTGCCGAGCGTGACAGGCAGTGATCTTGAGTAGGTGGAGGTCTCTATGGTCGACGAATGTCTCGGCTAACAAGGGCCAGTGCCGCTGGGATGAACTGGACCTGCCTGGTGTACGGCGGGCCGATGACGTTCATACTCATCTGGTGGTTCGTCAGTGCCAGGAAGTGGTTCCACGGACCCAAGTATGTCGTTCCATTCAGGCTGGTGCCTTCGTTCTGTCTGACAGCTACAGGGTCAATATCGAACATCGAATGCTCGGCGATCCTGCGGCCACCATGCACGGTATCGATCAGGATCTGGAGAAGTCGAGCACCGATAGCTCTGGGAAGGATGAGCAATCGATCAAAGGTACCAAGCCGGTTGACTGACACTCTTGTATTCGAAGTCACATATGCAACGTATATAACAGTTAAGTCTTTGAACATTTGACTTGACTGAGCACCATCTTGCTTCGCTAAGCTCTCCAATTGCTATGGGCATGATCTCGTAATGGGTCTGCACATCAATGCGTAACCACTATCCCGCCATTCTTGTTTGCTCCGACACCTCAACGTCATCTCTCTTCAGCTTACGAATCCACCGTCTTGGAGCTACGTTCATTTGCTCATACTCTAGCCCTCTCCGTGGCTGGAGAACGAGGAAGGCTTCCAGAGACTCGAAACGGGTATCCGGAGACTCGCTGCCGACCACCGTGAGATGTCCTTTTCATCTCTCGTCTCACCACATGCCTTGCTTTTATTACCTCTCCTATTCATCTCCTGCCTTATTCCCGCAATCGATTGATCCACCATGTTCCAGGACCACTAATCGCTCGCTTTCCTAACTTGTGGCGCCTCTACCAGTTCCGCCGAGGACGACAGTGCCTCGCCGTCGATGCTGCTCACAGACGATATGGCGCCGTGGTCCGCAATCTCCATAGCAGACCCGGAAGCGATCCCAATCATACATTCACACACTGGTGGATGGACGAAGAGGTATGTTCTCTATCATCCTGGTATTGGGTTTTCGCTGATAGGGCTGATGTTGGCGGCACAAGAGAAAGGCCAGCCTCAGAGGAACGACCTACTCGCCCGCCTGATGGAAGGCAAGGACGAGGATGGAAATAAACTGGGGCAGGAGGAGCTGACGGCAGAAGCACTGACCCAATTGGTTGCCGGAAGCGACACCACCAGCAACACCAGCTGCGCGCTGTTATACTGGTGCACCAAAACCCCGCGAAATCATGGAACGGCTCCGGGAGGAAATCAACGAAGCTGTTCCAAGCTTCGACTCTATCAGAAATCTACGCTAAAAAGTTCAGCCTTTGGGATCCTCATCCACTCTTTTGCCCGGTCCTACGTCTCCTTAGTCTCCACGCGGTCGTCAACGAAACCATCCGCATCCACTCCACCTCCTCCCTCGGCCTTCCCCGCGTCGGACCCCGTGGGCCCGGCGTGACGATCGGAGCCCATCATATCCCACCCTTCACGGTCCTCTCCGTGCCCTCATACAACCATCCACCACTCCCGTGCCATCTGGGGTCTTGACGCCCATAGCTAGCTACCATGCCATGCCTATACCATTTCGAGCGCAGGATCCCCGATCTGCATCGAATCTCACTGAGGCATATGTTTGCATTGTTGTGGAAATTCCAAGGGTTTGAGGGGAAGGGAACCGTCGGGCTAGTAGAACCGTCAAGCCGGGACGAGCCGAGCCGAAGCGGAATTGAACGAGATCTTCTCGTGAATGGCATTATTTCTGTAGCTATGAACCACCACACTCTATCACACCACACATCGAAAGCCGCAGTCGCAGTAGCCTCAAAATAGTGCTGGTTGCATGTTTCATTAAACCGGTGCCAACTAAGAGGCTCACGGAAGGGATCGCGAATGGACTCACACCGACGGAACCTGGGGCACACTTGACTATGCAATACTTGTGGGATCATTCCACGATTGGTAATTCGGACAGGGGGCCCAGAGCACGAAGTGGCCGAATCAAACGCCAGCGACAATCGGCTCTATCCAGGCATCATGTCATCTCTTCACGGTGCTGACGGCCTGTTTAGCTGTTTAGCTTTTAACAACGTCCGTTTTCTGACACCCCACCCACGAAGCAGGGCGAATATACAGCAAACGCCCCTCCCGGAGCGTCCACCCCTTTAAAACAAAACTGTCGAGAAGTATCTCCCCGAGCAGCACAACCCGTGCCAACCTACCACCCAGCAAACGCACTTTGCGTGGTACACAACCTACTTCCAGCTGTGTACGTCTTCATTCACACGTGCTCGATACGCTCTGAGCCAATCCAGTGGAAGCAAAAGTCGAGGTTGAACAAATGTAACATTTCGTCGGCAACTTGTGTGCGTGGAGAGTCCGTGTATGCTTTTGGATACGAGAAGGTTCATTTAGGTAGGGATGAGGTAATCTGTGAGTAAAAGTATGCAGTGCCTCGTGACGCATCAGGCAGGACAGGAATTATTCTCTATTATTAACCCCGAGTTGCATACGATGTGAAAAACAATTTACCCCTGGCATGGTCTACGAAGGCCAGAGTTCGAACTCAATACAGCACAACGCCACAGGAAATTCCTAATTCTCAACAGGGAAGAATAATATCCAAAAGCAAAGTTCCAATCTTCAGAATCACCCAGAAATCCCTACAGGTACCATCTAGACCCAAAAGAACCCCCCTCCCCCGCGACTGAGGAGCTCCCTCTTTAGGCCCAGTCTAACAGCAATCTATTCTAGTTAATCGATTGACTGGACCAAGTGCTAACTCGAAAACACGAAGGATCCACTAAGGTAGACATGGATTTTCGTGCTGGCTGCGATTTCCTGCTCCGAGGACAATGCAACTCAACCTATCGAATGAAGGGGGGAGATAGCACCTCTTATGGACATTGGAGAATCACTATGGGCTCTTTGAAGTTTATTGTACAAGCCATCTCCTGTTTCCCGTTTGCGGGATGCAATTCTCAGGTACATCGTCAGACACCCAAGCCTTCAATGCTCTAGCACATCTTGCGCAAAGCAACCACCCGCCCGCCAAAGTACTCTCCTATGCTACACACCGCTCAGTTTCACTCATGATGACCCAACGTCGTCGTCGTCTTCTCGTTCTCGCTGGATATCTCAGAGCCAACATCAAGGCTCCCTTCACCCACACGCTTGCGGACCCCTCCAGTCTCAACATCCACCACACCACCCTGCCCCCTCCTAGCCGCCTGAACAAGCTCCGGATTCTCTTCCACCAAGCGCTGAAAATTGCGCTCCGCATCCCAAACCCAGATCGAGTCAGCCGCAAACAGCAGATTCATCTCCTCCAAAGTCCGCTGGTTAGACTCCGGATAAAGACAATAAACCATCGGAATCGTAAGCACATTGCAAGCCGCAAAGATATAAAGCGTCTTCTCATTCAAAGCGGCGAACATGACCGGGCAAAGCAGCGTCAACCATCCATTCCCGATCGACCAACCGACGACCCCCCATGCGTTCCCCCGCGCGCGGACTTCGAGGGGGAAGATTTCCGCGGGGTAGAGCCAGGGAACGGTCAGCCAGGTGGCACCGAAGGTCATTGTGAAGAGAAATACCATCGCGACGGCGCCACCGCCAAAGGATTGTGCGCGGGCCGTATGGTGGGCGTCTACGGCGTTGATGGAGACACGGGAGAGACCACCGGCGAGGAAGAGACAGATGCCTTGGACGATGGAACCCCAATAGAGGGTCCAGCGGCGGCCGATGCGGTCGAGAGTGAATACGCAGACGAGGGTTGAGAGGGTGTAGGTGATTGTATTGAGACCGGCGACCCAGCTCACGGTATCGTTGTTCAAGCCGGCGATGCGGAAGATGGTGGGAGAGTAGATGGTCACACCGGCGATACCGATCCATTCCTGCATTATCTGGAGCCAGATGACCAATTGGACGCGGCGCCCGATATGTAGCTTCCCACTCTGATGTCCGAGAAGCATGTAGAGGTAATTCTGCGCCTTGGCGTTCTTACGTTCTAGCTCGACAATGTTGCGGATATCCTGGAACTCCGCCTCGGCTTTCCCGGTGCTGGTTTCGACGCCATCTTCACGCAAGCGTTCGAGGATATAGCGGGACTCGGCTTCGCGGCCGACCTTGCATAACCAGCGGGGTGATTCCGGGAAGAACCAGACAATAGCGAACAATACTAAGAGGGGGAGGATCTGGAAGGTGATCGGGAAGCGCCAGACGAACTCTGACGCGCCGCCCTTGTAGAAGCTACAGCCGTATTCGATCCAGTAGGCCACGGCGACGCCGAAGATATTGAGGGTGAACTCGATAGCAACGAACTTGCCACGGGATGTGTGTTCGGCGGTCTCCGTAGCCCAGACGGGAACAATTGCATTCAGGATGCCTGTGCCGAAACCGTTGATCAGGCGAGCTGGATGTGTGTTAGTAATGGTATGGTAATGGGTACGAGGTTTTCAATGCCTACCACAGATCATCCAGTTATGGTTTTGAGCCGAGCATTGCAGCGTAGCTCCAATGACGCCCCAAGCAGCTCCCAATGCAATGGTCTTGATGCGGCCATACTTGTCACCGAACCAGCCACCGAACAGAGCGCCGATGAGAGTGCCAAGATAGTACACGGCCACCTATGAACGTTAGCCGTACCGTCCAATGTGCAATGCCAGCATGTCACTTACGATGCCTCCTTGGAGAATGCTGTTGGTGATGACGGGTGCATGTGTCTCGGGGTTCTGATGGCCAAAGCCCATCAACGTGTAGTAGTCCTTGGCCTGTATGAAGTTTCAAAGTGAGCATCTTGTCTTGAGCCAGCGAAGAGCCGGAACAGGACTGAAAACGCCAAAAACAAAGCGTCTTGCAGCGGAAGCACTTGGAGAACTACTGACATTATTGACGCCGGCCATCATGCCCTGATCATAGCCGAAGAAGAAGATGGACAAGGCTGCAACACAATTGATGGCAATGAGGAGCTTTCGCTTCCGGAAACGGTGAACGACATTGAGCCGATTGATGTTCTCCATGATGACACACGCTCAGCTCAGGCCAGGTGTTTTGGAAGAAAGGTCGTTTCCGATAGGGTAGGGGGAAGACCTCGCTCAGTGCAGAGACTGGGTAAGGAAATTGTAGCAGTCGTAGGGTGAAGAATGCATGTTCGAGGAATAAAGCAGGAGACCGTGGAGCATAGGGTAGAAAAGCAAAAGGCATGTGACGGCCAGGAACCTGCGAACATGTGACCGTGGGGAACCGGCACCTGAGTCCTTGATATTTCAAACAGCTCATTCAGTAAACTGTTAAAGTCGGACACGCTTCTGGGTCCGTGATACGACTTTTCGGTGGTCACATGGCAGATATTTGACACGACGGTGCCATGATAGAACGGAATAAAGTGCGTTAGACATTCCTTCTCTGAATATGTCGAATTTAAGGTAATGGTATCGTGAAACGCTCACCTTGGCTAGCTGTTGAATTAAATCGAGGTGTTGATGTTCAATATAATATGCTCAGTGTTTTCTGCGTATTGAAGAGGCTGCATAGAGAGACCCCTATACAAGCGCGTATGATAAAAGAGTAAGTACTCCAAAAGTAGTAAATTTCTGATGAATGCCTCTATTAGGAAACGCTTGCCCGTTAGTCTTGTAGTGGTAACTTGGACCACGGACGATGCGTTCTGATGAAACCAAAGACCCGGCGCCCCATGTCCTTCCGGCATAGATCGCATCGCAGCTTGTCTTGCCTGCAACGAGCCCATTACGCGACGAGGTTGTCGACCTCCGCTCGGCACCAACTTGTACTGGCGCAGACATTCTACGTATAGACAACACTAACGGGTGGCGCGATCTCGACATCCGCCGAACAGAAAGGTACTCCGGTCAGCTTCCTTTGGCATGACTCAATTAATGTTGATGTTCAGAGGAGAGGAATTTCTTGAATCGGAGCATCTTTTGATTGGGCTGCAAAGCTTGTCCAGTGTCAACAGCGGGACTTGTCGAACAAGCATCTATTGTAGAAGACTCCACGAGGCAACCACCCTCGAGCATCACATATGCGTTTTGAGAAGCGGGTTTAGACTGTTGAACCAATATTATTATTAGATTGGTGTTGACTGTCATCTGTAGTCAAATTAGGGCGATCATTTACCAACCAAAGCTAGTTCAAATGGAGTTAGCTCGTGGTGCTGTTAACCTACATGCCTTTTCCCTACAGCGTCTCATCGATTTGAACATTGACTTCGGGGGTCGCCGAGGGGTCTTCTGTCCGGGCAAAATGGTCCAGATCTACTGTCAATAGTCAGGAATTAGGCAGACACTTCCATCTGTGCTTTCCGTGATTGAAACTTCTACTTTTCAATGCTAGCGCGCGATCAAACCACAAGCAACCGTGGACGGCTACTATTGCCCTTAGGTTGGAGCGTTCCTTCATTGAGTGTTTCCACTCCTCCATCAGGCTTTGCTAATGAATTCCGGCACCACATCGGCTCCTCGTCTCCCAAGCCGACCGTTGCAGGAGGTCGCTGCTTGCCTTTTGTGTTTACGTGAAGCGGACTGGAGATTTGAAGGCTCTCCTTCGTGACCGTAGCACAATGTAGATTTGACCCCATTGAAACTACAAGGAAAGCGTGTGAGTGAATCCAGGTGAATCAGACATCAAGTAGGTGTATTCAGCGAGTTGAGGCTGGTATGTCACCAATGAAGGCAATCATCCCTATGACAGTGGCTTCACTCATCTTAACCGTATCTCCATTTGTCCCCTTTCAACCTCTCTCCATCTCGTGTGTTGTGGCTTGGTCATACAGTCATTGATCTAGCAAGCCCTTCTGGATCTCACTTACTACCTTAGCTGTCAAAATGCCCATCAATCCCGTATTCCGCCATAGCTTCCAGGGCATCGTCGTCCTTCTGCTATCTGCTTGCCTCCTTCTGGTTTCCACTGATCATAGCTTCTTTCAACTCGAAAATGGCCCACTCAAAGGTATTCTCGTCCGCAGCCAATTACCTGATCATACTGTTCCGACTTATGATTTTCCCACCAGTCTTCCAAGAAGCGTCACTCAGCAATCCAGTCGTCAATACTTCAATAGGAACGACCCATCCACCGTCGTCAAGCGTGACCCTGCTTCCGAGGAGGACTTTCAGCGTGCAAAGGAACACGGCGACGTAGCCTACGATGAAATCCAAGCAGCTTTTAGCGGTTGCGAGTCAAAGGCTCAAGAATTCCCACCCAAAACGCTCAATAACGGCTGGACCAGGAAAAGGGATCAAAATGATCCACTTGAACAAGTATGGGCCGATGCTTTCCAGGATTTGCTCAAGCCCGAAGGAGACAAGATACCCACCAAAGAACGCGTCTTCAACATTCGAGTCAACCAGGACAAGCCCTTTACCAATAAACAGGGAGAACACGTCAACGTATGTTCGTTCAGCCAGGCGTATTCCGAGTGATGCATGCATTAATGAGCTTATAGGAGTTTTCCCCATCTGCTCGCTATTACCAATACTACGTCCCCGTCATCTCAGCCATTGTCATCTCCGAAATAAACAGTCCCTTCAACCAAGTCCGGAGGCGTTACGAGTTCGCGGGCAAACCGGTGCCCTCCAGTCAATACATTACCGATCATCTTGTGCCCCCGCTCAACCGCTGGTCTGATGTGACATGGACAATCTGGAAAGAGAAGGCCGGCGACACTGCTAACAATCTCCGCTACCTCGCCCACGACGCCGTGGAAAACGAAGCCACCGACGAGATCGCGGCGTACATCTTCGCCAAGGCGCGAAACTCGCAAGACGTCCCCTATCCGGGACTAGACTTCGGAATGGACAGCAGGGAAGGGAGAGCTTTACTCGGAACTCCAAATGGTATCGGTACCGCTCGCATTCTGATCGACCGTGCGAAAGAACTAGGGAAAAGGGAACTGCGGGTGAAGATCTTCACGTCGGATACAAACGGCTTGTGTATGCTGTGGGATATGGTCCCTTCTAAAAGTCAGCCTAGAGGATTTGGAGTCCCGCAATTGAATCGCCGTGAGTTCTATGCCAAATTTCCGTCTCCTTTAGTCAAGCGTGCAACTCAAGAAGACTTTTTACACTACAAAAGACAGGGCGACACAGCCTACGATGACATCCAACGTACCTATGCCCGCAATCTCTCACATGCTTGCGTACAGACCGTCGAGGACTTCCCACCAGAAGCGCTTGCAAACGGATGGGTTAGGTCTGATGAGGACGGCGTCTTGCCTCCTGACCAGGTTTGGGAAACCATATTCGCAAACTTACCAGGACACTCCATCGCACTTACCGCGCAGCAAAGCTCCTTCGTCACCGTAGCTTGGGAAAAGCCGTTCACAACCCGCCAAGGGCTCCAAAACCGGGTACCTCTACCCAACCTCCCACATATAACTTCTACCCCCCTAACTGACAACATCCCACAGAACTTCGACGGCGGCGCGCTATACAGCCAATTCTACATCCCCTCCATCTCCGCCATCATCGCCGCAAACAACCACAGCCCCGCGCAGAGAGTCAAAGACCGTTTCCGCCGCCGGCAACAACCGATTCCCTCGAGCGAGGAAATCAGTAACCGCTACGTCCCTCCGCTCAACCGCTGGTCGGACGTCACCTGGACCATCTGGAGGCAGAAAGCGGGCAGCAACGCCACGGCCAACAGGCTCCGGTATATTGCCCGCGACGTCATCACCAATGAAGACACGAGGGCATTGATGAGATTCATTTTCCAGAGGTACAGGGGTACGGACGTGGTGCCGTTTCCGGGCTTGGAGTTTGGGATGGATACGGATGAAGGTCGTAAGTGTGCCGTATCTCCTTCTTCTCCATTCGTACCTTGCTCCGTCCTGCGATCCATGAGTAAACCTCTCTGTTGTTCCTGCGGAAAGGAGAAAAGCCGAAAACACCCCCATCCCCTCAACCCCCATCTTCATTCCCCCATCTTCACCCATCCTCTCCTTCTCATCCCCTTCCCACTCACCCCCCACAACCCCCCTTCTAACCACACACACCCACAGGCGCCCTCCTTGGCACCCCCAACGGCATCGGCACCGCCCGCCTCCTTATAGACCGCGCGGCGCAGCTCGGCCGCCGGAACCCCCGCGTCCGCATCTTCACCTCGCGGTACGATTTCTCGTGTATGCTTTGGGATATGGTTCCCGTGGAGCAGGGGCAGGAACAGGGCCGGTGGCAACGGCAGCAGCGATCGTTGTTATCGGGCGGTGGCGGTGAGGATGGTGGGGGAGGTGGTGCTGGTGGTGCTGGTGATGGTAGGAGAAGGGAAAAGGGAGGGGAAGAGGGAGGGGGAGGGGAAGGGGAAGCAAAGCATCGGAGGGCGGTACGAGAGGGACGACATCGGCATGGTCATGGCGGGCATCGGCTTTGAGAGGGAAAGGAAGTAAGGAAAGAGGAAAGGAAAATGAAACCTCCCTAGATGCGATGGGAAACGATACCTCCCCCGCCCGGATCACAGATCGGTAAGACCGAGTCGAAGGAAAACCTATAGAATTCTTTCTTTTGCGACTCGCGGGGGGTATATGTATGTACGAGCCCGCAGTCAGCATCACCCTTGACCACTTGACCACCAAGTAAGAGCAGCCATTGGCAATTATTTCTAGGCGGGGATGGTAAGCAAAAGGTCTGACGTTTTAGCGAGCTTTCGGACGGGGTATATGGAAGGGGGGCGGGGGGGGTGCTTGGGTGTGCTCAAACGAGCCCGCGGTTCGAGAGCCGGGTTGGGATTTTTTTTGGGAGAGGATAGTGATGGCAGGTTTTTTCGGAAGGGCGGGAGGGTTGAGGGGTATGGTAGAATCGAATAGCTGTATTGTATGCAGGAAGAAGACGACAGGTCATCTACGTTCCGAAATGGTAGAGAGACGTGCTGGAGTTTCATGATGTTAAAGGAGTAATCGGAGCTTTTTTGACCGCGGAGATAGAAGAAAAGAGGGAAGCTATGGTCAGCTTCTCCTCCATAAGGATAAGCAAATGCTGCAGACTAACATCGGACACGCAAGCTCGAGGCTGAGCTGTATGTAGGCCACGAGAATAAAGCTTGCTGCGATCTGGTAAGCATGCCAGTAGTCTAACCTCCCCGTAGAAAGACCGCTAGATTGCTTGTTGCTTTACTGCGCCAGGGAAACCAAAACTGAGGGATCTGTCCCGGCCTTCCTAGTAAAAAGCTCAACTCCCAACACCGCCAATTCACACAGATCTTACCTGCCAGAGAACTTGGGCGGCTTGGGCGGGTATGTAACCACAGGACAGCCGGAAGGAAAAGCTAGGTCGAAGCGCAGGAGTTTGTGCCCGGGTTGCTGTTGTAAAACAGCTTCTTTCAGATGCTTTCGGTTACTGACGGGCGTATACACCAAGTCAACCTTCCGAAGACCTGCAACGCCGTTTCTACAGATGACACGGAAAGGTTTTTTTTGGGGGGTTTGTTTTGCTTACCGGAGGCCCGCCTACCTACGTGCGAGTCGGAACCGGGCGTTTGGGTTGACGGTGGTTCGTTAGTTTTGACTTGGGTCTTGGTGTGTTTGACTCTGTTGAATGATAGAAAAAGAAAAAGAGGGAGAAGACGCCAATAAAAACATGTCTCGGGGGAGTCGGTGACTGGGGCTAATGTATACTCAGCAATCGGAATGCTGCGGCGGGTCCTGCAATGGATTTGCTGTAGGACATCTCACTTCCATCGTACACCGGGGAAGTTGCGGAAAGACAACTGCGGCACTTCCATGCGAGATGAATTTGCTCCATCAATCAATCTGACCTATGCCTGGCAATGCAGAGCTTGGCAGCTCCTGGCCCAAATTCTTCCTTCTGTTCAGCATCAAGTTGGACGGATGTGAGCTGTACTGTGTTAAGTACTGAAGGCACACCCAATGCCCAAATAGTGCTCTGCGAAGGATAATGCATTTTCCACATATTAATTCTTATGGTGTACCGCAAAGCTCCGCTATGGCGTTATCATGCATTCACGCAATATATCCTTCCAAGTCTCTGGAGTTGGTGTTACTGGAATGTACCCGCAATGGTCAGCCTGATACCTCCGCGGAACGACCTATCTTAGCTAAACTCTCATTGCCTCTCTTACATTCATGAGCGGCGTTGAGCATGTCGATTGGTCGTGCTTGGCTGTAATACCTCATTTTCCTAAAGATGTAGACACCAATCTCGATGATCCCTCGATGAAAGCTGCTTGGAGCACCACGCTACCGACTCCACATTCTTCAACACGAGTCCCGGAGAAACTCGTCCAGCGCATAGCGGAGCGGCAAACCAGCTCCCGTACCCGCGGCAGAACGGGACAAAATCATCGGTTGTGGGGAAGGGTCTTCAGAGTACGGGTATTACCTAATTGTGCATATGCGCTCAGAAAGATTGATTCCCGGTCCAGGGTCCTTTCGTCGCTTCTGCACAGAGTTGTAGAGTTTATGGAGAGTTCAAGGAGGAAAACTTTACTGGATGAACATGCGTCCGATCAACAGCTGCATCCAAGGCAGACTCTCGGAGACGACGTCTCCGCGGTTTCCCCCACATCCAATAATGCCCTCATCCGATGGCACAAAGCGTGTGCACAAAAGATCCAGTCCGACAATGCTAGAGCCTAAGATTCGCTGTCTCGTATACCCCCCGCTGGAAAGCGCCCGTCGAGCGCCACCTGGAAGCCGTTTGAAGTTCCAATAGAGTGCTTACCGCCCAGAAATCCCCTCGCAGGCGTAGCACAGGCATCTATCACCAGTGCCGCCACACGCACAATGGCCAACTCGGTGAAGATTTCCTTGGATGTGGGGCCGGTGGCGTAGATTGAGAAGACGCAAGTATTGTATTCGTAGACCCTTGGCCGTTCTGATCGGGTGGCGTCATATCTGAAGGGTGTGGCGGCTGTAGGACGGAGGAGTATGCTGTAGATGAGTATGAAGCAATCTGGTCGGTAGACCGGATGAAAACGAGGGAAGCCCGGCTGGTTGGTAAAGCATTGGGACCGGGATGAAGTGCTGTTGACTGCGAATCCGCCAAAGACAGGAGCGAATTGGTCTAAATTGGAGAGCTCAGAGAGTTCGGTGGATGGTGCAGCTGGCTCTTGGACGAGAGACTGAGCGAAAGAAGAGGAGAAGGTCAAGGAAAAGATAACGAGCGTGGTGACGAGTGACAGCATGTTTGCGAACTCAAGCCGTGCGTGAACGAGAGACAGCGCACATAGACAGCTTGAAAGGGAGGAGCAGGTGAGTCAGTTTTGATAGAAAGAGATGTGAGGGGAGGGAAGATGACTGTTATAGGCTCCCCCTGGTCCCATTTCTCCAACTCAGCATACCCGATGAAAAGCTGATGTCGCGTGGGACCAAGGCGGACAGAATATGGGGAGCTCGTATAGCTCGCAAGTTGCTTGGATGGCTATACTCCGGCATGCAAGGCACCGGGACCGGCTGATGAATCTGATAAGCGCGCGATCCTTCCGCAAGCCTGGTTGGGGTCGAGTGGTAGATGCGCAGGGAAAAATGCTAGAACTTGTAGATGCAACAAGATAGTCTCCTCATCTTCATCCCACAGCGGGATGTGCTCGACGTTGGAAATATGAAAAGATATTGGATTCATGGACTGGGTAAAGGAGTACGGAGTAGGTAGACTCCAACCCGACGGCTACGATTGGGGAATGCCTATCTCAGACAAGATGGAGCGCGTGTGGTTGTCACTAAAAGTATAGTTCTTCATCAGGTTAAGGTAGCTTCAAGTCTCGACCCAGCACGCAGTACTGTTCGCGTCTGAGACTCCCTTCTGCGGGATCTGCTTCGCATTATCCGTACCTTTGGTTCGACTTGGCCTCGAAGAAAAGGCTAGTGGTAAGGGCTGTAGCCCTGACAGGAGACATCTTGACATTACACGTGAAACTTCAGCCCCGCCTCCTTGCCTCCAATTACGTCCTAGGTACTTCGTACCTTCCGAAAACAGTTAGGTCGCCATCGGCCAAGGCCTGCTCCCGTGTTCTTACTTCTACGGGGTTTGCCCTTCGGGCACTAAAAGCCCCTAGTAATAAAGGGGTCGGGTGGAGACAACCCGCCTCCCCGCTAAAGTACGAGAAGCAGCCACAACTGCCCTGTTACTCTTTACGACTGACTACTTGGATACCTTACCATTCCATGATGTATGCACTTACAAGGTGAGGTAGTCGACCGACAGCGTCAAGGCCCTCCTACCCATCGGTCAGGCGTTCTCCTCACAGCACCAAGCTTGTGGACGAGCTCACAGCCCAGCGTCAACGACACTGGCTTCTGCCTTGACCAACACCGTCCAATCGCTTCAGATTTCTCTGAAAAAGGCCCCCAAAGCCAAGAATCAATGAATGACTGCATAAGGCTACGGTGGTATGCAGGAATCTTAAATCCTTTCAATTGCTTCGCAATATCTGCAAGCGAATGCTTATGGCGATTTTTACTTTACCCAATCCATATACTTCTGCCGCAATCTAGCAAAGCCCCAAAAGTCTACTTTTCCCTATTCTCCACGTTTGTCTTCATGCTGCCTCCTACGCCGCCCATTTGGTGCTCTCCACATGCACCCAACCGTGTCTGGAAACACAAGGACCCTTTCTTTTTAGCTTCCCGCTTTGCTGTACAACGGCCCGTCGGGTATACCCTGCGGCGTCAAAGGCTGTCATGCAGATTGTCGTTCCGCACAGCCCAAATTGCAGGACTATTGAGGAACGCTGATTTGCTTTTCCATCGCTCGACTACCTCGCCCGTCACTATCATGATCCCTCGATCCCTCTGATTTCTTCCTTCTGTCGTAGGTACTTTTCATTGCAAAATATAGTGCTTGGTAAAATATGCGACGTCGAGACTCACTCGTATTCCTGCCGGTGACGCTCATTTACCTCTCCATCTCATGCCTCTGTGCATCAGCGACAACTACAGCTGCTCCTGACTCGACCACGAGCATTTCGAGTGGCGCACCCACAGCTTCACAGTCGTCCGACTCGGGTTCTTATCCTGGCCGCCCTGGCGGTTCCGGATTCGGTCCTCCGCCATGGATCGGGACGGCGATTGAGCAGTACCAGGCCTCTCTCCGCGCAGCAAGCCAAAGTGTACCGTCCACCATTGCGCAAGATCAGAGGGCTTCCACCGCGCAGGCCTCCATCATGCCTTCCAGTATCGCCACAGTGACGGTGGCACCTTCGCCTAGCTCTTCCCCAGAGCCCAAGACTTCAAAACCTCCCCCAGTCCAGAACTGGGTCATCCTCGTTGCTGTCGTCACCACCAACTGGCTTCTCACAGCTTTCGTGATTTACTACTGTCTTCGGCGTCGGCGTCACGGCAAGGAAGAAACCGCGTCCTCCGCTCAGCATGAGAATTCCTCCAGCGCCGACCATCAACACCGTCACTCTCACTATCCCCACGAAGCGCCGGGGGGAGATTGGCAACCGGAGATGCACGATACACAACGCCTGGAGCTGAACGGATCTCTGCCGCTGACTGTCCGCAACGAACTGCCCGTC
>QQTW01001056.1_pt1 | contig 18780 bp, 14 predicted proteins | sample 1904831 | NCBI WGS metagenome assembly QQTW01 (sample SAMN09435610, study PRJNA476489) | Subsurface metagenome, whole genome shotgun sequencing project. | reverse complement strand
GAAAACAAATGTTCTAAAAGCTACATTTGGCTGCGTGAAAACCGTATTTTCCCCTTTTCAGTTTTCTTATCCAACTTCTAAGAACTCTAACTTCTAGGAACAAAGATGATTTGGATGTCAGATGGTAAGCGAAACACACTTAGTTAAAAAAGATACTAGTTTTATAGGCAAACCTTGCAGACAAACAATTTTCATTTTTCCACCTTCAATTTCGTTTAATCTCGATTGCAAAAGTAGCAATTTTCCAGGGAGAAATGTGAAACTCTTGTTTATATGGTGAAGCTTCAGTAGTCTCAATAGTTCGCTCTAGTAGATCGATCGGATGTGCGATGCCAGCGAAGCTGGCTTGCCCCTCGGGGCTCGCTAACCCCAAATCATGCAAAGACAACTTAGCTGACTCTCCGTGGCATTCATAACACCGCAATACCCACTGGGATGACTCGTCTTCTGACTGTTTAAACGCCATCAAGATTAAATTTTCAGCTGACAAATGCAGCAAGCGACCAACAGCTGGCAGCTGTTTAAGTATCTGGCTATCAGCTTGGGGGCATAGCATCACCTGAAGCGGTAGATTTAATTCATACCCTCGTCGAACTGTGTGAGCTCGTTGCCAGGTATCCCCATGAGGATAGAGACCATAAGTGAATTGGTGTTCGTCCCGGTCTGCTGATGGATCAGGCCAGTTAGAACTCCGTAGCAGCGTTAGGCGCAATTGATTCAACTGGCTGTCGTAACCATATTTGCAATCATTCAGCAAACTTACACCGTAGCCATCTGCACTGAGATCTGCCCAACGCAAGGCGGGAACTTCCCACTTTGCCTGAACTGAGGTATTGGGTTGGGATGGTCGTTGGATAGCGCCGCAGGGAATTTCATAAGTGGTGTAGTCCGCCTCTAGATTTAAAGAAAAAGCAGCTTTCACTAATACATGACGTTCTTGCCAATCAACAGTAGTGGCAATTTTAAGAACAGGCGATCCGGCTTGCAGAATGTAATCCTGACAAAATTCCGATTGACCCAGCTGCCGAACGACACGTAAACGAGATTGGACTGAACCTCGCTCTAACCACTGGATAGATTTCAGTTGGGTTGATGGTAAGGGATGCTGGGCATATTGCGGGTCAATGTTCCAGGCATCCCAATATTGACCACTATCTTGGAAGGCTTGTAGTTGATTACCCCCATCTTTATTTAGGATTTCTCTATTGTGAGTTTTGTCAAAAACACTGAACAAGTCACCATTTTGACAATTAACAATTACAGACAAGAATTCATTCTCTAAAACCCAATCTTCAATTTCTTCCCCTTGCTCCAATACTCGTAGGCTCCTTCGCGCTGGGAAGAAATCGCTTCTATCACCCTCCAGCAAAGGCAAAGTCCTATCCTCATCACGGCATAGCCAAAAGATGCGATAGCCGACAGCAGGAATATCTTTAGCTAGAAATAGCAGTGTCGATGACTCACCCAATTGGCAAGGCAGATAGTATCCTTCTAAGTCACAAACTACCCAATTATTTGCAGACGCCGGTAAAGAAACGGCAACCACCTCTGAGCGCTGCCAGTTAAGAGAGTTAAATATGACAATCGGCAAAGCGTCTGGTTGCGGCGGTACAGGGAGAGCGATTTGAGATGCGATCGCTCTCAATGACTGCTCCAAGATCACATTTCCAACTTGTTCCACCTCGCGCCAAGCCTGATCAGCATCAACATAAACCGATGGAATCGAAGAACCTGGTAAAATGTCGTGAAACTGGTTAACCAGCACCTTCTTCCAAGCAGCTTCCAGCTCAGCTTTGGGATAAGCGACCTCAGCACTCAGAGTTGCCCAAGAAGCAAACAGTTCTGCCTGGTACAACAACCCTTCACAACGTCGATTCCAAAGCTTCTGATCGGCGTGGGTGGTGTAGCAGCCACGGTGGAACTCTAAATACAGTTCATCGTTCCAAACAGGAAGAGCTGAGGAGGGTATGTTCACAGCCTGCAAATAGCTTTGAACTGTAGTGAACTCCAGACGGGGGAAGAAGGGAGACTGTTGCCAACGTTTGGCAACTTCTAACATATCGCGAGTGGGACCGCCACCGTGGTCACCGACACCGGGAAGCCAGAGTGCATCTTGAATACCGGTTTGTGCTTCCCAGTCACAGCTATAGGAGGCCATTTTGATCGGGTCAATACCTTCACCAATCGGGGCAGACATCAGGCTAAATAGCTCAGTACCATCTGGTGAGCGCCACAAAAACACTCCATACGGAAACTCAGTCGTATCATTCCAGCGCAGCTTCTGGGTGATGAAATATTCAATGCCCCCCTGCTTAAGAATCTGCGGCAGAGTAGCACAGAAGCCAAAACTATCTGGTAACCATGCGACTGTGGAGACATGACCAAATTTCTCCAAAACATAACGCTGACCATATAAAAGTTGGCGCACGATAGATTCGCCATTAATCAGATTAAGCTCCGGCTCAACCCACAAACCCCCCACAACTTCCCAGCGCCCAATCTTCACCTGTTGTTGAATTTTCGTAAATAGATCAGGACGATGTTCCTCAATCCAAGCATAAAGCGCCGGGGTTGAGTGGCAAAATATCAGTGAAAACTCTTGCTGAAGCTTAAGAACCGATTCAAAAGTGCGTTGAGCAACGTCCCAGGTTTCACTTATAGGCCACAGCCATGCTAGATCCAAATGCGCATGACCAACCAGAGAAATACGGCATTGCTTAATCAACCCCGCCAGAGGCAAAAGCTTCCGGCGCAACCCAAGCAGCGAGCCCTCAAACCTCTCTTCCTCTTCCTCTCCCTTCTTGGCGCTCTCGGCGTCTCGGCGGTATCCAATTTCCGCAACAGCTGCCGCAAGGACATGCAGTTTTTCTGGCTCAAAAGTTTCCAGATAACGCTGTAACACCCCTAATTCGTCAGCAATCAAACCAGGGTCGAGGCGGTCATTGCTGGTTGATTCATAAACGCAGAGAGAGCGAACTAATGCTCCATCATCATGACCCGGACTCACCAGCCGTAAAGCAACGGTGAATTCTTCTCCTGGCGTTACAGATGGGCTAAGTAGTAACCTAGTTGAGCAATCAAATAAATCTCCCTCTTGCACTTCTACGCCATTGACAAAAATCTGGGCTGTCTCTGCCCACCAAGTCAGAGCTATTCTTAGAGATAAGCCGTCTAGAGGATAGCCCTGTAAGTCGTGAGGAATGACCAATCGTTGAGTCAGCCATAGCACTTGCTGACCAGCCAACCAGGCAATATGTCCTTTTGCATTCAGTCGCACTAGACAGTTTAACCAATGAGCTTGGGTTATTTCGGCAATGGGTAGGTCATCTAAGCAGCATCGCCAGTCAGCCTGAATATTGACTTGACTATAGGAGCGCAATTTTTCAACAGTTGCTGAGATGAGGGTGCTATGAGGCTGGGATACTGGGGAGATCATATTTTCGATACAATCGTGACACTGACCAAAAAAGGGACGAGGGGCAGGAAGTAGAGGAAGAAAAGAAAATAGCTTGTTAATTAGTATGATGCCCCTGAGATTATTTATGGCGTTCCCTACTCTCTAATTTCTACTCCCTGCTCAATACCATGCCCCCCTCCACTTCCGGTCGTTATCAAAGCAGACTCTTTAATTTCATCCACCAGCAATCTCGCCGTTTGCGTGAGAACTTGGGTAGCGCCTTCCGGCATCTCAAAGTTACTGCTAGTTGGGGCGTTCAGATAGCGCTGCATCCGCTCCACTTGCTGTTGCAGTCAAACAAAATAGTAGAAAAACCACTGCACTCATCAGTGCAACAAAACTGGCTTCACCTACAAGCAGATAATATCGATTCCCAGGGCCAAACTTACTCCTCAACTGCTGACATACCTATTCAGCGAGTGCTGCTCTTGATCGATGCTTTGCCAGTCGGGGAAATTGTGTCTCAAGATACAGTCCGAGACACAAAACGTCCTTTTTACAAGCCCTTTTTGAAGTGGTTTGTTTCCCCAGGTCCTTTGCACGCAACTGGTCCAGTCTCCACCCCTTCACTCCTCAGTCGTAACCGTCCTATTGTTCGAGGAATTGCCACACAGTTATCAACCCACACTCTGGTACTCGTCACAGACCAGAATCAAATTCTAGATATCTTGACTCCCCAGCAGCAGCAAAAATTACAAGAGCGGATTATTGGGGAAGTGGCTGACTATTGGCGTTACCAACGGTTGGCTCATCAAAATAGGAGCGAGCCCTCACTTTCAAGCACGGAAACCGCAGAACAACTTGGCAACACGCTAAGTGCTGAATTACCGAGACGTCCTTTGCTAGGACCTTGGCTACAGACGTCGGGTTCCAGACTCCCTCCTCTAGATCTCACCTTTACTGAGCTGGAATCAAAATATCTAGCACCTATGTCAGAAGTAGCGATTACTCTTGGTAAACGCAGTTGGGAACTCGTACTGGTAAAAACTCAGTTAATTGCTCTTGATAGTTCTAAAACTGATGCGTTCAAGATTCAAGCTTTGATTTGGGCAGCGATTGATTATTTCTTTGGTCATCGCAGTGGAAAACAACTGGGGCAGCCTACGGCACCAATTGACTATTTAGAATTAACAGCTGGCTCGAAACCACTTAGGAAGCCACTGCCTTCTCGCCATAGTAGTCTGTTAGAAAAAGAATTCTCTCGCCAGCTACCTCCTCAGTTGCTCAACTCTGATCCAGATCCCTGGCTAACCCTCAGCGATTTGTTTGGTCCAGAGTCGGAAAGTGAGCCTTCAACCCAATCTATGCCACCACCGGCATCTCAAACGACAACTCATCTGGCTGGTCAGAAAAACCTAGCTTTGCCCTTCAGAAAAGCAACTTGGTATTCTCTGCGGAACCTACTCAATCCCTTCCAAATGTTTTTGCCACAACAAGAGCAAGGATCTGGAGGGATAGTACGGCAGGTTGGGAAAATCTGCGACCAGCCTCTTGACCAAAGCACTCAACTTGAACCAGCACCGAAATGGATAGAAACCCATGCGATCGCGATGGGATATGTCAAGCATCCATTAGAGCAATTACTGGAGTGGCTAGACCGAGCCATGCTTTGGTTGGAAGATTTTTTGGTGAGAGTTTTGCAGTGGATACAGCAGCTGTGGCAGGTTAGGTAGTGAAAAGGAAACAAGTTTCTAACGGAAAAACTCAGCCACGCTACAGTTAAAATCCGGCAGAAGAGGAGAGGTCAAAATATCAGAGGCAAAGAGTGTTGCCACCAGTCGCAACAGGGCAGCTTGGCGGCGATACACTTCGAGTTGCTGAATGCGCCAATCGAGAATCCAATACTCCTGCACACCCCGTTCGGCGTAGAGCTTGAGTTTAATTTCCCGGTCGCGGCGTTCGTTCTTTGTTCCTGGAGAAAGCACTTCCACAATCAGTTCAGGGGCAATGGTGAAATGCCCTTCTTCATCCACTCCCGCTGCCAAGCGCTCGTGGCTAATCCAGACCACATCTGGAATCACATTATCGGCATCATCAAAAATGACTCCAGGTGTCGCTACGGTTTCCCCCAACAGAGTCGCTTCTGCCCACGTATCCAGAATTCTGGATGCCTTGACGATCGCTTTTTGGTGTTTCCAGTGGGGAGCGCGCGTCATGAGCAGATGTCCATCAATAATCTCGTAGCGGTGACTGCTCTCCGGCAGAAGCTTGAGGTCTTCAGTTGTCCAATAGACGCGATCCGGAGAGGGTGTCATGAGAATTGTTGGAGAGTAATTAGGCAGTGCCCTTATGATACTCGATCTCCTAATTTGACCCCAAACTCAATGGGATGATCTCATTCGGGCAGTTTGATTTGCAAATCCTCTCCATACGCATGGCTGGAATTTTTAGCCGATTAATTTTGCCCAAAGGCCAGAATTTGGGTAGCACTCAGCTTGAAACCAGGAATCACCGTCGATACTAAGGGGGTGTCATCGGTATAAATTGTGTCTTCATATTGCCCATTCACCCACAAACATAGCGTCAATTGCTGCCTTTCCGGATCAATAATCCAGTATTCCGCAATCCCCCGTGCCGCGTATTCTGTGCGTTTATAACGATAGTCCCTGTCTCGATTCTGCTGTCCTGGTGATACGATCTCAATCACTAGCGCGGGCGGTGGCATATCTCGTGTTAACATTGCCCGCTTTGCTCCTCGTAAAGCGGCGGCAGATTCTTCTGTGTGTAGCAAAAGAGCGGGAATGCGACAAGTTGCCCTCCTGCCTAAAACTTCCACCTCAGTATTGTAAGCAACTAAAACTAGCGGCACATACTTAGTTAACTCAAAAAGTAGAAGCTTGGCAATATTACTATTTTCAAAGGATTCTGTAGGCATCTCTACTAATTTTCCATCCACCAGCTCATAGCGCGTGTCGGTGCCATCGTCATAGGCAAGGTATTCCTCCATCGTCAGCAGCTTGGGGGTACTGGGTGCAGTTTGAGACATGGTTAGGAATCTCCGCGAACGACTTCGTCGCGCTAAGCGCTATCGCCACGACAATGTCAGGATAGAAAACTGGATGTGCCAATCTTAGCAAATCCTAGTTCTGCGCCGATTTTTTGCCCGCTAATCATTCTCTCGGCGTACCCCGCCCAGGACTGGGCGAATTTCGGAGTCAGAGAATGGATTGCTACCGCCGCTCCAATTGAAATCACTGATGCGCAAGCTGAGAGAGCCTAATTCTAGTGAAGGGTTATAGCGCAAAGTAACTCCGTATGTGCGGCGGCTGTATTCCACAACGTAATCAGTGCTAATTTGTTCTCTTGTGTCTAAATTGACGTACGTTTGCACCCCAAAGCGAAAAGGGCCATAGATTTGTTGTGTCAACCCTGCTCCCAAGACTCTCGTATCAGCAGTGCGATCAAACAAAAAGGGTGATAGACCACTGATTATGCCTTGAGAGTAACTGATGTTGAAGCTGGTATAGTCCAAAAGGGGTCGGGAGAAGCGACCTAACTGCCCTTGCAGCCCAACGGTCCCACTGAGGAGTGTTTGGGTATCACCGCTACTGTAAAAACTACTAGTGCCAGTTAACCCAGCGAAGAGTAGTAAGTAGGGAACTACTGGTACTGGCGAATATCTCAATGCTGCTGTGGCAGTACTAGGCAAGGGTTGTCCTTGCCACAGCAAAAATCCACGACTAAGGGCAGCAGTACCTTGAAAGCGACTTAAGGAGACACGATTGTTTTCCCGCACGGGTTCCAGCAATTCCGCACGATCAGTATCTGCGCTGACGTATTGAGCACCTGCTTGATAACTTAGGTTGATGCCGGTGTTACCCAGAGGAATGGCGGGAGAGGTTAAAATACCACCGATACTACTTTGGACAGTTTGATAGCCGAGGGTACCGTTGTACAAGCGATCGCGGTAGCTATACTCCACTGTCAGGTTATGAGGTAAGCGATTGCCGATTAACTGGCGCAGTCGCAAACTGGCTCGGAGATTATTTTCAACGTCATTCAAATCCAAACTGGTGAAAATCGCTGACCCCCGAAGTGAAGTGCGCTGTCCCAAGTCGGCATTGAGTCTACTTCTTAGACCATACAGTTCTGGATCAAAGACGTTACCACCGCTCTCTAGCACTGCCTTCTGCAAAAAAAACTGGGGAGTTAAACGTAGGCGTACCTGCTCTGTGTCAATTGGTGTGAACCCGCGCTCAACAAAGATCCCACCGCGATCGCCATCATCATAGCCAAATTGGGCAATTGCCGGACTGACGTCACGCTGATTACGGTCGATCACTCTTTCGCTCACCGGAATCGGTACAGACAGCCCTTGGTTGAATACTAAACGCTGTCGAGTCGTTTTAATCCGAGTTCGCAGGGGCGTTTCCCGCGTCAGTGTTACTGTATTTGCCCTTAGCTCCAGTTCCGGCGGTGAAAAGGGGTCGTTGGTGAGGCTAACATTTCTGGCTTGCCAGCCTTCAGGATTGAGATCAACCCGCTCAGCTTCAAAGCGCACTCGCTTGATATCACCACCCTCTTCCGGCAGGGGAATATTGCCGACATTCCTTGTAGAACCTACTGTAAATCCAAAGCCACCAGGACTCGTGACTTGTTGCAGCGGTTGTAGGGGTATGCCAGCAGTCACATCTGTGGGTAAGGTGCCAGCAAAGTCCAAGCCAGTTGTGGGCAAATAAATATCACCCCTGGCATTCAATATTTCCCCACGCTCCTGGACGAAGTTATAAGTAAACCTTTCGCCGCGCACTAACTGTTGTCCGCTTGTCAAGGCGATATTCCCCTCGCCTACTGCTGTAAAGTTAGGCAAATTTACTTGGAGCCGGTCGGCATTTAGTACTGTTCCACCAAATCTCAGCACCACTTTGCCTTCAGCGGTGACAATCTGGCGCTGTTGGTCGTACTCTTGGCGGTCTGAGGTTAGTTCAACAATTCTTTCCGTTACCTGCGGAGGGCTGGGAGCCGGACTTTGCTCAGATGGTTGACTTTCTGGTTGTGGTGTGGCTGGTAATACTGGTGCGGGTGCAGGTTGGTTTGGTAGCTGTGGTGTGTTGGGTAATCGATATGGAATTGATGCCGGTGGAGGCTCCAACAACGGCTCTCTTTGGTCCTCAGCGGGTGTAGGTAGCGTTTCCGGTTGGTTTTGCACTACCGGTGCTTGAAAATTGAATTCTACTGGCTGAGCGCGTGACTTTAAGACATTGTTGAGGGAGGAAGATAGACGCGGCAGTGTTTGCCCCTTGTTCTTCTCTGAAGCAATGATTTTTTTCAGTTTTGCAAGAGTGTTATTAGTGCTTATATCACTAACTCTCAACGGCTGAATTGGACGCGAGGGCGCTACAGCAGAATTTTTTGTTTCCACCTGCTCAACATGATGACCGATTGAAATGGATGAGCCCAAAAGTTCGGCACTTGTAGCGGCGCTTGGTTGGAAAGGTTCAGGCGCAAACGATTTAGGGAATGCAGAAGAGGTTTGTGGACTTGCAGTTACCGACTGAGTGGTAGATGGATAGGCAGGGGTTAGTGTGTCTGGGTGAAAAACTTTAGGCTGTAAAGTTTGGACAATGGGAGGCGGTTCAGGCGGCGGAACTGGATGAGACATATTTCAGCAAAAGTGAGCAAACGAGCAGCCCCATGACCTCAACCGCACTGAAAACCGTTTTTTTGGAAGGTAAAGAAGAATCAAGCATTGAATTCCATCTTTTGCCTTCCAGCAAACAGCATACAGACGCTAACTTATTCGAGATCGCGACGGTTGGGGTTACGAGCCGGATCATTTGACAAAAATCCGAACACGAATGTGCCAACGAAGAAGGCGACAACGACATAAACAACAATCTTGAGGGTCAACATGGGGATATCTCCAAGCAGTATGAGAAGCTGAGGGGATCTGTTAGGTATTACAGATAACTTTCTTAATAATACCCAAATGTCGTCCCATTTTTGGCTTGGGGTTATTTTGGTGTTTTACCCCAAAATAGTATTAAGAGTTGCCAACTAGTGGCAGAACTAGTTAAACAATAGCCATAGCTAAACTTAGAGGTTCTGCAAACCAATGCAGCCAATTCGCACATTCAACGTCTCTCCTTCCTTGCCCTCACGGCTCGAGCCCCTGCGCCAGTTATCCTATAACCTGCACTGGGATTGGAACGTCGAAACCAAGGACTTGTTTCGCCGCTTAGACCCCGACCTTTGGGAATCTAGCCACCATAACCCCGTTTCAATGCTGGGTACAATCAGTCAAGCGCGGCTACAAGAAGCTGCGGAAGACGAAGGCTTCCTAGCTCAAATGGACAGAGCCGCCCGCCAGTTAGACGACTACTTGCAAGAGCGCACCTGGTATCACAAAGTCAGAAGTGAGCAGGTGGGGGCTGAGGTAACACAAAACTCCTTACCTGAATGCTATGCCTATTTCTCGGCTGAATTTGGCCTCGTAGATTGTTTGCCGATCTACTCTGGGGGCTTAGGCGTTCTGGCAGGCGATCACCTCAAATCTGCTAGTGATCTGGGATTACCACTTGTGGGAGTGGGCTTACTCTATCAAGAAGGCTACTTCGCCCAGTATCTCAACGCCGATGGTTGGCAGCAAGAACGTTACCCAATCAATGACTTCCATAACCTGCCTCTCCATCTAGAACGTAATCCTGATGGCTCAGAACTGCGGATTGCCGTAGAGTATCCAGGTCGCACCGTCTATGCGCGGATCTGGCGGGTACAGGTGGGAACAGTGCCGCTGTACTTGATGGATACCAACGTTGAACCCAACAATCCCTATGATCACGAAATCACCGACCGGCTTTACGGTGGTGACATGGATATGCGTATCCACCAAGAAATCATGCTGGGTATTGGTGGAGTGCAAATGCTGAAGGCGTTAGGGCTGAAAGTAACGGCATACCACATGAATGAGGGGCACGCAGCGTTTCTGGCGCTGGAGCGCATCCGAATATTGATTCAGGAAGATGGCCTGAATTTTGCCGAAGCCAGACAGGTAGTCGCTTCAAGTAATATCTTCACGACTCACACGCCCGTGCCAGCTGGGATTGATTTGTTTCCCCCAGATAAAGTGTTGTACTACTTGGGACGCTACGCGGACATCTTTGGCTTGTCAAAAGACCAACTTCTGGCGCTAGGACGTGAAAACACTGGTGATTTGACCTCGCCCTTCAGTATGGCAATTCTTGCGCTGAAAATGGCAACATTTGCCAACGGTGTCGCCCAACTACATGGTGTGGTGTCACGAGAGATGTTTCATGATCTGTGGCGGAATCTACCAGAACAGGAAGTCCCGATTACAGCGATTACCAATGGTGTCCATGCCCGTAGTTGTGTGGCCAAATCGACTCAGGAGCTGTATGAGCGCTACTTAGGGCCAAATTGGTCATCGGCTCCAGTGGAAAGCCAGTTATGGGAGCGGTTGGAAGCGATTCCAGACGAGGAGTTGTGGCGTAATCATGAGCGCTGCCGGTTGGACATGGTTGTGTATGTACGGGAGCATCTGGTGAGGCATTTGCGCGATCGCGGTGCTTCCCAATCTGAAATAACGCAAGCACAAGAAGTACTTGACCCTTCAGTTTTAACTATTGGCTTTGCCCGTCGCTTTGCCACTTACAAGCGGGGAACGCTTTGGATGCGCGATCTAGAAAGGATCAAGCAGATTTTAGCGGGGAATAAAGACCGGAGGGTGCAGTTCGTCATCTCTGGTAAAGCACATCCTAAGGATATTCCAGGCAAGGAACTCATCCGCGACATTGTTCACTTCATCCGAGAACAAAAACTTGAAAAGCAAGTCGTATTTGTACCCAATTACGACATTCATGTGGCTAGGCTGCTAGTAGCAGGTTGTGATGTGTGGCTCAACACGCCCCGCCGTCCACGGGAAGCGTCTGGCACTAGCGGCATGAAGGCAGCGATGAATGGGTTACCCAATCTGAGTGTGCTTGATGGGTGGTGGGATGAGGCTGATTATGTTCATACCGGTTGGCCAATTGGGCACGGTGAAAGTTATGACGACTCCACTTATCAGGATGAGGTGGAGGCGAACGCGCTGTACGACTTGATCGAGCAGGAAGTGACGCCTTTGTTTTACAACCGGGATGCAGAGGGGCTGCCTCGGCAATGGGTTGCCAAAATGAAGGCAGCGATTCGGCTGAATTGTCCGTTCTTTAATACAGCGCGGATGGTGGGAGAGTACGCAATGCGGGCTTATTTCCCAGCTAGCGATCGCTACCACACCTTAACTGCTCAGCAATACGCCCCAGCCAAGGAGTTAGCCCATTGGAAACAGACTCTGGTTGATCATTGGTTCAATATCAAAATTGAAGACATTGACATATCTGAGTCACCTGAAATCCAGGTAAACCAAAAGGTTGCAGTCAAAGCAAGGGTTAAATTGGCACCTCTGACTCCAGATGATGTGCAAGTAGAACTCTATCAAGGTTCTATCGATGCCAGTGGGGAGATTGTCAATGGTGTTCCGGTAGTAATGCATTGCCAGAGTGGAGATCAACACGGTGACAGCGTTTATACAGCTGACATAACTTACACAAACTCTGGTTTACAGGGCTTGTCGCTGCGCGTGTTGCCGAAGCACGAACACCTGTCTAGTCCTTATGAGCCGAGATTAATTCTCTGGGCGCAGTAAGGAACAACGTGATTTAGCCAGTGGTACGTTCCCCTAGTACCACGCGCTCTTGTTCCCAGTACCATTAGTGCGCCCCCACATAGGCACAGATCAAACTATTGAGTTAATATTCGACTGCCTTAAGGGCGGCGCCACTACTGGGGATTCCGGGAAGGATTAGGGTGTAAAAAATCATTGAACGCCGAAAAATGTAAAAATAATCAAATCAGTAGCTAATAAGCTCTGATCGAGACAGTTAAATTACAATTTATGGTTAGGCAACGCGTTTTATCTGGAGTTCAACCAACAGGCATTTTACATTTGGGTAACTACTTAGGAGCAATTCGCAACTGGGTAGAAGGGCAGAGCCAGTATGATAATTTTCTTTTCATAGCTGATCTGCACGCGATTACGGTGCCGCACGAACCAGCAGCGTTGGCATCTGATACCTATACCCTGGGTGCGCTCTATTTGGCTTGTGGTCTTGATCTAAACGACTCCACTATATTTGTGCAATCGCACGTTTCTGCTCACAGTGAACTGACGTGGTTGCTTAACTGTATTACGCCTCTCAACTGGCTGCAAGACATGATTCAGTTCAAAGAAAAGGCAGTCAAACAGGGGGAAAATGTCAATACTGGATTGTTGGACTATCCAGTGCTGATGGCATCTGATATATTACTCTACCAGCCTGATAAAGTGCCGGTGGGCGAAGACCAAAAGCAACACCTGGAACTCACCCGCGATATTGCAGCCCGGTTTAACTACCAGTTTTGCCGAGAGAAGCCAGTTCTAAAGTTGCCAGAGCCTATCATCCGTAAGGAAGGTGCGCGAGTGATGAGCCTGACTGATGGCACGCGTAAAATGTCCAAGTCTGACCCCTCAGACTTTAGCCGGATTAACCTACTAGACACACCTGAAGAAATTCGACTAAAAATTAAACGCTGTAAAACAGATCCAATCCGTGGTTTGACGTTTGATGACCCAGAGAGACCAGAGTGTAACAATCTGTTGACTCTCTATATGTTGCTGGCTGGCAAGACTAAGCAAGAAGTGGCAACTGAGTGCCAGGATATGGGTTGGGGTCAGTTTAAACTGTTGTTGGCAGAGACTGCGATCGCTGCTCTGGGACCGATTCAAGAAAAGTATCAAGCAGTGATGGATGATAAAGGTTATCTGGAGTCGGTGTTACGCGATGGACGGCAGAAAGCAGAAGCGATCGCTAACGATACTCTGAGTAAAGTAAAAGCTGCACTAGGTTATTCTGTTCCCTTATAAGGGGGTGAGACGCGTTGTAGGCGACTAGCGAACCCGAAGGGTTAGATGTTATACCTATGTCACAAAAGCTAAAACTCACAATGCCTAACAGCCTTTACCAAACTCCCTTAAACTCCTTGCGTTCTGCTGTCCAATCTGGTCAATTTTTAATTACTGCAGAGGTATGCCCTCCCAAGGGAAGCGATCCAGCACATATGGTACAAATGGCTCAAACCCTTAAGGGACGAGTCCACGCGGTTAATATTACAGATGGTAGTCGGGCTGTGCTACGGATGTGTTCTATGGTGGCTTCGGCAATTTTGCTACAGCACGGAATCGAGCCGATTTGTCAGGTGGCTTGCCGCGATCGCAACCGTATTGGACTGCAAGCTGATCTCATGGGTGCCCATGCCCTTGGCATCCGCAACATTCTGGCTCTGACTGGCGATCCAGTTAAAGCTGGCGATCATATCGATGCCAAGGGAGTGTTTGACCTGGAATCGGTACGGCTACTAAAACTGATCCATAAACTGAATAACGGCTTTGACTGCAACGACAAGCCCTTAACTGATGGTGCTACAGACCTATTTGTTGGTGCTGCTATTGATCCACAACTAGCCAGTTGGTCAGGGTTGCAGAGCCGGTTCGAGCGTAAAGTAGAGGCTGGGGCACAGTTTTTCCAAAGCCAGCTGATTACTGATTTTGACCGCCTGGAAAAGTTTATGGATAAAATCGCAGTAGGCAGTGACAAGCCAATTTTAGCTGGAATTTTTCTACTCAAATCAGCTAAAAATGCTCAATTTATCAATCGATGCGTACCTGGTGTAAATATCCCCCAGCAAATCATTGACCGGCTAGAAAAAGCCTCAGATCCACTCCAGGAAGGAATCGCGATCGCAGCAGAGCAAGTCCAGCTAGCTCGTCAACTCTGCCAGGGTGTTCATATGATGGCAGTAAAGCGCGAAGACCTAATCTCTCAAATTCTGGATCTGGCTGGAATTGCACCAGTCATGCAAGCGATGCTTGTGTGAAGGGGTGTTAGCGCTAAGGAGTACGTGTTGTGACACTAAAGAACTTAAATGTAGAAGTCCCCGACGAAGACACTGACAACAACGGTGATACTTGGATCGAGTCAGAGAAAGAAGATATTGAGCCAGAGACAGAGGAAATTAATGAGCCGTTTGACCCTACTCAAATTAGACTCGAAACCAGGCAAATGACTATTGACCTAGTACTTTCACGCATCAAGCATGATGAGCTTGATTTAGCTCCTGATTTTCAGCGTCAGGCGGGAATTTGGAATAACACCGCTAAAAGCAGGCTGATTGAGTCTATCCTCATCCGTATCCCACTGCCAGCATTTTATATAGATGCGACTATTGAAGATGAATGGTTAGTTATAGATGGGCTACAGCGGCTAAGCACTTTAAAGCAATTTGTCGTTGATCAGCAACTTAGATTAAGTGAACTAGAATTTCTTGTCCACCTGAATGGCAAAACTTATAATGAACTAACTCGTAATTATCAGCGTCGAATCCTTGAGACTCAGCTGACACTCTATCTAACTGAAAAAGGTACACCTCCTGAAGTTAAATTCAAGATATTTAGGCGTATCAATACAGGAGGTGAGCCTCTCTCCCCGCAAGAACTGCGCCATGCTACGAACCCTGGTAAAGCAACTAAGTTTTTGGCTAGACTTGCTCAGGCAAAAGAATTTAAGCAGGCAACAAATATTAGTAATAAACGTACAATCCGTATGGAGGATCGTGAATTTGTACTTGGTTTTTTAGCGTTTACAATTACGTCTTACAAGGACATTAAAGCAAAGAATAGAGATTATTTTCTTGACAATGCTATGGGTCAGATAAATCAAATGACCGAACCGCAACTAAAGATTATTGAAGATAATTTTAAACGTGCAATGATTGCAGCGATTGAAATTTTTGGTGAGGACGCGTTCCGAAAAATATCCAATAAAAGTAGTAATAAAAGGTTCCCAATTAATAAAGCATTATTTGAAGCTTGGTCAGTAAACCTGAGTAAACTTAGCGATCAACAGCTTCAAACTCTGAAGAGACGCAGAGAATATTTAATTGATAACTTTGTCAAATACATAAATCATGACGGCGATTTTGTAAAATCTATTTCTCAAGCCGCTAACAAAATAAAATACCGATTTAGTATTGTTGAAAAGCTGATCCAAGATGCGTTGTCATGATCCATTTACTGTGCTTAAAAAACTTCAAACCTTTTGAAGATCAGTCCCTTGACTTCAAGGCTTTAACACTACTTTCAGGTCTCAATAGCACGGGGAAATCTTCCGTACTTCAATCACTCCTCCTTCTACGCCAATCTTACCAAAAGAACTTACTACCCAAAACAGGTTTGGCACTCGACGGCGACTTGGTTTGTATTGGTACGGCTCAAGATGCTCTTTTTGAGGGGGCAAAAGAAGATTTAATCAGTTTTGTAATTATGTGGGAAGATGGCAGAGGGGGAATATGGGATTTTAAATACAACCGAGCGACAGACGTTTTGGATTTAGTTTCTCCAACTAACCCTGAATTCTATAAATTTAGTCTTTTCACCGATAACTTCCACTACCTTCAGGCAGGACGCATCACCCCCCATCCATTTTTCAAGATGTCTGATTCTCAAGTGCGACAGCATAGGCAACTTGGTATTAGTGGAGAATACACCGCGCACTTCTTGGCAATTTATAGGGATCAAGATATTCCCAACATTAACTTGAGCCATCCGCAAGCAACATCACTTCATTTGAGAGACCAAGTAGAGGCGTGGCTAGGAGAAATCAGTCCAGGTACACGTCTCGAAATAAAGTCGAATCCAGATATAGATCTGGTGAGTTTTCAATACTCATATGGACTCAGCAACTCCTACCGTGCAACCAATGTTGGGTTCGGAATTACTTACACCCTACCCATTATTGTGGCGGTGCTTGCATCCCCTCCAGACACACTAATCCTAATTGAGAATCCAGAAGCCCATCTACATCCTAGAGGACAAGCCAAAATAGGTGAGTTATTGGCGCTTGCAGCCAGCTGTGGTGTTCAGGTTGTGATAGAAACTCATAGCGACCACGTTTTAAACGGGATTCGTCTTACAGTTCATGGCGGAAAGCTTGACCCTAAAGATGTTCAGCTACACTTCTTCCAGCGCCGACAGAAAGAAGGGCAAGCTTTTACTGAGGTAGTATCACCACGTATTGATCGAAACGGACGGATTGAGCCATGGCCAGATAACTTTTTCGATGAGTGGGACAAAAGTTTAGAGGCTTTGTTAGCACCAGCAGGAGAGTAAATATGGATCTTGAGATGGTGTTAAATGAACTTTCTCTAATAACTCCTGCTGCCGATGTTTCAACAGCGCGACAATGGATGTCAGATTTTATTACTACTGTGCGTACAGCAACTACCCAGGGTGTGAACAGGGTAATTCGCACTCAGAGCGATTTTCAATCTACAATACTGGCTTCCGACTATCCTGTGGCTCGTTGGCGCAACGATCAAGCTGTAGATCTAGAGGCTCGTCGTTTTTTTAAAGCTCTTGTAACCAAAGCTCCCTTCTTAACAGACATTTCAGATTCACAAAAGATTGCAGAGACTGTTGATTTGTCCGAATTCAAGCACCAAGGAGTTCAAGCGAGTGGACTCGGTATTGCTTATCTAATGGAGACACTAGCGCTGAGTTTGATATCGGATAACCGATGGGATTGCAGCCGCCTACAAATGGAAGTTAGACGGCTTGATGAAGATGAAGAGATAATCGATGAGAGTGTGGAGATTATCCACGTGAGTCGTAGTAAACATGTGCAAGAACATACTGCTTGGATCAAGCAGCGTATCCGAACAGGAGTGCGTGACGGGGTAGAACTCTGGAATCGGAAAGAGGAGTTATTCCCCAGGCTGGAATTCTGTGAAGATGTCAGAAATGAAATGCAGAGCCTTGGCAGCAGCAACCCAATGCTGCAACAAGTCAAAAAAAGGTTGTTTGAGCTTGAACACTACTGTGAAAGCTGGAAAACAGGAGTTTTTGATTCAGATAGTCTTCCCAGCAAAACTTCTCCCGAAAGTGGGTCAAGGCTGCAGCAGTTCAGACAGAAACTAACTGTTAGGTGTCCTGATGGTGAAGAGCGTATTTTCAGTTTACATGTCCGTATGACGCCAGGACCTTGGCGGCTTCATTTCTCCGTAGAACTAGGTCCAGGAAAAATAATCATTGGATATATCGGTCCTAAAATTCAATAATCACAATACTCGAATTTTTCAAAGCTAGCTAATTCACCGATAGGGACCGACTGGAAAAGATTATCAGAAAAAATACTTATTGGAAAACACAAATTAATTTCGTGCTAAGGGGATAGGAAGTCGCGTAGTTTGACTGAAGCCTACTGAACCGCTTAAAGCTAAAGGGGAAGCTGCAATGCCTCCCCTGTCTGAACGATATTTGACTATACTTTTACTAACTATCTGTTAGCTTAGTCTCTTCGGGAGTATCCCCGTTCATTGTTTCCCCAGCTACCGCCACCACCACCAGACCTACTTCTCTCTTCACGCGGCTTAGCCTTGTTGACTTTCAGCGCACGTCCCATCCATTCAGCACCATCTAGGGCTTCTATGGCGGCAGTTTCTGCAGCTTCAGTTTCCATTTCTACAAAACCAAAACCACGTGGGCGACCAGTTTCACGGTCAGTAGGTAGTTGAACCCTTTTCACGGTACCGTACTCGGCAAATACGCTACTGAGGTCGTCTTGCGTGACTGCGTAGGATAGGTTGCCTACATAAATTGACATTGAGGTCTCTCCAGAATCAAATGATGTAGAGATGTTAATCGGGAGAGTAGTCTGTAGTTGGTAAAAACAAACGCTACCGCCGAACTTACTTCTCACTCAATAATCTAACACAGGATCTTTCCAAGGAAGGTGAAAATCGAGGTGGGCCAACAAATTACTGTGGACTGCTGTACCCTATAGCGAGCAATGTAGGCAATATGAAGCCAAATTCAGATGTGAACACACAAACAATGACCCAACTACCAATCCCACTTTACTTTGACCCCCAAAAGATGGGCGAAGTATGGCGCATACCTTACCAAAAGCGAGCAGGTGAAGCGAAAGCTTGGGCAAAACAACATAATATTAAGCCAGTTGCTGAGGACAAAACCCGCATCTGCCTATTGCTGATTGATGTCCAAAACACTTTCTGCATTCCCGGATTTGAACTGTTTGTAGGTGGACAGTCCGGTACTGGTGCGGTGGACGACAATAGGCGGTTGTGTGAATTCATCTATCACAACTTAGGGCTGATTAGCAAGATCACGCCCACTCTGGATACCCACACGGCAATACAAATCTTCCACCCGGTATTCTGGGTTAATCAGGCAGGAGAACATCCCATTCCGTCTGCCACCAACATTACACCGG
>QQTW01001055.1_pt1 | contig 18788 bp, 12 predicted proteins | sample 1904831 | NCBI WGS metagenome assembly QQTW01 (sample SAMN09435610, study PRJNA476489) | Subsurface metagenome, whole genome shotgun sequencing project. | reverse complement strand
CCCGCCAGCACAGCAATTTTTGGGTCGCGCCAAGGAATTCGCAACACTTATGGAACGCACAATAACTTCAAACCTGGAGTCGGCTCTGCGACATCTGCGTCATGACGGCCGTGATCAGCACCGACGTCTTTGGGTTGATGCAATCTGTATCAACCAGGCAGATAACGAGGAGCGAAGCCAACAGGTCCGCCAGATGTTCAGTATTTACAATAGAGCCAAGCAAGTGCTCGTCTGGCTGGGCGATGCTAGTCCAGAGAGCAGCAGAGGTCTGACTTTCATCAACACGATTTTGGGTCCGTGCTTTGAGTCTGTTGGTTTCTCATGCACAGACGAGCAGGCCAATGTTGTGTCTAGGTTCTGGGAAGAATGGGATGAGGGGAAGGACGAGGAGTGCTGGGATGCTATTGATCATCTGATCACCCAGAAACATGCCCGGGACTGGGCAAGTGTGGCTCAATTGCTTTGTCGGCGGTGGTGGAGTCGAGCGTGGACGGTGCAAGAGCTCATCAGCGCGCAGAGCGCCATCGTTCTGTGCGGTAGAATTTCACTGCCCTGGCCGCTCCTTGACATGACGATACAAATGATGCTCCGGAACACCAAGATCGAGCAGCTTTACGCTAAGAAGAAGCAGGATGTTTTTCACAATGCTGTCGAGGACGCATACGGGTTCGCATACGAACGCAGTCATAGGATCTTGGACTGAACTGATGCTCTGGACTTTGTTATGCTTATGCAAATCACCCGCTATCGCGACTGTCAAGATCCACGGGACAAAGTCTTCTCTGTTCTGTCTTTGCTATCAGAGGACTTCCAGACATCCTTTTATCCCGATTATCTGCAGCCAGTCCCCAAGGTCTACGCAAGCGCAGTGAGATCTTATGTCCAGCACTCGAACGACCTCCATACACTTTCTTCATGCTGCTTGTCAACGCATGCCAGCGTTCCTAGTCTCCCTTCCTGGGTAACCGGATTGGGGACTACCATTCGAAATGTCGTATCTTGGAGGTTATTCTGCCAAAGATACCGAGTACAACTTCCGCGCATCTGGCAATTCGTCTGCATTAGCATCATTCTCCGATGATCTCCAGTTTCTCACTGTGTCTGGCTTGGAAATCGGTACCATCAAGAACAACAGGCTGCAGGGAACCGCCAAGCATTTTGACTATTCATACGACGCAGAGTCGGAGCATGAGCCTTGGTGTTCGTGGGACATCCACAAAATCGTTGCCGAGCTGGAGAAAATCAGAAAAAGGCGTCCTGACCCGCAAGCGCGAAAGCTTGCTCGAGGCAGTCACTCGCAGCTTGATCGTCGACCGGGATCCCATCCGAGGCAAACGACGGCAGAACCTGAGGCTGAGCAAGCAGCACGGGAAGATGTGGCCGGACTGCCTGGACGACTATCTCGCCCACGTCCGGCTGTGGACACAGGAAAGGTCGCTCGTTTCCTCTACCGCTGGATACATCGGGCTCGCTCCCTCTCGCACCCTGCCCGGCGACAAGATCTCGGTGCTCTTTGGCTTCCATGCGCCTGCCATCCTGCGTCCGTGCGCGGACGGGCTCTACGCCTTTGTGGGCGACGCATACGTCCATACGCTGATGGATGGAGAGGCAGTGGAACCGGGAAACGAGACGGAGTTTCAGGCGCAACAATTCAAGACTCGATGATTCGGTACTGGAATTAATCGAACTCAGACACGTCATGATATCCTTATCAATAGCTTTTGTCATCACCTACAACTATCTCGCTGTTGCGATGTTTCTCATACACCATCCCGTGACTCAAGGCGGAAAGCCCGTTGAATACGCGTGTAGCCGGCTCCCTGAAGGACTGAAGACGTCCCGCTCGAGCAATAGTATGCGCAGATCCTTCTCTCTCTCCCTCCTAGCGGCATGCATCTATCTAGCAACCTGAGCCCCCCCAAAGCGAGAGACACTCTGCCCCTTCCCTTGACCAAAGTGAGTGGCGCAGCTCTCTTAAACAAAGAGCCGACTTCCGAAACTCCACCTGCTCGATCATGCCGGCCCTGAGATATCCATGTTGCCCCGCCCGAGCGAAACCTTGAGATGCGCGTCGTGGACTTTCATCTCTATGGAGTACAGTAGGTTCAGCAAAGCTCTAGTGGGGGGAAGCGAAGCTCTCCACGCCGCCATCGCCAGATCCATTCGCAGGTTCCAGCTGGATATTCCGGGACGGAATTCCCCGAGTCTGCGTCTATTTAAACGGAGATGTTTCTTCTCCTGCTGGGAGAGCTTAAGGTGGTGGTCAGACGGTGGGAGACAGTGGGCTTTAAGGTTTTCGATATCGATCTGAAGCGAAAAGCAGAGAGAAGGGTAAATTGAAGGGTTTGATTCTGTTATTTTTCTCTTTCTGTGTCTGTGCGGAGCGAGACAACCAGTCATAATTTTGGTCCGTGCTAGCAGAGGCCCGAATGCAAGGCAAATCCGCGGAGCTCGAACCTGCAGACCCCTAAAATGAGTCGCACTGTACGAGTACGATCTCCATTCAACTGGGCACCTCTCTACGCCACGTGCTGGATCTTCTGTCTCAAGTCTCCAGCTCATCAATAGGCACATCCTCATCATCCTCATTTGCCACGATCGCATTCGCCACCCGCCATACCTGGATCAGATTGTCCTCGGCCGCACTGCAGATGACCCACGGGTCATTCTTGTTCCAGCTGAAATCACTGATGCGGTTCGTGTGCCCACCGTGCATGAACAGCAGCTCTGGAGGCCCGTCCTCGCTGTCTTCCGGTGCTTGTTCCTCGCCCACGCGGCTCAAGTCCCAGAAGATGACTCGTCGGTCGTATGAGCTCGAGCCGAGGATGGATGTTTCGAAGGGGTGCCATTCGAGTGAGGTCACGGACTCGTTGTGCCCAGCCAGAGAATGCAGTTTGTATTTTAGGTTGCGCAGATCCCAGATGCCGATGGTGTGGTCGGCAGAGCCGGTTGCGACGACGCTTTCGGCGTAAGGGCTGAAGGCGATAGCGTTGATGGCATCGCTGTGTTGATCTGCGGGGGTGGAGACGGCGGAGCGGGTGTGGTCTTCCTGTCGGGTGTCGAGAATCTGTAGGGTGATGTCATCGGAGACGCTCCCGACAAGGGAGGGATGTAAGGGGTGGTATTGCACGTCGTTGACCACAGAGCTGTGATGGGTATAGGTTCGGGCGGGTTTGAGGAGGCGGTTCGTTGGCGAGAACTGGGTTATGTCCCAGAGGCGAACAGTTTTGTCTTCGGCGGCGGTGGCTAGGTGGCCATTCTTGTGGGGGGACCAGCTCAGACCGTAACCTTCTCTCTCATGGCCGTGGAGTTCGATCTGCGGCATGATTTGGCCGGTTGGAATGGAAGTGTGTTTTGATTTGTCCCAGATCATCACACGACCATCTGTACACATTGTTGCGATGATGTTTGGATTCTGTGGTTGGTAGCGGGCCTTGTTGACCTCTCCTGGATGGTCAATCTTTTGAATGATATTGAATTTGACCTCAATGGTTTCTCTGCGCGATGGTCCCCCTCCGTAACCTCCAATCTCCCCCGTCTCTTCATCGTAGTCTTTGACGTCGGGTGTAACTCTGTTCGGGAGCTGGACATTGGCAATTTGAAGGAGATTTGGAGCGCCATTCGAGGTATGTGTGCCAATCAAGAGACGGTGCGTTGAGTAATTCTTGTCGGGTAGTCTGCTCATGTCAGAAGTTTCAGGCTTGGCTGCAGAGGTCAGGCGTACGATTGTTTATCTGGCAGCCATTGTGTTGTGAGTGTTGGCCAATCCAGGGCAGTGCTCAATATCAGGTCGTAAAGAAATGGTGCGTTCTTCTTCCAAGTCTTATATTCTAAGAGAATATTAGTATTTGTTCACTTCAACTCAATCAGTCGTTCCTGACCTTCGTTTATGATCTTCTGCTCTGTCTCTTCCGCTTCTTTGTCTTGTAAGTCGCTCACTGTAGATAGTCTCGTCAGCTGTGCATCTCTTCGAAGCGCAGTCCGCTGAACATACTGTCATCGTCTCTGTCTGCCATTGTACTGTAAGGAGGCTTCAGAAGGATGTGCTGCGACCTTGTAACTTTCTTATAGACTAGATGAACGAGATCATGTCAGGCAGGGCATCTTCAAGCGTGGTGAGATGTATCAAAGCTATCTAGTCTGTGGAGAGAAGAACGCGCTTTGTGCCTGTAACTTAAGTCATTTACATGCGCAAGATAGATAGGGCGCGACGCGGATGTGGCTAGCCTATGTAAGTTAGCTTCACTCGATCTATGCCAAGGAACTTGATCGCTCAATCGAGTTGAATAATGAAACCATCTCCACAACTTGAAGCTCAAAGCACAGCACCGTGCAAGCAAGCCATACCTCTCCCTGAGCAGAAGGCTCTCTCCTTCTACCTTTCCATCTCTCCCTGAACGCAAGGGCTCGTCTGGGTTCAAAGTACAGCCCCCGTCCGCAAAGACAAGCCATCAAGCTGTCCTACACCTTCCGCCACCATGGGTGTCCCTAAATTTTTCCGCTGGATGAGCGAGAGATATCCGGCAATTTCCCAGCTCATAGCTGACAACCGCATTCCCGAGTTTGATTGTCTTTATCTTGACATGAATCAAATCATTCATAACTGTACCCACAAAGATTCAGATTCCCCCACATTTCGCATGACTGAAGACAAGATGTTTATCGCCATCTTCAATTACATCGAGCACCTTTTCGGCAAGATCAAACCACAAAAACTGTTCTTCATGGCCATTGATGGGGTAGCACCCAGAGCCAAGATGAATCAGCAAAGAGCCCGTCGCTTCCGTACAGCCTTAGATGCTGAGCAAGCACGAGAGAAGGCTGTCAAGCAAGGTGTTGAGATGCCAAAAGAGGATGCATTTGATAGTAACTGCATAACGCCAGGGACCGAGTTCATGGCCAAGCTGACACAGCAATTACGGTATTTCATTGCCAAAAAGGTTTCAGAAGATGTCGATTGGCAGGGTGTTGAGGTTGTCCTGTCAGGTCACGAAGTTCCGGGTGAAGGTGAGCACAAGATCACAGAATACATTCGCCAAGCCAAGGCGCAACCTGACTATGACCCAAACGTTCGGCACTGTCTCTATGGATTAGATGCAGACCTTATCATGTTGGGTCTCCTTAGTCATGACCCCCATTTCTGTTTGTTGCGCGAGGAAGTCACGTTTGGCCGTCAGGCAAGCAAAAAGTCCAAAGAGCTGGAGCATCAGAATTTCTACTTGATGCATTTGTGCATGGTTCGCGAATACCTTGAATTGGAATTTCAAGAGCTCAAAGAGGATGGTGTTTTGGAGTTTCCTTACGATATGGAACGAGTAATCGACGATTTCATCCTGATGGCCTTCTTTGTTGGAAACGATTTCTTGCCGAATTTGCCAAATCTGCATATTAACGAAGGCGCTCTGGCGCTAATGTTTAAAAAGTACAAAGAAGTGCTCCCCAGACTTGGAGGCTATATCAACGAATATGGAGTGATCAACCTGGAAAGGCTGGGGATTCTGTTGGATGAATTATCAGATGTCGAGCATCGCTTTTTTGAAGCAGAATATCAGGACGAAAAGTGGATCAGGTCGAAGAAGCTTGAAAGCAACGGCGACATTGAACCCAAAGCTGGCAAACCAGTGATATCAATAACACCAGCACAGAAAGAAATATTGAAACAGGTGAAGACGTATGTTATGGCTCCTGCAAACAACGATCATGAAACCCGCAAAGCTTTGGACCTGAGTCCGACCTTGCCTGCACGCGATCGCAAATTTGTGCAGCAGCTGGCTCTGGATCTCAATTTAAGGTGGAAGACGGCGGAAAACGCTAGCGGCGACCGCTTCGTTCGTGTTGAAATTCCGCAGGACCCGGAGAGCAATGAAGGTTCAGATGACGAGGAAGGCCACCTCGCGTTGATGAGAGTCCTCAAAAGATATGACAATGCAAGAGTTGAGGAGTCAACAGCAGAGCAGGCACAAGAAGCATTGCAGAAGAAGTACGAACAGAAGTTTGTGCAATGGAAAGACAAATACTACCGAGAAAAATTCGAGTGGGGTCTCGAGAACGAAGAAGGTCTGCGGCAGCTAACAGAAAATTACGTGCAGGGCCTACAGTGGGTCTTGTTCTACTACTATCGCGGTGTGGCATCATGGCCTTGGTTCTACGGATATCACTATTCGCCCATGATATCGGATGTGAAGAGGGGGCTCGGAGCCGATATGAACTTTCAGCTTGGCCAACCTTTCCGACCATATCAGCAACTGATGGGCGTCCTTCCCGACCGTAGCAAACGGATTGTGCCAACTGCTTATCACGAGCTGATGACGTCCCCTGATTCACCAATTATCGATTTTTATCCTCGAGATTTTGAGCTTGATATGAACGGCAAGAAGATGGAATGGGAAGCAGTTGTCAAGATTCCCTTCATGGACGAGAAGCGACTTCTGAGCGCCATGGCCACCAAGGACCACCTTCTCACTGCGGACGAAAAGCAGCGCAACACTTTTGGGGTTAGTCTCAAATTTACACATTCACCCGATCTGGATTTTACCTACCCATCGTCCCTCGTTGGAGTTTTTCCAGATTTGACACACTGTCACTGCGTCGAGAACGTTTTCGAATTGCCGACCATGGACGGGCTCGAGCCATATGTGGGTTTGGTAGAAGGCGTCAAGCTGGGCGAAGCTGCCTTGGCTGGCTTCCCCAGCTTGAAGGAGTTGCCACATACTGGAAGTTTGGGTTTTCATGCGGTGAATGTCTTCCAACAAGACAGCCGCAATGAGAGTATGATCGTTTCTATCTTGGACACCGAGCGACGGACAAAGGCCGAAACAGCCAAGCTCTTGCTCAATAAGCGTGTGCATGTTGGATACCCGTTCATACAGGAAGCCAAAGTGGTCAAAATATCGGATGAGCTCTTTGACTACTATGTGCCAGAAAACACTCCCAGCAGCCAAGTTCATGCGTTCAATCATACACCGGCAGAGATAGCAGAATTTCACAAGAAGGCTGAGCGGGTTGAGAACTACTACAGTAAACGACTCGGCATGCTGACAGGTGAAGTCGAGTCGTTGGTTCATGTCGAAATGTTGAAAGGTCTACGCAAGCTAGACGATGGATCAACAGTGAAAGACTTTGCTATTCTTCCTGGGGTAGAAACCATACATGCAAGTCAACTGGTGGTAGAGTCAGTTATTAGTGAGGATCAACGCTTTTTGGAACAAGCAGCGGCCTCGGTTGAGGAGGAATTTCCGGACGGAACCAATGCTTTTTTCCTTGGTGATTATGCCTACGGCAGACCGCTGACGGTGACTGGACATCAGGCCGGAAAGATCAATTGTTTGCTCAGTTTCACCAGTGCGAAGAAGGATGAATTTGGCAAACAGATCGCGAAGGCTGCCGAAAGGTTGTCTCCATACACACCCTCTTACGCAGTGGCAAAAGCTCTACAGCTCAATCCATTGGCTCTATCGAAGATTACATCGTCCTTTTCTGTTAGAGTGGACAATGATCGAGTCAATCTGGGATTGAACTTGAAATTCGAGGCCAAAAAGCTCAAAGTTCTGGGTTACTCGCGACGTGGAAGTACTGGCTGGGAGTTCAGTCGCCTTGCCATAGACTTAATTCGACAGTACATGATCAAATTTCCAGACTTCATTGCCGCCATTCACTCGAACCCTCAGGGTGACATGCTTGACGCAACCGCTTTCTATCCTGGTGATCCTCAAGAGGCCAAAGCTAAGATCAAGGAGATTCAGACTTGGCTAAAAGAGATCGAGTCGAAGAGCTTCGAAAAAGTTCCTCTGGAGGCAGAGCAGCTTGATTCAGAGGTCGTCAAGCAGATAGAACTAGCTGCCGATGAAGCAGTTCGAACAGAGCCACCACAGACGCTGAGGCCTATGAATGGACTTCCGAGAAGTGCCTTGCTTAAACCTTCAGATGCGGTACACCGCTTGGGTGGCCAGAAGTTTGGACTTGGAGATCGTATCATCTACGCGGCAGACTCGGGCAGAGTTCCGATTGCAACCAAAGGAACTGTAGTCGGACTAACACAGACAACTCGTGAGACGTGGCTCGACGTGGTTTTCGATGTCTCGTTCATGAGTGGCACTACACTCGGCGATAGATGCTCCCCATTCCGAGGCTCCACCGTGCCCACTTGGTCGGTCTTGAACTTGAGTGAACGGCAGTTGTTGGCCATCTCCAAAGCTGGGACGACGAGGCAAACTTCGACACATTCCTCGCCATTGACGGTAGCGGGATACGGTGCACCTGGCATCAACGGACAAGGCGAACTCATCGAAGCACAGGCGCCCCCAGCTCTTCGCGGTGGGTGGAGAGGTGCTGTTGCTGGTCAATCATGGCGAGGTAGTCCTCGAGCTAATGGATTTACACCGAGGGGTCAGGGTTCTTACAGTACCATTCAGAATTACTCCGACGGTGATCTCCCGATACGGAGCCAAGCTCAATCATCCATCAATGGGAGTCGCGGTGCTGGAGTAAACGGATACACTCCTAGGGCACGAGGCGGCAACACGACTCGGGGTGGTCACAGGCCTGTTGAGAATTGGGGCTACACAGCTGTTGATCGTGGCAATGAACAGGACAACGTGGTCCGTAACAACCCTCAATTTAGACCTCAACAGCATCACAACGTGCCTCCTCCAGCCAGCCTTGATAATACTACTGCTACTACCACCACCAATAGAGGTAGAGGCAGGGGTAGGGGTAGAGGCTCTTACCGAGGTGGCAGGGAACGTGGAGGAGAATCCAGAGGTGGACGTGGAGGAGCGGATCGAGGCTGAGGGAGTTGATTGGTGGGTTGTTGAAGGGGTCAGCAGACAGATTCTCACTGTATTGTTGCCGCTGTCAGAGGGATCTTCTCGCTTGCCGTTTGCTCCAGGCAGATCTGCAGATGTGTGAGAGATCGGTGCTGGAAGACAGACCTCTTGTCGATTACCATTACTGATGCGCTGCCCTATCTTCCTCATTAGTAATCGTTTGATCCACCAGCCTCAGAATAACCTGTGCTATGACGATAGGTTACAGCTGGCAGTCTCTGGGACTCTGGCATTGCAGTGATGTCGTGCCAACCTTTTTCACTTTTATTCTCTTACACACCCGAGATATTCCATCTGTAGAGTATTGCTTGCATAAATACTATCATCTGGATACTTGGGCTTACTACCCGCTATTGTGATTCACTCATTCTTTCTGCCATTGGCCAACGAGGGCGATCTTCCCCAGGGGCCAGGAAGTCTGTCTGTCCTTAGCGAAAACTCTCAAGGACCAAGACTCCAGCATGACCCAGCACGACCCAGCACGACTTCATCGCCATTGGACCATGTTCAACAGGTTCCTGAACAGGACTGAACAGGACCAAACTCTCTTCTGCAGAAGCCAGATTGCCTCTCTGCAAATCACCGTTCATGCGCCGGCCTTTCTCTCCTCTGGCATCTCCAGCTGGTGCCAGCAGTGTCAACACGAGAACGACGGTCCGCTTTTCCCCTCTTCCACTAGAGCTGCATTGCTCCCACATGCCTCATCCTGCCGCATACTCCTAGCTACATCGGTTGTCGGTAAGCAATCCATCATTTACTCTAGCTCTGGTCTTACCCATTGGCAATTGCTTGCTGCTCTCGTCCACCCCACGTTCTGACGTCGTCCACATCTACAGGGCTCGACTTTCCACCTTGGGGGTCGAGATCCCTTTCCCGTTGACCCTGTCGTGTAACCTGTCCTTGTTTCTGACTACTCTCCACTACTACTCTTGCTCTACTACTACTACTACTACTACTACTACTACTACTACTACTACTACTACTACTACTACTACTACCTGAAAGGCTCGTGCCAAGAAGCGTGAAGAACTGACGCACGAGACACCGGGCCTCTCCAGTCATGCAACTCGTCCTTTCTGGACATCTCACACCACACCCAGTCCGGCCACCCGGACACAGTCTTCCAGTATCTTCCTTGTCCATGTCTATCGTCCTCAGTGGGGTCATCGTAAGCCTCCGCAGGACACAAAGTACAAAGTGCCTATATTGCGCTATTTGGCTATCGCCCATTCAATCGCTGGGAGCAACTATGAAATCAGGCAACCTGACATTCTATAGACCACCTTCTCCTACAAGCCTATATAGACCACTACATTTCTGCAGTCTGGGAGGCGGCTCTATATAACATACAAAAAGTGCACGTTGGAGCTTGCACAAACTAGCTACAGAGTGTTGTTTGTGCACCAAGAATCCCGCCAAACAAGAGCATATCCTGCCAAGTCAGTCGGACGCCATGCTGGACACCTCAATGAACTTAGTCACGGCACGGATCTCATTTTTGGTACGTTGTGGGCCTCCTTTATTTCTCTCTGTGCTTTTTTTTACCTGGAGAAAGTCGCTCGACCATGGCAGTCTTCGTGGGTACCGGGTTCCTCCGTATGGACCATGACCCTAGCACAGCTCGACTAACATAACAAATCGCATTCCAGGAAGGTCGCTTTGCCTTGATCCATATTCCTCTCGAGCACTATCCTTTCTTTCTACAGCCGATCCAACGACTCCTTTTCGGTGAAGATCACGATGAAGATGCCTTCAAGATCCCTTGGCCAGATCGACATAATTTCTTGAACGTCTCCATTACTCCCATCGAATGTTCCATCGTCTGTTCTAGAGACCTGGCACAGAGATTCTTTCAGCCGCTGACTGACCGCTTCACGGATCTCGTTGGAAGTGCTGAACAGGTTGACCATGTCCAGATCTCCCCGGAAGATTTCGAAGTCATCCAGGTAGATGGTCAGGGCTTAGACGCTGGACAAAGAGTCCTTGAACTAACATCTCCTCTGGCACTGGCTGGAATGTGAGGATCCACTTTAAGTCTTGTATCGAGATCATGGGCTGACTTTTACTTTCGATTAATATAGTTCCATCTTCTTTCAAACCACTTATTTCTCCGACTACATTCTTGTCCCTCACAAAAGCATCCACACCGTCATACAAACTCTTGAACAGAGAGGCTTCAAATTCTCACCTTCTGCGGCTGCATATGTCTCCCATCTGTCTCCCTCATCACCCACCACGCCTCGACATAATCATCACTCTCCCACAGGCAACGTGTTCGATTTTCCTAGCAGCCTAACATCACCGCCAAGTACTCCTCCGGCTATGAACATCAATGAGCTGCAAAAGCAAACCTTTTCTAAGCTGAAACGTGCCGGGATAGTACCTGATGTTGACAGGAGCATCCGGCTGCTCTCTTGTGCTGCCCGCAAGGAAACGAATAAGATTCTTGATTCCCAGCTCCGTGATGATCTGCTCCAGATCCTTCTTGCAACCTGTCCCGGAACGAAGGCGCATCCTAAAACCCACAATCAAGCCCCGAGATTTTCAACACGCTTCCTTTCCCTCACCCTGACATCTGAGGAACCGGTCTCACTTCTTCTTGAATCATCACTCCTGTCAAACTCGACTCTATCACTTGCATCAACCCTTCTTTTCTCACGCTCATCGACCTCATCCAGCTCGGAAGATAAAGGTAGTCCAGGCGCAGGAAAAAACGTCCTCATTCCTATCACCCTGGATCTGCGTTGCCTCCCTCTAGAGGCAACAGGCATCGTATGTGGCGTTGCTGGCTGTCTCGCTCAAGGTACCCCTCCCAGTGACCACTCTCAAAATGGCCAGAATCACAGAGATGACGAGGGGGAGAACCTCAGCCCCGAAACTGTCAACCCAGAGTCTTCTATGAAACACATCGAAGCAAGACCTATTTCTTCTGGTGAGACAGAAGCACAAGACGATGCGGTTGAAATATCCTTCCTTTCGACAGCGCGAGCCGGGACGGTGATTGTCAGAGAAAGAGAATTAGAAAGGGCGATCAGAGCTCTGGAGTATGGTGCCGAGATGGTAAGACCTCATGAAGAGTTGGAATATAGAGGATGTTGAGGTTGAGAGGACGATGTCGAGGGAAAGACGTCGAGAAAACGTTGTCGAGAGAACGATGTTGCAGATGAGACCCTTGCTTTCACTAGGGTAGATTTGAGAAAGAGGTGTCGCCTATCGGAAAAAGCAAGGAAGAGCATTGGAGACCGGCCCTTGGTATCACCTTCTCCTTCATACAAGCATACAGTCACAAAAGCTCGACGATGTGGGACAGTCTGCACTAAAATATAGGAAAACTCGCATTTCGAGATCAACGAATGCAAACACTCGTCGCAATTACCCGTTCTAGGTTACTTGGTTAAGCGAGGGGTGGTTTCTGCATCGGCGGCGAAAGAAGCCACCACGACAAGGCTTGAGGTGCTGCGTGTTGTTATCTACTCACCTTCTCATTTATATCTCCTCGTCGTCATCCTCAAACTTATCGCGTTCTTCTTCTTGTCCCAAGCACCCCTGTCACCTCCCTTATCAACACCTTATCAACGTGCAGGGACCCTGATCAACATAGGCAGCGATGATTACATTCCATATACATATCGAATTCAAGACACTTTCATTTCATATCGTACTTCTTCTTCTCGTCAGGTTCTTCTCGTCAGGTTCTTCTCGTCAGGTTCTTCTCGTCATGTCCCTTTCCCCTTTTGACTTTCGTTTTTTTCTCTCTCTCACCCTCGTTCACAAGTAAGCGTTTAATATTCCACTCTTTACCTATCCAGCAGCAACGAAAATCAACTCGGATGCCACTGCTACCTAATCTCTCCCTGGTAACAGCTAGGTAGTAAGCAAAACGCTGCATGATATTATATCCTATCAACCAGCTCTCTCCGAATAAGTAACGAGCTGGTCTGGAAAACACTCGGCCAGACACCTTTGTCTGTGCAAGAGTGTATTGCATAGAAAATCCTGCTTTGATGACTCGATTCTGAGCGAGAATCGGTTACTTGAACCCCCAGAATCCTGACCCATCGTTCTTGTACCTGGACCTGAATCTGCGCTAACTGATAACGCCAACGCATGCCATACACAAGAAACAGTAATCTACGACGTTTCAAGAGTGCAGGTAATAAGATCGACGAAGTTACTACTACTACTCCCTTGGAGTACCCCTTGTAATTTTTAACAGCTCTGTAATGGGCAGCAAAAGCACGATGCTGTTGCAAGTGATTTGATTGATCTATCTCAATGCAGTGTGGTGTGGTCTAGAGAGAAGCAGAAGTATCTACCTACTAGGCTAGTCCTAGTTGGGTTTAGCGCCGCGATCCATGACAAGCTCAACCACAGCCACTCACGATCCATTTCCGCACAAAAAATACATTTCTCAGAGAGAAAGTGAGTGTGAGAAAGATCCCGTCCTAACTCCAACTCTCAAGTTCTTTTCTTGTATCATATATCATCTAGGTCCTACCTTTTCATCTTCATCGCTATATACATGATACAACGCTGCCTAACAGACCTGAGACGAGTCAGAGTATTTGAGTGGTTTTTCTTCTTCATCTTCATCTTCATCTTCGTCTTCGTCGTCTTCTTCTTCTTCGAAATCGATATCTCCAGAGATGTCATGAGATGTCCTGAGATGTAGATATCCCGCACCTGGTTGGGTTAAGTCCAAAGTTTGGAGATCTGTCTGTTGATGCTGGCTAGAACTAATAATAAGGAAGGAAGGAAAGGAAGGAAGAGATGGGTGAGGTGTTGGGTGTGCACGGTGGCATAGGGAAGGGGTACAGGGACAGGGAAGGGGTACAGGGACAGGGAAGGGGACAAGTCGATTATACACCATTTACCAGCATGATAAGTATACAGTATTAGATTTAGATACTCAGTAATCGGAAGAGGCAGCATAAGAAACAACCCCTTCCCCCCCCTCCCCCCTCCTAATTTAGTAGTACCTACCTTGCACAAGGCTACCAGGCGTATACGAACCACGTTCAGAATCAGTTTTACATGCCTCCCTCCTTACAAGCTATCTAGTGATTTAACCACCATATTCATCTCCCCTTCTAACATCTCCCTTCTACTATCTCCCGTCTACTTATAAGATATTTATATATCTCAGATCCCATTCCATTTCATCCAATCCTTAATCTTTCAATATCTTTTCTCAGAAGAAGGAAAAGAAAAAAGGAAAAGGGAACGGATCAAGCCCTGGGGAAGAGACTTGAATGATCTCAAAGCCCACAGCACCCTTATTCAGTCAACAGCTGTAGCGGATGACGCTGAGCAAGGAAGAAGTTCCCTTGTCCCTTGGAGTTATTTTCTGCGTATATGACTTTGATAGAGAGAGGAGATAGACATGTAAGTAACGATCTTAAAGATTCCCCTCTTCTGGGTCGGTCTATCTATGATAGTAATGTATAAATTACCTTACCCCGTATTTGGGGAGTTAGTAGTTGGATCCCATCACTTAAATTCTTACTCCTTAGTAGTTGCCTAGAGCGTGCCAGTCTTTTTCAGGGTACTCCAGAAGAGAAAGCCTGAAGTATTCAAGTTGTTGGTCTGATACTTACTAAAAGCAGCGAGTCCATGTTTTACCGGAACACGATGATATTATGATTTTGTGTGAGTATAAATAAGGCTTGTGCTATACATATGCCCCCATTGCTGATCAAGTCGAATAATACTGTAGACATCTGACTTCTTTGAATAGTATCTAGCTGCTGTATACACAGAAAGGGGTTTTAATATCTATCTAGCGCGGAGCTAAAAATAAGTACTTCACGTCCCCTCCCCCGATGGGGTAAACGAAGCTACATATTAATTAACGTACGTAGTTAAGTACTAATAAGCAATAAACTGGGACATCAAATGCAAAGACTGACGGGGTATACTCATGCACCAATCACTGCCATAGGGGTTGGTTGGGTAGATACTAGATGATTGTATCCTCCCGCATGGCCACGTACCACTACCACTGTGTCCCACTGACATAACCCTCTGAAAACCACACATACACATATACACATATACACAAGTAAGTATGCAAGGATGTACCATACCATAAGATAGTATAAGTCACCTAACCCAGCTCAGCTACGCGCATGTTCCCGGATGTATGCACGCACATCCGTCCGTCCGTCCGTCGCGGGCTTCGCTTGGAAAGGGGGCATAGTCATGCAGGCGGGACATACATCATGATAATCACTATAAGCATGCATGCATGCATGCATGCGTCTATCTTTTTGCGTTTTTGCTTCAAAAGCGCAGGCTGCTTACTTAGTCTCACTCACTCACTCACTCACTCTTTGAGCGGTGGGGGTCTCGATCCAGTAAAACTAATAAACCAGTAGCTGCACTGTTGATCCGTCCCGTCCGTGATCATGCCACCCGTTTTGCCTTTCTCAGGTGTAGTAAGCACATTAGCCTCTGTCGGCTGTGAGCCGTTGACCGTGCCATGAGGCATGACTTCCCGTTTCTAAGACTGTGCGTCAGGAAAAGGAATACTACCAGTTAGGTTCGAAACCTAAAAGCGCTGTCCTTTTGGCGGAATGGTAGTTTCCTTGTTTTCTAAGACCTCGCCCGTTAAAGGTATACTTGCTTGCCTTTCTTCATACGAGTGATGGCTGCCGCTTCTTGCTCCTGCATCATGCTGCCCTTCCGTCAGACAACGCCCGCATCCCCGCTATCAGCCTCGCATCCACGTGCTTGCATTCCGTCTTCCGCTTTCCCCCGGATCCACAATAATGGATCAGCTGATCAGGTGAATCGCCTATCGAACTCCCTGAGCACAGCCATGACGTTTGCCGCGTCGATTTCTAGTGCTGGTCTGCCTTCCGCAACGATTCCGGCACCTCCATTTTTGGGAACACTAACGTCCCCATCCGTTGCGCTGGCGTTAGACTTGAGCTGCCGCTCAGAGGCAGAGCCAACGTGGCCCGCCTGAAAGGCTGATGTGGGGTGTAGTTTCGGCAACCATCTTGCCATCTCACCTGTCGCTTTCATGTAGCCAGGATGGCGTGAAAGGGTGGTGTATGCGTCTGCGCAGGTGAGTGTTATGGTTGGTAGTTGGGATTGGCTTTCTTCTTTTTCTTTGCCGTTGGTGTTTTGGCTGGAAGATCTTGTCCTTCGTGTCGGTGCAGTGCTTCTCGTGGAAGCGTCAGATTGCTGCTGTGGCCTAATATCTTGGCAGCATGCGCTCCCGTTTGCGGCGTTCGCACCACAGCATCCACTTTGTTGCTCCCGCGATTTGGCCAGTGATTTGCAGAAAAGCGTGCTGTTTGGGTCAGAGCGGCATTGTAGGCAGGTTCCTGGGCCGTCGATACAGGGTTTGGTCCACGAAGACAAGTGTTGCTGCTGGGTTGACGGGTTTGGAACGGAGACATCTGTATCTGAAGGTGGAGGCGTGATATGCGAGAGTTGAGATATGCGCGGGAAAAGCGAGGAGCTACCTTCTTGTTGTTGCTGTTGTTCAGATCCAAATTCCACACTTTGACGGGTAACATCCTTCTGATCGAAGGTATGCCTCTGTTGGTTATAGCTATGGTCACTGAGGTTGTTGGCCTCGGCTTCTGCCTGCATCTCAGCACAAATACACGGTGTACCATCTGTACAAAATCCACAAGGATCAGCAACAGCTGAAGAGCAAGAAGGTGACGTGCGGCTTTCTTTGGTGCTTTCGCTCGGCTGGATGGCGTAAGAATTGGTGAAATCCGTCTCCAGCTCATCGAGTGGTTCTGCTTTGATGCGCTTCGGATTTGACTGGCTGTAGGTTGGTGAATGTGGCCTTTTATTCGATGATAGATTGGCGTGATCCTCATTTGGGTCCAGAGTTTGCATGTTGATGACCTCCTGAATGCAGCGGCAATTGCTGATAGAAGAGCAATTACCACAACCCATGGCTTCATCACCAACCTGCAGCGGTTCAGCCTGATTTTGTTCATTCAGAGGCCTTGCTACTGTAGCTCGTGCTGCTTCCTTCGAATGTTGAAGAGCTTCCTCCCTCGCTGCACTCTCTACGGCAAGTTCAGCCTCGAGTCCACGACATCTTTGCATCCAGAAATGTAAGCTGGTCCGATACTCCTCAACTTCCTTCTCCAACTTTTCGATTCGTGCTCTTAATGCGTTTTGTTCCTCCTCGTCTTCCATCTCAATCTTTTTGAGTTCTTCTTCCAATTCACCAACGCGCGCCGCTCTCCGTTCTCGGAACGCCCTCTGAGCTGCCCGGTTCTGTGCTTTTCTCTTTGTTGGTGGCGCATCAACAGCGGGCTTTCGACCTGGCTTCGGCCGTGGCGGGACAACCCATTCTTTCGAGGTCAAAGATGTTAGTGGAGGAGGAACTCCAGATGTTGCAGAGGCATCTGGTGATGGGTCGGCTGGAGACTTGGAAGTTAAGGCTGTTTGGCCTGGCTGCACGTTGTCGGCAGGAGCAAGCAAAAGAGATGAGATCGCTGTCGGTGAAGCTTGGGTCATCTTCGCTTTTGTGTGACGAGAGTGGGGTAGCGTGCATTCAGCGGCCTGAGATGAAGTGTTCCCACCTAGCATCGACAAAAGCACTGTAATGGAGCGAGGCGAGTTGCTTCAGTATATGCGCATACAATGCTCCATGTTAAAACTCGTCACACAAGCCTTCGGAAGGCAGATCGGCGACTCGTCGGGTGGTCAGTGGAGCGAATTTAATCTGATCTGATAAGATCCGGAAGCGGAGCTGGTGGGGTCTTGGCTAGGCTAGTCCTCTTGGGAGAACAGAAGCCTTGACAAGCTACGTCCTCCTTGCAATCAACTAAACCCCAGCTCACGCTCTGCCGTATTGATACTGAAAAAGCATCCAGTTCCTTTTGCGATACAAGATATGAGGAGAGTTCTTGAAAGCCACATCTCACTCCTGACGCCGCGCTGTCCAATGTCAAGGATACCGTCGACTCTTCCTGACATGTAATTTTGTACAGATCGAGCAGCATAGCTGGTTACATGCGTATCAAAACTTCTTCCCGTGCACCGGGATACCCTCAGCAACTGCTTCCGCACCCGCTTGCATGCCGCCTATGTAAGAGGCACCCCAAACACCTACCAGACCCCACATACCCACTCTCCATCCACGGTAGAGTCCTTCTATACCCTGGCCCCTTCGTGGCCTTCTAGTATTTCTGCCCATCACGGCTACCGCCTTCTCCGCCTTTGATACCGAACTACCTTCCTCTTTCACAATACTCCACATGCTTGGGATAATGCCTCTATAGATTTGTGGGACTGGGACGATCGTCTCAATTGTCTTTCGCGACGATGAAGGGACAGGAGGTACTCCAGGTGGAGCGGTCCATGTGGCTATCTGGGCTCTGCGTAAAATGGTCTCGAATGGCCACCTAACTACCAGCTCAATGGCAGATAATGCAAACGTAGCGATGCTCCAGCTGTTTGGATTGAGAACAGGATCGATGTTGAGATAGTTCTTCAAGATCAGTGGTGTCGAGGAAGTAATGAGCGCTGGGATTGTCGACGTGAAGAAGGTAATGGATAGAAGATGGCGCAACCGTTCGAGGTGGCCAAACTCATACTACAGGTCCACGCTGCTCAAGATGAACAAGCTGTTGGGCCGTTGTCAGCGAAGGAAAGCCCGTTTGAATATCACGACGATGAGTATGTGAATTCCTCGGATGAGGAGCCAAACTTCTTCACCTCGAACACGCCTCCGGAACGGGATTCTTCTTTCTCGCCAGCCCGAGGCCGAACTGGACGTCCGCAGAAACCGTTGCATGGCAAGCATCAATATTCTCCCGCGCCACCGGAACCATCATCGAGCCACAGATTATCTATTAGAAATCCCACATCTGTTGTTGATGCCTTGTCGTCCCTGTCATCCAACAGTGGCGCCCTTTCCCTCTGGCGTGCAACAAATACAACATTCATCTATACCATACTTCATCGAACATTCGAAGCGTT
>QQTW01001054.1_pt1 | contig 18797 bp, 18 predicted proteins | sample 1904831 | NCBI WGS metagenome assembly QQTW01 (sample SAMN09435610, study PRJNA476489) | Subsurface metagenome, whole genome shotgun sequencing project. | reverse complement strand
CGCCAAGTGTAGTCTTACTAAGTTTACCCATGTCTCGCGGCCGTGCTGAGTAGTCCACTGTCGAAAGGATAGCGACTGCAAGAACCGTCTGCTTTGTAACGAGAACATAGCCTCATCTACATAAACAGAATGCTGTTATCTAGCAAGTGCCCTGCGGCCTAGCAACGCATACTGCAGCCTTATTGTAGGCCCGCAGATACAAAAATGTTAGTTTATTTTTAGAACCTCCATCAGTGCCGAAAGTCCTTTGAAGCCGTCGAGCTTCTGATGAAAGCTGGTTGGACAGGGCATGTCGCTCCGGTTCGCCACGGGAATGATCCGGAACAACCATCAGATCAGGATTCAGGAACGTTGGAGGATGATGGTTAAGATAATGCTCCAAGGAACTTCCTTCCTAGGCGCAGTCTCTTTGGACTAGGTCACCTATGTTGTTCGTATCAATGCAATGCAAACATGAAACCAGTCCAGGATGGCCGCAAAGCAAATTCAGTGAAAACGGTCATACCTGGACGAGTATACGGATACAAAATCCCGAGATATTCGGAATAGCAGCTAGACAATAGATAGCCAGAAGGAGTTCAGCCCTACTGTACATTGCTAATACATAGGAGACAAGATCAACCAGCCACGCTCCACCGTCTTGAGGTCCATGTGCTCGACAGGATCACCTCGACAACTTCTTTCCTCCTCCTCAGATCAGATGCTCGAAGCAAGCCAAAGCAAGCCAAGCCCAGACAAGCCAGACAAACAAAGCTGCTTTAGGGCCGATCAATTCACCTGTGTTCCATACCCTCTAATCCCCTCTGCAAACTCCCAACTCTGCTCCTGCAATTTCTGATCATGTACAATCTCGACGCCCTCCTTCGTGACCACTCCCAACGAGTACCGATCCAAGCTCCTGGCATCTCTATAAAACAGAACATTCATGCATCGTCTCACCACCTCCATTGCCTGTTCCTTCGTGATCTTTTCAACATCGGCGTCATCCTCGATTAATCTCCTGAGAATCGGTTGCGCGAGATGAGCCCCGAAGCCTGTCGCGAGGGTTGGGGCGGAGAAGGTCGTCCCGAGTAAATCGACGCTGGATAGGAATGGTTGATCATCCCCGTCGAGACCAGCGACTAGGACTTGGTTCCATAGCGGATTGAAATCCGAGCGACGCTTGTAGAATACTTTGCTGAGATAGGTATGGAGATTTGCGGCGTTGAGGTTCACCGCGTCTTTGAGGGACGCGTGGTGGTGTTGGTGCGATTGCGTCTCCCGGATCTCGAGCGCTGTGAGGAAGCGAGAGAGGTATTGCATGTCTGAGACGTCGCCGCCGATGCCGACGATGGAGGTCTCGCCGAAGGGGAGGAGGCGGTGGACGTCGCGGAAGCGGGCGAGCGAGCCGTAGGAGGCTTTGATGCGTAGATTGTTAGCGAGGAGATGCAAGAATGGAAAAAAGGAGGATGAAGGACGGGATGGGGGATATGGATGGGTATACCGAGATTATCAGCAGCGATGACGACGCCCTCGCGAAACTTGACAGCGATGACGGACGTGCCGGTCACGATGGGAGATTGAGTATGTTGCATCGGACCGGTAGAGGGTTGGAGGTAGGAAGCGTCGTAGGGACCGTAGACGTCGTCGCGGGGCTGGAAGGGGAGGTGTTAGCAGCTGTTCCTAGGAGGGATTATGTATGGGGAGGGAAGCTTACGCGACCCCATGCTTGAGGAGTGTGATCCATATTGAATTGTCCTGGCGTGTTTGTGGTGCTGGTGAGTGGTAGTAGTGAGAGGTGCTGACGGGCAATGGAGACAAGATCCGAGCTAGGCAAAGAGAGCTGCTCGGAGATTTGGTTCGTCGTCAGTCGCTATCCTTTCGACAGTGGACTACTCAGCACGGCCGCGAGACATGGGTAAACTTAGTAAGACTACACTTGGCGCCCTAGCCGCAGCACCTTTCGACCCGAGTGGCACCGCTCTTGTGGTAGCCGTCGGTGGCGGAACAACCTGGGCGTGGCGGAAGCTCAGAGGTAGCTCCGACGGTCCAGAAACCGTAGGAAAGCTCGTGAGTGATCTTTACGAATCAACATGGTCCAAGTTTTAGATAGATCGTCGCGAGATCGATCCTCTTGACCTCTTGCACCTTGCCGACTCGGCTGTCATATCCATCCTGGGAATGAAAAAACACAACTTAGACTTGCCTCAGCTAACACTGCCATCACGAAACAAAAAGAACGAAGATGATATAGCCCGCCTTCACCACATCGTTCGCTCCATCACCGCCAGCATCATCGGCCTCGGCACCTCCGGCGCCCTCTCCACCGTGCTTCCCTACCACACCATCCCCGCTACCATCAACGCCGGCTTCCTCAAGTACTATATCGGCCAACTTCGCATCCTCGCCACCAAAGCAGGCGGCACGCGGGCCCTCCTTCGCAGCGCCCGCGCCCACCAGCTCTTCGCAGACGTCGCCCTCGCCACGGGCCTCAAGACCGCCTTCCTCATCCTCTTCGTGGGCCACGACTTCGACGTCATGGTCAACTCCTTCTCGCACTCGTCGGAGCTGTTCTTCGCGCACATGGACACGGGGGTGACGCCCCCGGTGGAAACGCTGCCTGCGTCAGAGGCCGCCCAGTGGCATGCCGCGTTCTCGGAGCATGGGGTGCTCCCGCTGACGCAGGGGCTGGTGGATGCGCCGCCGGCGGCAGTGCAGGAAGCGATGATTGGGACGGATGAGCCGGCGGTGTGGGGCAGCGAGGCGGCGCATCGGATGGGGCCCGAGGGGATCGTGTTGGTGGGGACGGTGATTGCGGGGGTGGAGCAGGGGGTGAGGATTGCGATGGAGGATCCAAGTGAGAAGTTGGTGGGGAAGATGCAGCGTTCGTAGAGGGCCAGAAGGTTCAAGGGGATGGTTGTGGCGAGGAGGAGAGCCTGGTCATGCCAAGAAGAGGAATGTTACCTAGTTATCTGCGATTCTAACCCTTGGGATTGATGGTCTCCATCAGTGGCTGGAGGATCGTGAGTGAGGAGAGCCCGCGGACGCCGCCGGCGTCGAGGGCGAGAGCGATGGTCCAGACTCGGATATGAAAAGCCTAGACCCAAATTTTTCAGATTGCGAGTTCCCAAGTATCAATTTCCTCTTGTGATCCCTAGACTAGGAGGATGGGGCTGCTTACCTGTCTGAAATAAGATGAGCGGGTCTTGGACCATCCACGTAGACTCGTCCAACTGGGCCTTGGGTGACGACGATACCCCGCAGAAGTAGAGGCATCGATCCTGCACATAGGCCCCTGCAACGTCAAGATGCAGCTAATCAGTTCGAACGAAACAAAGTATGAAGATAATAACAAGTTAATAATCAGTGAACACGTACAGCAAGCGGGCTCGAAGCAGAAAAGAATGCACTCAGCGAAAACGAAACCACACAATACAATGCTCGCATCGGGGAGGACAGTCCAGGTCACTCCCGCCCAAACCAATGAAAGAAAACCAGAATAAAATACCGAACCCATGGCGAGCCATAAGCGAAGCAGATGAGCAAACAATGAACAACCCAAACGAAGACGCTTTTCGAAAGAAAAGAAATGGACGGCGTTTCAAACGACAACCCAATCAAAGCATGCCGAAGACGAAGCTCACCAAGATGGCCACCACCAGCGAAAAGAGAAGAGTCGAGTAAAGCGATCCTTGAGGCTCCGCGTTGATCCGATGAGCCTGGCTCGTCGACATCGACGTGGATACGGTCGCCGAGGACGTGGCCGATGCAACATCCGCATGAGTGGCCCCCTTGACCGCATGGGCGCTACTGTTCGTCTTGCTTGTCGTCATGGGCGCCGACACATTCATTGGTCCCCAGGGGGTGACGCCAATGGTGAAGGTCATTGACGCGTATGTCACGGTCGACGTGCTGGGATAACTGATGACGCTATCCGAACTTGACTGCGGTGATGTGGAATTGAAGAGCAGATAGGCTGCTTCGCTGAACATTTTCCTGTGCATGCATGAATCGTCAGCTGTCTATCTATTTACAGCTTCAATGATATTAGGTAGATAAGATAAGGGACACAACTCACAGATCCTTATCACACTGCAACTCGCAAGTCTGGGGTTGCGTATGCGTCGCGCAGCGGCTGAGACAGGCGGTGACAGCGTCTTCGGCGGTCCAGATATGCTCCTTGACCGGTCTCTGGGTCAGCTATGGATTCTTTGGAGGGAAACGGCCAGGGGATAAACTCACCGGATACACGCCGGTGCAGCGGGGATAGCAAATCGGGAAAGTGTTTCCACAACGACCGTAGCAGATTTGAGCCAGCCTGCTGGCACCGTCCTTCGCCATCTCATATAGCTCTTCGACCATTGGAAGTTCGTTGCGTTTGGCCATGGCGGCAAGAGGAGGTCCCGTTATGCCATGAACGGGCTTGAATTGGGAATGAGAGGCTTCCTTGGTGCAAGCGCATGTCGGTGTTGACTCCCCAAGACGACGAGACTCTTGAGGTGCGGTCGTGGCCCGATCATCGGACGTGAACTTGCCCTGGGATTCGACGTTGGCCGCATCACAGGGGCACTCGTCAACATCTCGACGGGATAGCGGGGAGAGTGAAACTGTCTTGTCCGCTTCTTGGGCCTCCGCTGCGAATGTTTCGAATTCGGACGCCAGGGGCGCGATCCGACTCTGATTCACGGTCGGGAATGTCATGTTGCCAAGCCTGATAGCGACCTATGTTAGTATGACTTCGATGGCAATCAACGATGCAATTGCAGGTCAACACCATGCTCAGGCCGACAATGACAGTCAGTTGAATCAAAGCTAGTTCGGCAGTGGCTCGACTTTGCAGAGTGAGTACCAACAACAATGAAAAGGACAACGAACACCTCGGAAAGACATCGTGCCCAGCAGGACCTCCGGATGTTGTCGTCCAGAACCTCCTCGCACAGAAAGCATTGGGTCATATGATTCTTGCTGATGCCCGTTTCGGGGTCGATGCTGGGATCGTTGGGATCGTTCGGCAAGGGCGCGGGGAACGAGAAGGAGAGCTGAGCCAGCGCGGCCAGAAGAATTGAGGTACGCATGGCGTCGTCTGGGCGGAAGTCCAAGAAGATCCAATGTGGTCTGCAAGTCGAACGGAAGACTGTCTTTGCAACACTGTTGCAAGGATAGCAAGTGATGTCTGCCTGGGTATGTTGGTGACCGGTGTATGATCGGTGATGGGCACAGATGATGCTGGATGAGAAGAAGAAGACTAGAAGATCGGGGGGAATGTTCCCATTATATAGAACTGATCCCACGACGGTAATTGCAGCAGGCAGGGACAGGCCAGGCAGGGTCTGCCTCTCTGATCGTCGGCCTTGACTGCTATATTGTAACCGCCCAAGAGAAGGAGGGAAGATGTACACCAGATCGAGGTGGTACGTTCGACGACGTGAGCACAAGAGCTTCACCACCACTTTCCATGGGGTAAACGCCCTCCGATTCCAGCAGCTGACCCTGGCGCAAATGGAAGCAGGGAACGAAGGTAATAAGAAATACAAGCTGGTCCCAGCTTGAACAGATACATCTATCGATCCTTGACAGATTGATACATCAGCTGCCGCCTAAGGTGTAGATTCCTGATAGGTGTAACTTCCTTTTCGAACCGGAGTCTTTCAGGTTCATCCAGGATGTCCATGCCTTGGAGGGTCCGGTCATCATGGCCTATTAGAACATCGGCATGGAAGGTCCTTCTTCATCTGTTCTTGGGGAGATTGTGGGTCTCTCTTTTAGCGATTACGAACGTAAGAGGGAATGCTTGCAGAAACAAAGCCAGAGTCCGGGGAAGGACCAATGCCCGAAGCATGGTAATAGCCATCGGTAATTCTCTTTTCCCCCTTCCAGATAATGAGCTGTTATTATAGGTCCTTCTCATGGTGAGCAATCAGCTTGCGACTGCCAAGCGTAGCTTCCATCGATGTGACCGAGCAGGAAGCATCAGCTTCAGAAATGGCACCTGCACCAAACGTGACGTCGGATTTCGATTGATATCACGTGACATATCACCGACGTTCGAGTCACGTGCCAGTACTTGCCGACGTCAGGAATGGTCGCCCTGGAGACTAGATGACTCTCTATCCTACGTGACCTCCAACCGGCGAGTTATTGCTGCATGAAGGAGCAGGTTCTGCTCAGATGGACTTCTTCAATCTTCGTTCGAACATCACTTTCTCTCTCAATGACTTCGAGGTTCCAGTCTGAACCCCGGCCTCTGTCGGTGCACCGGACAGCATGAGGTTGTCAGGCCTACAACGTGAGGTGCTCAGCCTCTATCGACAGTGCCTTCGCGAAGCTCGCAAAAAGCCCGAGGTGAGATCTTTTCATATCTCAAAATCAGTTGTACAATTTCGTACTTGATTAACATTATTTTGATAGAGCTCCCGCATTCATTTCGAACATTTCACTCGGTGAGGGAGCTCACTACCCACGCCGTCGCTGTACCACTGTGCCACCAATCGTTTGTTCGCTGACTGACATGTGTCTGATCAGATCCGAGTTCTACAAGGCGCGGCATCTGGACAAAAGGGACTTTGCGGCCATCGAGTACCTCCTGCGCAAGGGCCGGAGGCAGCTGGAGCTGTTCTCCTCGCCCGCCATCACCGACGTCAGCGGAGCACGCCGATGACGCTATGGATGACCAAAACGATCTCGATCCGTTGTATGTTTTCACCTTTTCAATCAATCAAGTCCTAGATTTTCCAATATATGATCAACATACAGTAGACGATAAAATTACTAAAGCTTCATGTGTTAAGTAGCTGGCATGCCATTTGTTAGTTTCGCATATCCTCTTGATAGCCGAGTGGGCGGAGTGGATCCGCGGAGCAATTATCCGTCGGAAGAATGAAACTCCGACGTCACCGAACGTTCCCGAACGAACGTGCATCATCCATAGGCATGGCGGGGAAGATCAAAAGTCACGAATCACCTCTGAGCGGCATGCGAGGCTCGTTCGGGCTTACCAGTTCTGACATTTCCCCCGCCTAGCTTGGTGGAGGTACCCGTGCATCTTCCAGCAACTTCACGTCACATCGCGAAGCTTCGGGCAGCTCCGCGTTGACGATGGAATGACGAGCGGATGATGTCCGCTGGCATCTTCCAGAATCGGGGGACTCGACTATATATTCAGACCTCCTGGTCTCTCTTCTCCTCTTCCTCTTCTCTTCTCATCAACACACACCACACTCTCAAACCAATTCATGCGATCGGTCAGATCACTCTCCACACTTCCACTGCGCGTCAGTCGCATCTCGAAAGTTACTCCTCTCTCAAGCTCACGCTCACCTCTCACACACATCACACCTCTCACATCTCGTCGTCACTTCAACAATATGTCGCTCTTCCCAGCCTTCCCGTCGAGCGAGTTCGGCCCGCTCTTCCGACTCCTGGACGACTACGAGACGCACCGCGGCACCCGTGGCAGCGGCGGACAGGGCGCCCTTCAGACCATGCGTGCCTTCCAGCCCAAGTTCGATGTCCGCGAGACCAAGGACACCTATGAGCTGCACGGCGAGCTGCCCGGCGTGGATCAGCGCGACATCCAGATCGAATTCGTCGACCCGCACACGCTCGTCATCAAGGGTCGCATCCAGCGCGAGTACCATAGCGACGGAGCTCAGCCCCAGGGCCGCATCACTGGTGAAGCCAACGAGCAGGAGCAGAATCAGAATCAGCAGTCCCACAAGGCCACCGTCGAGGATGATGCCGAGGAGAGCGGCAAGGGAAAATCCGGCGAGCAGCAGGTGACCAAGCAGGACCAGGGTCAGAAGCAGGTCCAGAAGCAGGGCAACGAATCGCGCGCCAAGTACTGGGTCTCCGAGCGCTCCGTCGGCGAGTTCCACCGTTCCTTTGGATTCCCGACCCGCGTCGACCAGGACAACGTCAAGGCCAGCCTGAAGAACGGCATCCTCAACATCACCGTCCCCAAGGCCCCCGCTCACCAGGCCAAGCGCATCAACATCGAGTGAACGGTCGACCACCACTGGTAAGGGTTCGTCGTGGAGAAGGCACGATGGGGTTTCTTTAAGTCTAGCTGGATGGGACAATGGGTGGTTATACGGAGTGAGGTCGTCAAGCGTCGGTGCAAGCATTAAAAGTTTCTTAATCGCAACTTGAAAGTTTCTGAGTCTTTGGTTCCGGTGTTGATTGATTGTCGATGTGAAACGTATCTCCGTCTACTCAGGTGTCATTGAAGCGTGACTTATCTCGTCTTTCACAATCCAATTATTCTCAACCTACCTCTACGGCTGTTACTGCATTTCTGGAGATTGTAATGAGAAATATCCCTCTATTCCGCCATTCTTCTCCCAGCCCGAAGAGCCTCCCAGTTGCGCTTCCACTCTACTCTACATTGCTTGCTGAATATCCGGTTCTTCATCGACGGCTTCGTTGGACAATTCCTTCTTTTGCTTTCGTGTTTTCATCCCCTTGGGCCAGGGCGAACTCTCGACGCCAAAGTATCCCGGCATGCTCCGGCCGAGGCCACCTCCGCTCATCTGGGTTTCGCTCCATTCGACCAGTCGACCATCCTCGTCGAAATCGAAGATGCGATAGTCGGCGTTGCCAAAGCCACAGTTGGACACTCCGACCCGCAAGAAGCCCGAATGCGAGACCACGGCGATGACCTTCTCCGGACGAGCACGCAACCAGGCTCGACAGTCGGCACCTCGTTGCAGGACCGCCTCCGGACTGAAGGTATATCGTCCCGTCTTGGTCGGATAGACTGGATCCACCGTGTCGAAGGAGAAGTCCAGATTCGCCGGCTCGAGCAAGGTCACGGCGGTTCCAACGTCGCAGAGTTTGTCGGAGTTCTCTTCCCAGGACGTCAAAGATCAGAGAATGGGACCCAGCGAGCCACGTGGATAATGATCACCAACCTTGCCATTCGGCCCGGACCTCGACCGGCACCCCACGCTTCATTAGCCAGCCTAAGGCATCCCGGGTGGTCTGCAGCGTGCGCCGCATGGGACTGGTAACGATGAGCTCGACTGACTGGGCGATGGCCGGGCTATGCTGCAGCTTCTCGGCCAGGTCCCGGCATTGTCGATGGCCCCAGTCGGTCAGCACGGGATCCGGGAGATCGAAGTCTTGTGCGCCGACGTCAGTCCGCTACGTGCTCGGTGCGTCGGTAAGATTCGGTCGGGGACTTATTCTGAGCGTTATGATGCGCCTGGGCATGCCGGATCAGGATCACCGTGGGAGGCATGGCCGCGCTCAACTCTGTCGTTCCACCGGCTGTTGATGCACCAGCGCCGAGTCACGAACGTCAACGAGAGCATGGACGTTACGGTCTTGCTTTTTCGTCCTCGCTACGAAGATTATTCAGCTCAAGGAGCTACAAATGGACAAGAGAGCACATGGTGGTTATGACTTTCGGAGCTCAAATTCAAAACGGTAATGTGCATGGACGACGAGCCGAGGAGGTGCTGATATGGGAGATGCTAAATCTAGATATCGCGAGGCCCACCACCACCACCAGGCTGACCCGGCCGGGAGCATTCAGGAGATCGGCAGGGACCGTGAGACCCTCTTCAAGCCCCTCCGGATCTCGTAACGGTCTTTCCGAGGTGAGGATATTCTACGTTCAGCGTCTCTTGAAGGAAGGTCTCCTCTTCAGGATGCCCAGTTTCAATAGTTCTTTCTGCCAATGTTCGGACTCTCTGTCACCTTCTGCATCAACTGGCAATTACAGAGTCCTATACAGTGAGGCGACATTAGTGTCCGGAAAGGGGGTCTTATGAATAGAGTTATTTTCATCGGTCGCAAACCAAAACAAACAACCACAATGCCTCGACAGTACCCTCCTCGTCAGCCTCCTAGATCCTCACGCAAGGAGCTCACCCGAGATCAGCGAAATCACAACTTGGGTGCAGCTGCAGCTGGTGAGAAGTCCATAGCAATTGCTTGTCGTCTAGAGTTGTCAAAGAGCACCATCTACAACACGGTCAAAAAAGGTCCCGATTGTAACGAACGTGGACAACAATCCCAACCACGCAGCCGTCCACGCAAGACCACTAAAGAGAATGATGATTTTCTCATTGAAGCGGCCATGATTGGCCTTATACGACCACTTCGAGAGTTGAACATCAACATCATGCCCTCCGTTTATCAATGCACTCTTCAACAACGATTGCACGAGAAAAACGTCAAAAAACATTGTCAACGAGAAAAGCTTCTATTGACTGGAGCACATCGGCAAAAAAGATTCAATTGGGCATTAGAACACGAAAACTGGACATATGATGACTGGGCCAAAGTCATTTGGAGTGATGAATGCTTAATAGAATTGGGATCGGGTCATAGAAAGCCATGGGTATTCTATCGAGTTGGGCAAGACTTTCAAGAGACGGATGCTGTAGAGACACGCAAAAGAATCCGAGTGATGATATGGGCTGCTTCTTGTGGCAAAACAAAGAGTGAAGCTATTGTGCTGAAAAGAGATCTAGAATCAGCTCGAGGGGGTGTAATTGCTACTTGATATCTTGAGTGTCTCAAAAAACATTTGCTTAATCTAATGCAAGGAGAAGAACGGACGTTCATGCACGATGGAGCTGGCATGCATACTGCCAACATTATTAAGGATTGGCTTAAAGATTGTGGCTATATTGTGATGAATTGGCCTCCCTATAGTCCTGACCTCAACCCAATTGAGCATCTTTGGTTACCTACCAAAGCAGGAGCATATCTTTACATAGAAGATATCCTCGAGCTTGAGGGCGAAAAAAACCAAAAGCGCCTCCTGGGGGCAGAGGCAGTGGCTGCCTGGAGCCGGATCCCAACTGCTCGTCTCAAAAAACTTGTTGAGTATATGCCTCGACGAGTGAAAGCAGTCATTGAAGCCGCTGGCGGCCATACCAAATACTAGTATCTAGATTACATAACACTATTCAGGAGACTCACTTTCCGGACACTAATGTCGTCTTACTGTACAAGTCCGTATGGCAAGTGTGGTGGGGGTTATCAAGAAAGGGAGATGGATATGACGAGGCTGACGGCGAGGCTGAAGCTCAGGCTCGGTTGATGCAACCCTGGTGGTTGCAGTTTTTGTCCCGTTCATTGGGCAACGTTCCCTGAAGGTCAATGCAGGGACGACAGGAAGCATGACCAGGGATCAATACTATTACTGATCCACCGAGATATAGAGACATCGAGGAAAGATCACTTCTCGAATTCAGTATTGCTCCTTCTATTATATCCGTAGTTTACAAGAATACAGCTGACTCTGATGGATTGATATTGGTAGTTGACTCTTTCCAAGCAGACATGATATTATCTGGTTAAAGGCTGACTAAGCGAAATCCGTCTCACCCTTGCCCTGTTCCCAAACGAGGCTGCGTTTGGGCCAAGCGGGAAAAGTAAATAAAAAGAGTAGGGACAGCCAGACCAGACCAAGCTTCCACACACACACAACACAACACACAACGGGCCACGACCACCACTACAACATCAGGATCCTACAATTCCCGTACGATAACCTCTCCCCTATAACTATCAGAAGCTCCTCCTGATCTGTAAAGACGCTCACTGCTCACCACCTGATCCAGCAACGTCACTGGCAAACGGACGCAACGTTCGAGCTACCTACCTTCGTTGGCAAGTTTGGTCTCATGCTGCTCGACCACGATTGTTGCTGACCACGTTGTCCTCAGACACCCTGCGGTTGCTTTCTGGAAGGCACGCTCGAGGTCCACGAGACTCTCTTTTTGCTAGTCTATCAGCTGCTTGCTCATTCACTGTGATTCCATCCTAAGCGGTGCCTCATTATCGTGAATCCAGTTCAGGAAAACTCCCGTGACCATGTGGTGAGCATTGGAGAACACGTCTTCATTAGCCCCTGCATCTTCTTTCTCCATCACATCAGAATCGACCATCTTTGTGCATGATGGATGTAGACACGTACGTGCACGAAATCCTTCCGCTGACCGCTCATCGCAGTGGCATCTTCGGATACATCAATTATTTAGTCGAGAAGGATCGCAAGTATATTCTCGATACGCTCGTCAATGGTATGTGTTGTGTGATTCCTTGGCTTGTTGGCCAGCAGTGAAGCACGAGCAGCTGCTTGGTTGTTCGTAATAGCGTAGAGATCGACTGACGATTTATCAGGCCTCTCACGGCTGGAGTATCGTGGATATGACTCGGCCGGTCTTGCGGTCGATGGCGACAAGAAGAATGAGGTCTTTGCCTTCAAGGAGGTCGGCAAGGTGGCCAAATTGAGACAGCTCATCGATGGGGGGAAGCTCGACCTGGCCAAGCTCTTCGAGTCTCACGCCGGCATCGCTCATACGCGGTGGGCCACGCACGGACAGCCGTCGCAGAAGAACTGTCACCCAATTCGGTGAGTCTGTCTCAGAATTCATTGCATTGAGTGTTGATGGCGCTCGATTGCGTCTTTTTCTCCTCTTTTGCCCGTTCAGCAGCTAACTAGATCGTCACAGATCGGACCCCAATTGGCAGTTCGCCATCGTCCACAATGGCATCATCACCAACTACAAGGAGCTCAAGGCTCTGCTCGAGGGCAAAGGCTTCCGCTTCGAAACCGATACCGACACCGAGTGCATCGCCAAGTTGGCCAAGTATGTCTACGACGAGCACCCCAACATTGATTTCACCACCTTGGCCAAGGCTGTCATCCAGGAGCTGCAGGGTGCGTTCGGTCTGCTCATGAAGTCGGTCCACTACCCGCATGAGGTCATCGCCGCGCGCAAGGGATCCCCCCTCGTCGTGGGCGTCAAGACGGAGAAGAAGATGAAGGTCGATTTTGTCGACGTCGAGTACCAGGAAGAGGGCGCACTGCCGGCCGAGCAGGCGTCGCAGAACGCGGCCCTGAAGAAGTCCACCGCCGGCAGCGGTCTGCTGGCGCCGACCTTGCTAGCGGCGCCTGACAAGTCGCTGCTGCACCGCTCGCAGTCGCGCGCTTTTCTCTCGGACGAGGGCGTGCCTGTGCCGACCGAGTTCTTTTTGTCGTCGGATCCGTCGGCGATCGTGGAGCACACCAAGAAGGTGCTGTACCTCGAGGACGACGATATCGCGCACATCCACGAGGGTCAGCTCAACATCCACCGTCTGCACAAGGATGACGGCAAGAGCAACGTGCGGGCCATCCAGACGCTCGAGCTGGAGCTGCAGGAGATCATGAAGGGCAAGTTCGACCATTTCATGCAGAAGGAGATCTTCGAGCAGCCCGAGTCGGTGGTCAACACGATGCGCGGCCGCTTGGATGTTGCCAACAAGAAGGTGACGCTGGGCGGTCTGCGCCAGTACCTGGCCACGATCCGGCGCTGCCGACGCATCATCTTCATCGCCTGCGGCACCAGCTTCCACTCGTGCATGGCAGTGCGGGGCGCCTTTGAGGAGCTGACCGAGATCCCCATCTCGGTCGAGCTGGCGTCCGATTTCCTCGATCGCGAGGCGCCCGTGTTTCGAGACGACACGTGTGTGTTTGTGTCGCAGTCGGGCGAGACGGCCGACTCGCTGCTGGCGCTCAAGTACTGCCTCGAGCGTGGCGCGCTGACGGTCGGGATCGTCAACGTTGTCGGCTCGTCCATCTCGATGATGACCCACTGCGGCGTGCACATCAACGCCGGGCCGGAGATCGGGGTAGCATCGACCAAGGCCTACACGTCGCAGTTCGTGGCCATGATCATGTTCGCCCTGTCGTTGAGCGAGGATCGCGCCTCGAAGGCAAAACGGCGTGAAGATATCATGGAGGGACTCGGCCGCGTCTCGGACCAATTCCGCGAGATCTTGAAGTTGAACGAGCGCATCAAGGAGATGTGCGTCAAGTTCTTCAAGCATCAGAAGAGCATGCTGTTGTTGGGACGTGGTAGTCAGTTCTCGACCGCTCTGGAGGGTTTGTTCCATCATCTCTTCTTATGTTTCGCCCGTTGTCGAATGGCAGCTGATAACCATCGAACAGGCGCCCTCAAGATCAAGGAAATCTCCTACCTTCACTGCGAGGCCGTCATGTCCGGCGAGCTCAAGCATGGCGTGTTGGCTCTCGTGGACGAGAATCTGCCCATCATCATGATTCTCACCCGTGACAAGATCTTCCCCAAGTCGTTGAATGCCTATCAGCAGGGTAAGTCAAATCCATCGTCAACTAGAATGAATGAATCACGTAGCTAACTAACTGGATTCATTCAGTCATCGCGCGCAAGGGTCACCCCATCGTCATCTGCAACAAAGACGACGAGGAGTTCTCGGCCGACAACACGGAGAAAATCGAAGTGCCCAGCACGGTCGATTGTCTGCAGGGCTTGTTGAACGTCATCCCCCTGCAGCTGATCGCCTACTGGCTGGCCGTGCTCGAGGGTCTCAATGTCGATTTCCCGCGCAACTTGGCCAAGTCAGTGACGGTGGAGTAATCCACTGGATGGAACAAACTTTCCGGGGTGGTACAGTAGAAGGAGGTAAATGTTGACAGGCCAAACATGCAATGGATGGTGGATTATGTGGTCATGCTGTATTTGTATCGTTTGCTCTCTCGATAGTCAGTAAAGCAGGCAGGCAGGCAGGCAGGCAGGCAAAGGATGAGTTAGCAGTCGATGGATGGATGGATGGTGGATGGATTGCATCAATGGATCATGATTTGCTTTAGACTGTTCTCTTTTACTGGGGACAATTCGTAGCGGGCCCAGGGAAGGTGTTCTACCTTGCCCACCAACCCTCCGAAACAGTACGGTCTCGTAATAAGGATACCGCTGAAGAGAGCATTCCATGGAGTCGAGACGCCTTTCGAACTGTATGCCAAGTCAGAAGTCCAAAGTTGATGTTCAATGGTATGGACCTTTCAGTATACAACGCTTGGAACTGAATGAGTCGCCCAAGCGATTGTAGATCTTTGAAAAGGCAAAATCAACATGCCGTTGAAACTCTGAATTTGAATGATGCATTATGGAGGCTGAAGCTCGTTGGGATGGTCTTAAATCACTCCCTGCCTTGGACCGTTGGAATTCTCTCACTGGTAAGAACTTCAGTAGTCAGAACCAACTTGATATTTTGCAACATCTTTTACACATCTGAATGCCTGTTTGCATCCATCTGATAGTGCATAGGAATCACTGCCGTCATGCTTCTGATGTGCTCTTCCCTGGATCTACGTTTGATAAGGGGAACTGTCTGAATTGATACATTGTACCAGTATGATGAGCATGAACCTGCATTGGACATCAAAAGTTGCAGGAATTTGCGCGGCTATTTCGAGGACGTGGCCAGATCAGGGCCGAAAGGAATGCCTCAATAACAGCAAAAATTTCAATATTTGCCAAGACCAGCTCTTGTCGATATCAAGCCGTATTAACAGCAGAAGGAGACTATAATACCGGATGTTGATTTTTGGCTCTTCAAGCTGTTCTTGGGGTATTGTGTCACGAGCAATTTTATAGCAGCCGGTTACTGCGCGTTTAATTACTCTGACGTCCTAGTAGGTACCTCCCACATACGAAACTGCAGGAGAGATACTTATCGCCTCTATCTAGTTAACCGCGCGTCTCGTTAAACGACTGCCCCACCATTGCCCCACCTCACTCCGCAAACCCTCGATTCTCAATTTCTCCAGTAAGCACGTCCATCGTTTTCAACTACCATCGTCATCCCTTTCTTTCAATTGACGCAGCTAAGCTAGCCCAGTCCTTTGTATCAGGATTAAGATTCTATCATTTTTGTCGTATCCCTCTCGTAGACTGTTCCCTTCAGACCCTGGAGCGTTCTTTGGGCCGAGCACGGTTCTGTTTCTCGGTTCATTTCCATCACCACATCCAATGGCCGGATATGGCCAGAGCATCAAGGGGCCCGGTCATGACGCACAGAAAGCTTTAGATGGTACCCAGCTTTACCCCCCATCCCCTTCTCCTTTACGGTTCATCCCTTGGCTCCTCCCCAATGCCATGAACGTAAGGTCATGATGCATTAGTTAGATACTGATCCCGTAACCCGAGTCCCAGGCTCACGACTACACATCGGCATCGTTCAAGCGCGATGGAATCGACCCATCGTCGACCGTCTGCGAGAAGGGGCCATCACCCAACTACTCTTGAATGGCGTCGAGCGTGATAATATCCACGTCTGGGACGTTCCTGGAAGTTGGGAGTTGCCGTTTGCATGCCACCAGTCAGTATTCTCTCTCCCCATATAATTGCTTCTCGGTCCAATTATTCAAAAGATGACAATAGAGTCGCAACATACAGTGACTGGTCCCCACTTCTCAAGTCGCCAAATTTCAAGTGGACCAGTTACTATATGTTGCGACAGTATTATCATCATATGATACCTCCATTGGAGATTCTTGAAACACACCTCCGAGATGTTCTCGCATTGGTGGTGATGGTGGCTAATACGCGCTATGTAGCATGCGAGAGGACGAATCTCTGAACGTGCACGCCATTATCGCCATCGGCGTACTCATCAAAGGCGAGACGATGCATTTCGAATACATCTCGCAAGCGGTCAGTCAAGGCCTGATGGCCCTCCAAACGGCCCCGCTTCCTGCGAGATACCCTGCAAAATTGCCAGCGAAACGGTCTCAACATATCCCGATTGTGTTCGGCGTCTTGACTGTCCTCACCGAAGAGCAGGCGTGGGCTCGTGCTGGGGGTCCTCCACCTGCGCCTGGGGCAAAAGATGCCGAGGGGATGCATAATCATGGTGAGGAATGGGGAAGAGTTGCGATCGAGATGGGGAACATGACGTATCCAGAACGAGAATAAGTAAGACTATGGCAATATGAATACAAGTCAGTTCTACGTCCCTTTCAAATCCAGATCTTCCGCGGTGCTATCTTGCTTGACCTTGGCTTTGCGCGGCTCCCACCGCAGGACGCATATGCTTGTCTAAGATGGAACGAGTTCCATTCTCCTCTCGACGATTGGATACGAGTTTGCCTTCATAATGCTATGTACGAAAGTAATAACCTCGTTTCCCATTCATTTCGTTTCGTCATTCTGCTAAACCACTTTCAAAAAGGATACGCAACGAGAAACGACGCTATTAAAGCCATACAGGAATCGACAACACTGAGAGAAATACGGGCCGAAGAAGAGCCTATCAAGGCTGGGGATGATGATGATGCCACGGTGGCAATTCAGACGACGGATCCCCGCCTGGAACGCACAATCCCAACCTCAGAAAATAATCCCGATGAGCCAGCACCGATTGACCCGGCACCGGCACAGGCAGGGGTAAAAACCACCCTAATCCTCTCGGCCAATCTTCTTTCTCCTCCCCCTTTGCGATCCACGGTAAGACCTTGGAGCCAGCACTACAATCTGGATCTTCATCCCCTGTACAATATTTGACATCCGCCACGGAGGGAGGCAAAGCGCGTTTGGCGACGAAGATCTCATTCGCGTGCGATTTGTATCCGAGCGTCGCGGGGGGGAGTAGCGGGACGGGATCACCCGTGTGCGTCACTCTTCGATAATCATAACGCATCTCAGTGTCATTGTCATGGTGGTGGTGATGATGATCAAGGGTGGTGGTGGTATGGTTGAGCGCGAATCGATCATCGAAGTATCCCGCCAGCGCGTCATTCCCAACACGTGGTTCACCAAAGGTCGTGATCACAGGATGCCATCCCCGGCCGTGGAATTCCAAGGCGGCCAACGCGGCGACGGCTCCGCCTAGGGAATGGCCCACGAGCTCGAGACGATACTCGGGATGGGGGTACTTCTCCACGAGGTCCTCCAGGTAGGGTAAGATGATTTTGCGGGTGAGGGTCCAGGAATAGAGGAATCCAGCATGAACGGTACAATTTGGACATTCTTCCTCGTCTTCGTCGTTGTGGGTGGTGGTCAAGGGCTGCTGTTCCGGATGTCCTTTCGTATGAGACCAGGATGAGTGGGCCTCATCGTCCGAGGAAGGTGGTGGATACGGAACATAAGGCTGCGGCAACGCGGATAGATCCACGATGGAATCTACGATCGAATACGTCCCTCGAAACGCAACGATGATTCGAGGCGTCGAAGGCGGATGAGAAACGGCGATGTAGCCGCAGGAATCAGAGAAGAGGGGACCGGTATTCCATGTCTGGTTGATACAACGAGAACATACAACTCTTCAATCAGCGTAATGGTTTATTGAAGCAGCTGTGTCTCACTGGATGCTCGACAAGACAGTGGTGAAAGAACAGGAGAACCGACCGTAACGAGCTCCACATGAGGAAAATCTTGACAATGACTGTTGCATAAGAAAGGTTTTTGAATGCCGGGTGTATCGACGCAGTATGCGATGTCGACTAGGCGGGCTAATTCCTCGAGCTCCTTCCAGAGACGAACGGAAATTGGGGAGGCGTGATCATCGTCTGGTGGGCTCTTCGCTGTTGCTGCTGCAAGGACGTGTCTGGAGATACTGATGAAGAGGAAGAGTAATAGGAATGTCAGGTGGAGACACGCAAAGGAGAAGTCGAGGCGCATCGTGGCAGCGCGCAGCGCATGCTGCTTTCTGAACTGCGCGATCGTTGGCCGCGGAGAGGAAGAACGCAGCTGAGCGATGACGCTTGAATGGCGATGTCGGCGGCGGACGGATTTATGTATCTCCGCTGAAACGTCTATTAAGAATGGATTCCGTGCCTCAGTCTAACATGACACGGTCCACCACCAACTCCAGAAAATCCACTTGGGTAGGCTCCATCAGGTGAAAAAGGACCAGGAAAAGAGCCTAGAGAATATATAAACCGAGATCAAAAACGATTGGAGGAGAAAGAAGATTGGCCGAGAGGATTAGGGTGGTTTTTACCCCTGCCTGTGCCGGTGCCGGGTCAATCGGTGCTGGCTCATCGGGATTATTTT
>QQTW01001053.1_pt1 | contig 18803 bp, 23 predicted proteins | sample 1904831 | NCBI WGS metagenome assembly QQTW01 (sample SAMN09435610, study PRJNA476489) | Subsurface metagenome, whole genome shotgun sequencing project. | reverse complement strand
AAACCAAAGTTGATCAACTCCTAGCTGAGTTGACACCGGAAGTAACTGCTTCCATCACTGGTTATTCTTTCATTTTGGATGCCCTATCTGCCCTAAATACCGTTTAAATTGGTATAAGAATCAATGCCTTTGATAGTTATACAAAGAACATTTGGCGCAATTAACTTGCGCTAATTTACCCCTGCGGTAATTGAGCTATCAATCAAATTATTTACATAGAGAACAAAAGATGGTAACAACACTAAATGATACAAAGCGGCTGGCGATCGCTGAAAGATTGGCAGACTTAAAAGCATTTCAAAATTTAATTATCTCTAACGAGCAAAAACTAATTGATGCCTGCCCTTATGAAGATGTGCGCGATCGCCTCCAGAATATGCTTGCTGATGACCAGAAAAACATCGGTATTATAGATACTGTAATCGTTCAATACGGCATTCAATCTGAACCTAGTGCTGCAACGAAGATATTTATTCCCCAGTTTGAGCAGATGATGTTAGGAGATGAGTTTACGTTTTATCAGAAACTCATCCACCATGAACTAATGAAGCATGGTCAAGCCATGAGTGGAATTATGATTCATAAAGCTGCTCAGGTAGTGGGGGCTGATATTGAAGTAGCAATTACGCCTTTAAATACTGTCAACTTTGAAGGTCGCGCTCACCAAGAGCAACTCAAGGGAATGCTCGAACAAGTCGGTGTACGCGAAATGACGGGTCTTGATGCACAGCAAGGACTTTGGGCGAGGGTGCAAGATGCTGTCGCCGCCTTAACAGGCGTAGTGGGTAGTGTGGTGACGCGCACCGATGATGAAATTAGCATTCGTGACCTCTTGCTTGCAGATCATACTAAGGCTGATACTTTATTTGGGGAAATCTTAAGTACTGACGACCCCCAAAAGCGCCAAGAGTATTTTGGACAACTTTACAAAGACCTAAAAGTTCATGGTACAGCCGAAGAAGAAGTTGTGTATCCAGCAATTCGTCCGCATTACGAACACACCCAGGAAATATACGATCAGACCGAGGAAGTAATGCAGATGTTAGATGAGATTAAGCCTCTCGATCCTGCTTCATCAGAGTTCAAAACAAAAGTCGAGCAGCTAAGAACTACGGTACGAACTCACATAAATCAAGAAGAAAAGGATATATTTCCCCAACTGAAGCACGACTTTAGCGATGAGCAGCAAAAGCAAATAGCCAGTGATTTCAAAACAGCTAAAAGCAAACTGCAAAAGCAGATAGCTGCCTCCTAACAGTACAACAAGCTAAAGAAGACCGAGCTAATTTTTGACTTGCCCATCCTCTAAGTGAAACCTTCTAGCAAAGAGAATTATTGCACCTTGTGGAATTATGACTAATCAAATGACGTGGAAGTATATATTTCAACTCAAGGCTGCGATCAATTGGGTTGAATCTGTGTTCTTGTTATTTTCCGATCGATGGATTCGCGAGGTTCTCGATCAAGAACCTCTCCTCAATCCTGAATATTCACACTTATTTCTGGCGTTGGTATTCGTTATCGGCATAGGTTATTGGTGGGTTGGTAATGACATCGAGCGCCATCAGGGTATTATAAAACTTGGAATTCTCGCGCAATATTCGGTTTTCTTTGTGTTAGCTTATCACACCTTGGTAAATAAGCTGCACCCAGTTTATTTAATTCCAGGCATCATTGACCTTGTGTTTGCGATTCTTTTTAGTATGTTTCTGTACTCCTTTGCTCGAAATCAACGGTCATGCTCTACAAAAGCGTAAGATAGGTAGCAATGTCGGTAGTGCCACGAAAGTAATAATATATTGCTAAAGGAGAAACAGTTTCTGTTGTTTAGTGATATTGAATGTCGAACTAGCCAACGCGATCTCGCTGCTCGAAACGTCAAAAATGGTCGAATCCATAATGGCAAGCAAAGATTTTATGTCGCCAGGGCGGGCGGCAGTTTGCACTTGCAACCGACCAAGAAAGTAGTGAATGCAGAAACGCGAGGACTAATCGACAAATTACTTAAGGAGCGGCTTTCATTGGCAGGCATTGCCCGTGCAGCACAGGTTTCGGAAACCTAGCTTCAACAGTATGTGAATCAAAAATAGGCACAGGTGCGGCGCGAAGTCTTTGTCCACTACTACAATGCATCATTACTTGTTTAGCACTACCGAGCAGTTTAACGCGAAACCCACGGAAATCAAGTTGAGGCATCTTTTGGGAGGAATCATTTCCCCCAAAAATGCCGTACTTTTTCGAGGTCAACTTGATGCTGCACGCACCAAAGAATCAACCGACCAAATGCTGACCGCAGGTTTAGCAATTTAGAAGAATCAATTAGTTTCAACTATCTATTTTTATTCTCGGTTAATGTGGTCTGAAATTTATGATTTCGGTCTGTTGTCGTTTAATGTGGTTCTATTCTCTGTTAATGCGGTCTCAACCACCTGCTTATTCTCTGTTAATGTGGTCTCAAAAACGCGATGATTTCGGGTCGGAGCGATTATGATTTCAGGTCGCTACAAGTAACGAGCGGCATCTTTATGAGGTTGTAAAAGTAATCGCAGCAAAACCTGAAAAAGATAAAAAAGAGAAGAAGTTCAAGCAAGAATCCGAAGACTAACAGGGATTTTATTCAAACTGTTACATCTGTAACTAACAAAGAAGTAACTGGCGCGTTAATCTATCAAACTAATATATGGCAACTTGAAGGGTCAGAAATGGTTGCGACAACACGCACTGAAAGATCATTTAGCTTAAGTGCTTTTCTAATTAGCGATCGCCCGGCGGGGTTTTTGCTAAGTTGGGTAGCAGGATTTGTAGATACCTCTGCATTCATCATTTTATTTGGTTTATTTACCGCTCACGTCACCGGAAACATTGGAAACATTGCTCTAGCAGGTTCATCTTTTGTCAATGCGGATGAAGGTACAACCATTACTCGGCTGTTAATGTTGCCTGTATTTATGCTTTCAGGGGCATTAACATCGCTGCTGGCGTGTTATGCAAGAAATCAAAATTGGTCAGTTTTCGCGGTTTTACTTACCGCCGATGCGATCGCATTAAGCATTTTTATGGTTGTCGGTACGCAGTTATCGCCATCGCTGTTGTTAGATGTGCAGGAAGACTTAATTTTACCGATTGGGATGGCAGGGGTTGTATCAATGGCAATTCAAAATGCTTTGATGAAAGAAGCAAAAGGAGTAAAAAGCTACATTCCGACAACAGTAATGACTGGGAATACAACCCAACTCACCATCGATATTGTGCAGTTTATAAGCGCGCAGCTAAGTCAAAGTGCAGCCTCAAACTCAGAGGCAGAAGAGGCCCTACGCATCAGCAGGTTTTTGCCCACAATCGCAGGTTTTGCTTTGGGAGGACTCGCCGCCGCCTATTTTGTCTTGCTATATGAGTCATGGTGGAGCCTTGCTTTTCCTTTGATAATCATTTCTAGTTTAGCGATCGCCGCTCACATTCAACACAATCGTCTCTCGGCGGTGGAAAATTAGCAACCTCACTCCAACCTTGAAAAAATGAAACACTTATTAGTATCAATTTTCTTTAGCACAATGGCTTTGCTAAATCTAGCAATAGCTGATGTAGCTCAGGCGCAGCCATTTAATGTCACAACGTTACTGGGAATTGCTGCCGTTGAAACAACCAAACCAGGAGAAATTATTAAGCAACTAAAAACTCACCTTGAGACAATTTTGAACCTAGAGCAACGCGAAAAATTCCAATCTGCGATCGTTGATGGCAAAACCAGCGCTCGTAAGGCGTTAAAAACCTTATCACTCACGCCTGAACAAAAATCTAAATTGGTAGCAAGTTTTAAGTATTTGCCCAAAAAAGATATTTTTACTTCCATGACTCCAGAGGAAAGAAAGCAGTTTTTTAGGAGCAAAAAGGAGTTTTTTAAGCCCACAGCCGGTGAAATTACTAATTTTAAAGCCAAAATCGAGAAGTAGGAAGATTAGCGTAGGGGTGCAAAGCATTATAAAGGGCAACACCATAATCACTTTGTCTGCACAAGCTCGTTAAAAGCATGATCGCATTAATTGAAATAATTTTTGGTGTGGGGAATATCAATGAATAATCAACTGTTTAAACTGGTTGCAGCAACCAGAGTTTTAATGTGCCTATTAATGATAGGTTTGGGAATGTCTACGCGATCGCCTGTTGTTGCCCAAGAACTTCAACCAATTTCTGAAGCAGAAATAACTCAAGTTACCTCTGTCTCTCAATTATCCGATGTACAGTCTACAGATTGGGCATTTCAAGCATTGCAGTCTTTAGTCGAAAGGTATGGTTGCATTACTGGATATTCTGATAGTAGCTATAGAGGCGAGAGTGCTTTAACTAGATACGAATTTGCGGCGGGGTTAAATGCTTGTTTAGATAGAGTCAACGAATTGATTGCAACGGCGACTACCGATTTAGTTAGCAAAGATGACTTAATTAATTTGCAACGTTTGCAATCAGAATTTGCCGCCGAATTAACCTCAGTGCGGGGGCGCGTAGATGTGTTAGAAGCCCAAACCGCAGAATTAGAAGCCAATCAATTTTCAACTACAACCAAGCTGACGGGAAACGTATTTGTTAACGTTACCGGGGCGTTTGCGGGGGGAGACATTTTAGCTGAAGGAGAAACGGTTTTTAGGACGCAACCAAGAACTAATCCCAATGCTTTGCGGCAAGTGACGGAAGATCCTAATATTACTCTGAGCAACTATGTTTTTCTCAACTTTACTACTTCCTTTACAGGCAAAGATAGCCTAGTCACCCAATTAGTAACCGGAAATGGCGATTCTCCAGCCAATCGATTTGCTTCGGCAGGTTTATACAACACTTTTGGCGTACCTTATACCGATCAAACTGGTGTGACTGGTACAACAGGTAGCGTTGTACTCCGAGAATTGTTTTATAACTTTCCCATTGGCGAATCTCTCCGGGTAGTGGTGGGCCCAAGAGTCAATTGGTATCGCTACTTTGACAACAACCGTTTTACCTTTTATTTAACAGGCGCAGGTAGTTTTAACTCTAGTGGTAGCACCTTACTAAACGCTGTAGACAGAGGTTCGGGTGCAGCTTTGTTATGGCAAATTAGCGATCGCCTGCGACTCAATGTAGCTTATTTAGGCGAAAATACCGAATTTCTCACCAGCAGCTTATTTAACTCCTCTAGCAACCCTCGCCAAGGCTTGTTTAGTCCTACAAATACCTTGACGGCAGAATTGACGGTTTCGCCGATTAAGAGCCTAAATTTGCGATTTTTGTATAACCGATCTCATGTTAGAGCGATCGCCGGACAAGTTGGCGGTGCTATTGGCGAACCTATTTATGGCTTTGCTGATGATGGTTTTGATGGTGCTATTGACGATGCAACAGGCGATACTTATGCGTTCAATTTTGATTGGTTAGTTACCGATGGCTTCGGTTTATTTGGACGCTATGCTTACGGGAGTACAAATATAGAACCCTTAAATGTAAGTAGACCAAATGGCGAAGTAAACGCTCAAACAATTCAAGTAGGGGCAGCATTTCCTGACTTAGGCAAAGAAGGAGCATTATTTACCCTTTCTTATCTTATTCCTTTCGCTGTAGTAGATGGGCGCAATTTTTTGGTATCTGGTGGCGGTGATGGTGGGGTACAGTACGAGTTTGAAGCTACTTATTTCTATCCGTTAACCCAAAACATTGCTTTAGTTCCAGCTTTTTATTGGATCGGCAACCCTAATAATTTTAGCGGCAATCCTAATATTTATGTGGGTAATTTACGCGCTCAATTTAGCTTCTAAAACCCAGCGTAGGAAGGACATAAAGAGTATCTACCTCGCGTACAGACTAGATTGTACAATGCTATTTCATTGGATACTGAAAGCCTTTTTCCCCAATCAACTTACGGTCGAAAGAATAGGTATGAGAGCATCCAGCTTGGTTAGAGATTGCGCCAATTAAGTAATCCGAGAAATCGGCTTTTCCTAATTTCATATGCTGCAAAGCTTGATAGACTGCGGAGCGATGCTCAAATTGGAAGGTAGAACTTGTAAACATAATGTCTAGAGCCTCAGCAATTTGTTGGCGAGTAAATTGGTAAGGTTTATCTCTAAGTACCCAAACAAATTCGCACAGAACAATACTAGAGAGAAAACATAATTGCCCTTCTGCTTCAATTAGTTCGGCGGCTTTTTGCCATTGCTCTAAGTCATCTTGAGTCACGTAGCGCACCAGCACATTAGTATCAAGTCCAATCACAAGCACCCTGGGCGATCGCCGATTCCATATCTTCAATTGTTGCTGCTGGAGAATTAGGACGGCGTAGTATCCCCGATAAAGCTTTAACTGATATATTGACTGGAATTATTTTGACCATACCCTCTGCATCGATCGCAAAATCAATTTTGCTGCCAATTTCTAATTTCAAGTAGTCTCGAATCTCTTTAGGGATAGTCACTTGACCTTCGCTAGTGATAGTAGCCTTTTTCATTACTATACATCCTTACTATATTTTCTTACTTAGTTGTAAGGTAAAAGAAAATTATTTGACAGTTCAAAAATCTTTTACCTCTAATAAAACTTCCTTAGCCCGTCGTCTCACGAATAAAGCTTCTTAAATGCTGCCAATACTTGCAGCTTGCTTGTAAGATGCCCAACCGCCGTAATCGGAAATATCTAACCAGTTATATTGTTCGACTAATTCTCGTGGATAGAGCATGGCGGTAATTGCTTCTCCATCGGTCAAAATTACGTCCGATGGGTACATATTGGGAGGTTCGGTAGCTAGTAAATACTCGTATTGTTCAGTTGTGAGTTCGTACACTTCTCCAGGGATAGAAATGCCTTGGTTAACGACTTCGTAAATAGCTGGATGCCAACCATCACCCGCCGCGTGTAAGCGATAAGTGGGACGAGTTGCCGCAGTTTTGACGAATTTTGCCGATTGGAGGTTTTTGTGGTCTGGTTGTCCTCGCAAGGCTGAACCGCAGATAAATACGAGCTTAGAGTTGACATTTTGAGTCATGAATTTTGAACCTATAGGTAAAACTTAATTTGACTTACTGGGCGGCTTTGTTATCTTGCTGCAATTGCTCTACTTCTTTAATTACGCGCTCTTTACTAGCTGTTAAATGTTCTCTAACGGCTTTGACTGCTACTTGAGCATCGCGATCGCGCACTGGTTCATAAATCTGTCGATGTTCGGTACGAATTTCTAGCACTTCTGGATTGTTTTTCGTTGTTTGAATCCTCAGTAGTTGCATTTTATCAAATACTCGATCTAATAACGATACCAGCCAAGAGTTTCCCGAACTTTTCGCTAATAATCGATGAAAGCGATAATCCAAGTCGAGCAGTCGAAAACTTGTTAGTTGCGATGGTTTGTTCATTACTAGCTTTTCTGCCTCCTCTACCATCTTTTCGAGTTCTTTTAGTTGCGGTTTCGTGGCATTTTGACAAGCTTCTGCTACTGATAGCTGCTCTAAGGCAATGCGACAATCATACAACTGTGCCGCATCGGTTACAGAAATAGTCGCTACGCACAAGGTATCGTTGATATCACTGGCAATTAAATTCTCATGCTCAAGTAACTGCATTGCTTCCCGAATCGGCGTTCGGCTAACTTGTAGCTGTTTTGCCAGTTGAACTTCTACTAATCGCTGTCCTGGCGCTAGTTCTCCAGAAAGAATTGCCGTTTTTAGAGCTTGATAAGCTTGCTCTTGTAGGGATTGATTGCGTTTAAGACTTCGCGGCGATAGAGACAATATCTTCCTCCTTACTAATTTCTGTAAACGTATTTATCTATACATTTATTTTTAAACAGCACCTGTATACAGTATATAACAGCTTTTTCAAGTACTGCAACAAGCATAATCTGTAAGGAGCATGGGTCGTGACTACAGAACTCAAATCTAAATCTTTCAATAATTCTACAATTCAACAAGCATTGGCAGAAGCCGCCGCCGGGGTTGCTTTGCGATCGGTAACAAAAAAATATGGTGCAGTGACCGCCGTAGAAAACCTGACCTTGGATATTGCCGCCGGAACTTATTGTTGTTTGTTGGGGCCAAGTGGCTGCGGGAAAACTACAGCGCTAAGAATGGTTGCAGGACACGAAGATATTACGAGCGGAGATATTTTAATTGGCGATCGCCGAGTTAATGATATTCCCGCCGCTAAACGCAATACAGCGATGATGTTTCAAAGTTATGCTTTGTTTCCCCATAAAACAATTTGGGAAAATGTGGAATTTGGGTTGAAAATGCGGAAATTGAAAGAGAGCGACTTGCAAACTAGAGTAGGAGAGATGTTAGAACTTGTAGGTTTAAGTCATGTCGCCCAGCGAAAGCCGACAATGCTTAGTGGCGGACAACAGCAACGCATCGCCTTAGCTAGAGCTTTAGTTACTCGCCCTCAAGTTTTGATGCTAGACGAGCCTTTGAGCGCCTTAGATGAGAACTTGCGCGTACGGATGCGGACGGAGTTACGCAAAATTCAAAAGCAATTCGGCATGACCTTTATTCAAGTCACGCACCATGTAGAAGAAGCCTTTTCGCTTTCAGACCAAATTGTAGTTATGTCTCACGGACGCATAGATCAAGTGGCAACTCCTGAAGAATTGTTTGATACTCCAGCTTCTCAGTTTGTCGCTAAGTTCATGGGAGACAACAACATTTTTACGGGCAAAGTAGTAAAAAGTATTAATGATAGTAGCTTAGATTTAATTCAACTAGAAGTAGCAGGTGTTGGCTCGATATTTTGCCGGGGACACGCGGTAGCAGTGGGAACAGAAGCAGCCTGTTCGATTAGACCCGATTTGATGTCTATAGCTCCCTATGCTCAGATTCCGGCTAAGTCATCACTGAGTGCAAACGAAATATCGGCGCGGATTACGGCGGTAGAAATGACCGGGTATGTAACGCGGGTTTCTTTGATGATGGAAGCTACTGGACAAGAGTTACTTTACAAAGTTCGTACTGAAGATTGGCGAATCAATGACTTGATTGAAGGTCAATTAGCAATTTTAAGTTGGTCGAAAGATAACTGTATTTTTCTAGCGTACTAATTAAGACTATGACTAAAATTAGTCGGCGTAAAGCGATCGCCTATGGATTGGCGGCGGGGGGAACTATGCTGGCGGCGGCTAGTTGCAAACCTCAAAGAGGGCCAACCATAATTACCAACAAGATTAAAGATGTAACTTTACGTTTGATTGGTTCGGGTGCAGCCCAAATTAACGATATCCGCGTCCAGGCGGAGAAAGACTTGGGTTTTAAGATTAATATGCGCGCTTTGAGTACCGCCGAGAATATCCAAATTGCGATTACTCAGCCCAAACAGTACGATATTTTTGATGGTGAATATTTTAGCTTGCCTCTAGTGATTCCTTCTGGAAACCTGCAAGCCATTGATATCAGAAAAATTAAAGAGTTTGACAAAATAACGCCAATTTTTACAACTGGTGAATTGTATCCCGGTGCAAAAGTAAATACATCTCAAGGGACTGCCCCCCGTAAAGTAGTATTTCTTAAAGATAAAGATTCAACAGAACTTGCTACCAATCCTACCGACTGGGCGACAATGATTCCTTTTCAGTACAACGCTGATACCTTGGGTTATCGTCCCGATTTAGTGGATACAAAAATTGATTCCTGGGCAGATTTATTTGACCCCAAATTTAAGGGTAAAACTTCCTTGATTGATATTCCCTCGATTGGGATTATGGACGCAGCAATGGTTATGGAGTCCTTGGGGCTAATGCAGTTTGGCGACAAAGGCAACATGACTAAAGAGGAACTCGATAAAGTAACGGATCTTTTGATTGAGCAAAAGCAAGCGGGACAGTTTCGGGCTTTTTGGAAAACCTTTGATGAATCGGTTAATCTCATGTCTTCCGGGGAAGTTGTGCTGCAATCGATGTGGTCGCCAGCCGTTACCGCCGTCAAGTCGAGGGGGATTCCTTGCGTTTATGCTCCGTTAAAAGAAGGCTATCGAGGCTGGGGCGGGGGTTTGGGTTTGTCTAAAAATCTCTCAGGAATACAATTAGATGCTGCTTACGAGTATCTCAACTGGATGCTAGATGGCTGGGTTGGGGGCTTTTTGAGCAGGCAAGGTTATTATAGCGCCGCGCCAGACAATGCCCGAAAGTTTATGAAGCCGGAGGAGTGGGATTTTTGGTACGAAGGAAAACCCGCAGCTATAGATATGCTCGATCCTTTTGGCAAAAAGATTGAGTCAAAAGGAGCGTTGCGCGATGGTGGTTCTTTTACCGAACGCATGGGTAACGTAGTTTGCTGGAATTCTTTTATGCAGCAGCAAGTTTACCTCGTCTACAAATGGACGGAATTTATCGTCGCATGAAAATCAATCAAAAAAGAGACACGGCTTAAACTTTATGAAATATATCAGCTTTTTAACTACAGGAATCTTTGTTGGCGCGATCACAACTATATCAATGTCAACGTTAGCCGCCAGTTTAGACATGAATGCAGTTAACAAAATGGATCGCGTTACTTTTAGCAAAACCTTCGGGGGAATTTTTGAAAACTCGCCTTGGGTTGCCGAAAAAGCTTTTTCAGCACGTCCATTTCCTAATATGACGGCGCTACATACCGCAATGGTAGAGGTAGTAGAAGATGCGCCGATAGATAAGCAAGTAGCCTTGCTACGCGCCCACCCCGACTTAGCAGGGAAAGAGGCCCAAACTGGAAAATTAACCGATTCTTCCCAAGTAGAGCAGGCAAGCGCCGGACTTAATGCCCTTAGTAAAGCCGAATTAGCACGGCTGACTAAACTTAATGCCGATTATCGTAATAAATTTGGGTTCCCTTTTATTATTGCCGTTCGCAATCACACCAAAGAAGGCATCTTTTTTGAGTTTGAACGGCGATTAGCAAATACTACTGATATTGAGTTTGCTACTGACTTACGCCAAGTCTATACAATTACTCGGTTGCGGTTAAACAAGTTGATGGCTGGTTCTAAGTAGGTTTGTAATTCAACGCGATTGAATTTTTATAGTAGAGGAGTGTTTCATGAATAACCGTCGAGTTTTTCTAGTTTCTGGATTATCTTTTGCAGCAATTTCTGTAATCCCCATGCAGAAATTATTAGCACAAACAAAACCCAGTCCAACCCCAACTAGGGCAGTACAAAATCCAAACCAACCCAAACTAACAACCCACGTACTAGATGTAATGAGCGGAAAACCCGCCGCCGGAATGAGAATCGACTTTTCTGTAAAAGAAGGCGATCGCTATCGTTTAATCAAAACTATCTACACCAACAAAGACGGGCGCACCGACGAACCGCTTTTAATTGGTAATAATATGGCTGTTGGACGCTACAGACAGCTATTTTACGTTGCCGATTACTACACCAAGTTGGGAGTAGATTTACCAAATCCACCTTTTCTTGACGAAGTACCCTTAGATTTTGCGATCTTCGATGCTGCTCAAAAATACCACGTCCCGCTACTTTGCACTCCTTGGAATTACACAACCTATCGCGGCAGCTAATAAATCACTTTTAAGTTTATAAAAATGTATCAAATACTCTGTACTTGTTTGGGTGCGATCGCAGTCATTTCAGGAATCCTATGGGCGGAAACAGTGATCGCCAATCCTTTAAAAGTTGCTGATAACAGCGATGGGGATACAATAGCTCAAGTCACTTCGGTATCTCAATTATCTGACGTACAGCCGACTGATTGGGCATTTTTGGCATTGCAATCATTAGTTGAGCGCTATGGTTGTATTGTTGGTTATCCTGATAGTACCTTCCGGGGCGATCGCACTCTAACTCGGTATGAGTTTACGGCGGGTTTAAATGCTTGCTTAGATAGAATCAATGAGTTAATTGTTACAGGAACAGCAAACTTAGTTACTCAGGCAGATTTAGTTACTTTGCAAAGATTGCAAGCAGAGTTTACAACTGAGCTTGCTACTTTGCGAGGACGCGTCGATAATTTGGAAGCTCAAGCAGCAGAGTTAGCAGCAAACCAGTTTTCTACAACAACTAAACTCACCACAGAATTAATAGTTGCTGCATCTCAAGCTTTTGGTGATCGCCTAGCCGTCAGGAGTCCTCAGATTTCAAATACAGATATCGAGTCCAACACTATTTTGACTAATCGGTTATGGATGTACTTTGATTCTAGTTTTTCGGGCAAAGACCGTCTTAGAATCAGATTGCAAGCTCGTAATACGCCTAACTTTAGTACGGTAACGGGTACTAATATGACGAGATTAGGGTTTGAAGGCAACAACAATAATAATTTAGACATAAGCCGTTTAGAATATCTGTTGCCATTTGCAGGCGATCACGGTCGATTACTCTTTGGTGTTCTAGGAGAGGAATTTAATGACAACATGGAGACATTCAATCCCTTGTTGCAAAGTAGTGGGAGAGGTTCGATTTCCCGATTTGGTCGTTTTAACCCCATTTATCGATTGAGTGGAAACACAGGTGTTACTCTTACCTATAACCTTGTTGAGCAGGAAAATACCAAAGTTGCTTTTAATATCGGTTATCTAGCAAGTAATGCTAATTTGCCTGAAGATCCTAACGGTTTTAACAATGCAGGACTGTTAGGAGGCCCTTTTGGTGCTTTAGCCCAGCTTGATATTCAACCAAGTAAAAACTTTAAATTTGGTTTTACTTACGTCCGCTCAAAGAATGTAGACCTCAGTGGTGGTACAGGTAGCGCCTTTTCCAGCAGTCCTTTTATTGGCACTTTTGGTAGAGACACAGATATTATTAGCGACTCTTTGGGGTTGCAAGCAACTATTCAAGTCGCGCCCAAATTTACCTTATCTGGTTGGGTAGGCTACACCTTCGCTGATGCTATTTCGGGAGTTAGTAACGGATCTAATGCAGAGATTCTTAACTGGGCAACTACTTTTGCTTTTCCCGATCTTTGGCACGAAGGAGACGTTGCAGGGATTGTATTTGGGATGCCGCCAAAAGTTGTTAATACTGATGTTGTTAGTAGAGACGATCTTGATACTTCTTATCACTTGGAAGGTTTTTATCGCTTTAAAATCTCTGACTTCATTTTTATTACTCCTGGGGCGATCGTTGTTTTCAATCCAGAACATAACGGTAATAACGATACAGCCATTTTAGGTGTAATCCGTACAACTTTTGTTTTCTAAGCTCACCTAAAACTATGCTAAAAACTTCTAACGCTTTAAAGCCTTACTTACTGGTTGCTCCCCAGACGCTAGTTTTTTTATTGTTTCTGATTTTACCGATAATTGCGATCGCTATTGTCAGTTTTTGGAACTTTAACGGCTTTGCAATGACTCCCGGCTTTACCCTGAATAACTATTTGGGGATTTTTACATCTAAAGTTTACCTAGCAACTTATCTCAATACCTTCAAGTTTGCGGCGATTGTTTGGTTGCTTTGCTTGGTCATTGGTTATCCGGTGGCTTACTTTCTAGCTTTTCAGGTTAAAAGTTCGCAATGGCAAACTATTTTGTTTCTAATTTGTACTGTTCCTTTTTTGACTTCTAATGTCATTAGGATGATTTCTTGGATTCCTTTTTTAGGACGCGAAGGCTTGATTAATCAAGGTTTGATGGGATTAAGGCTAATTAATCAACCCATTGAAGCGCTGCTTTACTCGGATTTTTCGGTAATTTTAGCAATGGTACACCTTTATGCTTTGTTTATGGTTGCGCCCATATTTAATAGTATGATGCGAATCGAGCGATCGCTTATTACAGCAGCCGAAGACTTAGGCGCGTCCCCTTTTCAGATTCAACAGCAAATAATTTTACCTTTATCTGCGCCAGGAATTGCGATCGGTTCTATCTTTATCATCACTCTTGTAATGGGCGAATTTGCCACTATGCGGATTATGAGTGGTGGTAAATCTTCCTCGGTAGGTTATTTGATCAAAAATCAAATAGATAGCTTGCAGTATCCTTTAGCGGCGGCTAATGCAGTAGTTTTACTAATCATTACGCTACTAATTGTGTTTGGAATTTTGCGTACTGTTGATATTCGTAAGGAGCTTTAAACATGACTCAGAATGCAAAAAAATCTCTTTCTGCTCATCTACTGACAGCATTTTTTGGACTATTTGTTTTATTTTTATACGGGCCAATGTTTGCTATTTTTATCCTGTCACTTCAAGGGCCCGAAGGACAATTAACTTTTCCGATGCGCGGGTTTAGTTTTCATTGGCTAAATGCAGTATTTGGGCCGCAGCGTGTTGGAAATTTCGTCGATGCTTTTGGGCGTTCTTTCAGCTTAGGTTTGCTGGTGACAGTGTTTACCGTTGTATTTAGCGTCATGGCTGGGTTAGCTTTTCGGCGGCGCTTTTTCGGTTCTAATGCCGTTTTTTACCTGACAATTTCTAGCTTAATTGTCCCCAGCATTTTAGTATCTCTAGGCATTGGAATTGTATTTAGCTTGGTAGGTTTAGACAATCAATGGTTTTCGTCAGCGCTGGCGGGACATTTGACTTGGACTTTACCCTTTGCTTTCCTAATTATGCTAGGAATATTTGGGCGTTTTAATCCCGCTTACGAAGAAGCCGCTCGTGATTTGGGCGCAAGTGAAATGACAACATTTTGGCAAATTGTCTTCCCTTTAATCGCTTCTAGTGTAATTGGTGTCGGGTTACTAGGCTTTACGCTTTCCTACGATGAATTTACCCGTACTTCGTTAATTTCTGGAGAAAAAAATACTTTACCCCTAGAAATATTTGGAATGACAACTAATGTTACATCTCCCGCTCTTTATGCTTTGGGAACCCTAACTACAGTATTTTCTTTTGCCCTAATTGGAGTTGCACTGGTGGGAATTAAATTAATTTCCCGTCGTCAGTCGCAGTAAAAAGTTAAAAGTTTTGTGGTGTGAATAATTAAATGATGCACTTTCTTACGATACTCCCACTACAGGTAACATTAGTTTTATGGAGAGCACGGGGAGTGTTTTTGCTAATGCACCCTTTGGTAATATCCCCACTACTGGCAATCATTACGGCGTACAAGCAAGTCTGCGTCTACGTCCTAAGATAATTTTGTTTGGTTGGGGTGGTTATAGTCAGGAGATCGCCATTGATGACCCCGATAGCAGTACAATTGTCACAGGAAATCGTGGCGCTAAAGCTGATATTTGGTACTATGCGGCGGGTTTAGGTTTTCCAGATTTGGGTAAAAAAGGTAGTTTAGGCGGTTTTTTATTTGGTCAATCGCCTAAAGTCACAAGTTCTGATGTAAGAGAAATTGGTTTTGGCAATAGAAGCCGAGTTGCTAGCGATACGTCTTATCATTTAGAAGCTTTTTATCGTTACCGTCTTACAAATAACATTGAAGTTACGCCAGGACTATTAGCAATTTTTAATTCAAAACATAACAGTAGCAACGATACGGAATATGTCGGGACAATACGGACAACTTTTAGTTTTTAAACAAAAGCCCGCAATTATCGCGGGTTTTTGTTTCAGTTTAAGAGCAATGCTTATCTTTCTATTTCGTACCAAGCATAGGGTCTGAACTGTCTTTGGGCAGAAATTGGACGATAGTAGGATTCTTCAATCCATGTTCTTACTTCTGTTTCAGAATCGAAGCTAAGTTTATCGCCAGTAGTTGGGTTGTATAGATTCCATACAGTATTGCCTTTTTTGTCCGATTGCCAAACTTGCAACCCAGAACTTTGACTTAAATAAGTAGTTAGCTTTTGCCAAACTCTACTGAACCATGATTCGCGGTTTATTCTGCTTGCTTCTAATTCTTTGCTAGTAATTAGTTTTAAGTCTTTATAATTCATCAATTCCGCCTCCTGAAGGGTCGAAGTCATTTTTGAGGCGCGTTCCTTCAGTCTTAACTTACTTCCGTCTCTTGAAAAAGAGATGAACGCTTGTTTTTGTTTCTGTATCTATTGTAACGAAAAACTTATAAACTTATCAATTATAAGAAACTTTAATCTATGACTAGAAATCCCGTGATTCTAATGTATAGCGAGATACAGTATTATTTTTCGGATAATGTATACAGTATTCAAAAGTAGACAAATCATCCCTTGGATAGAAATATGGGTTATACTTTCGATTTTTCCGTTGTTTGGGATAACTTGGGCTTATTTTTTAGTGGGGCGATAGTGACGGTAAGATTATTGTTAATTGCGATCGCCTTTGGGTTAGCAATTGGGATAATAGGGGCATTATGTAGAACTTCGGGAAACCGCTTGTTAAATGGATTAGCAGCTACTTATGTAGAATTAATCCGCAATACCCCGACCCCGTTTTTGATTCAACTATTTTTTATCTTCTTTGGGTTGCCCAATTTGGGACTGAAATTAACCGCCGAACAAGCTGCGACATTGGCTTTAGCGGTCAATTTTGGCGCGTATTCAACTGAAATTGTCCGCGCGGGAGTTGAAAGCATCCATAAAGGACAATTAGAAGTAGGTTTAGCTTTAGGATTTAAACCGATATCAGTTTTTCGCCATATTGTCATAACTCCAGCTTTAGCAAACATTTACCCTGCTTTAGTCGGACAAGTTATTTTAGCGGTACTTTTTACCAGTGTTGTATCTCAAATAGCTACAGAAGATTTGACTTTTACAGGGGATTACTTAAACGCTCGGACTTTTCGTAGCTTTGAAATTTATTTCACAATAGCGTTAGTTTACGGGTGCGATCGTCTGGTTAATCAAAGGGATTGCTTACGCAGTAGAAAAAAAAATACTTCGAGTTTGCCAAGTATAGAAGGTAGCAACAATGGAAGAATTTACAACCGCAATTATTTTTACAAACTTACTGATAGCTACCAAGTGAACGTTAATATTATCCGTGATCGCTTTTATCTGTGGTGGACTAATTGGTTCAGTAGTAATGTTGATGCGAATCTCCCCGAATAAATGGCTAAGTAGCATTAGCTGGGTATACATTGAGTTCTTGCAAGGAACGCCCTTATTGTTGCAATTATTCCTCGCTTTTTTTGGCATTTCTATCGTGCTAGGAGTAAATTTGTCACCCTTACAAGCAGCAACCTTCGCTTTAACCGCCTTTACCAGTGCTTTGGTATGCGTAACCCACGAGGTAGGATTTGCGCGAGAAGGAGCGGATCGCGTTATCTTTCTAGCTGATGGAATGCTCGTAGAAGACACCACCCCCACAGAGTTTTTTAATTATCCCAAAGAAGAAAGAACAAAGAAATTTTTAGCCCAAATTTTGCATTAAAACATGATTGTTACATCAGTTCCTTTAGTAAATAGCGATCGCCTAAATCGCAGCATTGCTCAATTAGCAGAAATCGGTAAATTATCAAACGGCGGTGTAAGTAGAGTAGCCTTTACTCGTGAAGATATCCTCGCCCGTCAACTTGTACAATCTTGGATGATTGATGCTGGTATGACTGTTCGCATCGATGCGGCGGCTAATATTATTGGTACTTACGCCGGAAAAATAGCAGGCGCAGGGGCTTTAGCCACCGGATCGCATATAGATACTGTTCCTGTTGCTGGTCACTACGACGGAGTGCTAGGAGTGCTTGCAGGAATTGAAATGGTGCGAGTGCTGCATGAAAATAACATTATTTTAGATCATCCTATCGAAGTTATTGTATTTACTGACGAAGAATGTACTGTTATTGGCTGTAAAGCAATGGCGGGTAATACCGTAAACGATCCAAATTATTACCGCCGCAATAATGGGACAGCTATTGAAGAATGTTTAGCTTTAGCTAGCGGAGATTGGTCAAAAATAGCCACAGCTAAACGCAAACCGGGCGAAATTGCCGCCTTTGTAGAGTTGCACGTCGAACAAGGGGGAATATTAGAAAGTACCGGAGATGCGATCGCAGTAGTTAAAGGTATTGTGGGACAGTATCGCCACACAGTCACGATTACCGGGCGACCAAACCACGCAGGTACAACACCAATGAATAAGAGAAAAGATGCCCTAGTTGCTGCGGCGCAGGTAGTGTTAGCAGTAAACAAGCTAGGAGTTGAAACACCTGGGGAACAAGTAGCAACAGTGGGATACTTGAATGTTTTGCCCAATGCAGTAAATATTGTCCCGGCAAAAGTTGAGTTAAAAATCGATCTGCGCGACTTGTCTCAAAAACATTTAGATAATTTACTGAGTGACCTAAAACAGCAGTTAATCCAAATTGCCGAGGCGACTAAAACAGAAATAGTTATAAATCAAGCTTTACACGTCTTGCCTACTTTGGCTCAAGCTAAAATTCTTGATGCGATTTCTCAAGTTTGCCAACAACTTAATTTAAGCTACAGTTATTTACCTAGTCGTGCGGGACACGATGCTCAAGAAATCGGGCGCTTTGCTGACATGGGAATGATTTTTGTCCCTAGTCGGGCAGGAATTAGCCACTCTGAAGATGAGTACACATCCCCAGAGCAATGCAGCCAAGGTGCTAACGTACTGATACAAACTTTCTTGAAGCTAGATCGGCTTTATCAAGCTTAAAACTAGCATTACACCAGATTTTTGCTTTGAAGCATCAACAGAGTTTTGTTAGGATCTAGCTATGGAGTTTTGCCGAACTGCAATGATCTTCAGTGGGTGATAGCCCTGAGTATTATGCAAAAAAAAACTATAGTAGCAAAGTTAACTAGAATAGTTGAGATTCAAGATTAGCAAGGTAATCAGCAGGGGAACGTCGGAAGCGTAGTTGTTTAACTCTATGAAGACGATGCTGGTGGAGGTGAGAACGTAAATAATGCCAATCGGCAATCGGAACCGAGGCTAACTGCTGGGCATTAAAGGTGGTGATACCAATTTAAACGGTGTTTAGGGCAGATAGGGCATCCAAAATGAAAGAATAACCAGTGATGGAAGCAGTTAC
>QQTW01001052.1_pt1 | contig 18806 bp, 21 predicted proteins | sample 1904831 | NCBI WGS metagenome assembly QQTW01 (sample SAMN09435610, study PRJNA476489) | Subsurface metagenome, whole genome shotgun sequencing project. | reverse complement strand
GGGGCCACCTCGAGGGGGCGCTCGCGGTCGCCCGGCCCCTCGGGCTTAAGCGCCCGCTCGCCGAGCTGCACCTGGCGCTCTCAGAGGTTCATGAGGCGCTCGCTGACCATGAGCAGGCCCTGGGTCACTTCAAAGCGCACCACGCGCTGGTGCGGGAGCTGACCGACGAACGGGTGGCCCGGCACACTCAGCGCCTGGCCCTCGGGTTAGAGCTCGAGCGCGCCCGCCGGGACGCGGAGCTCGAGCGGCTGCGCGCGGGCGCGCTGGCCGCGGTGAACGCCCGGCTCGAAGCCAAAGATCGGGAGAATGCCCGGCTGCTCGCGGAGCTGGGGCGGCTGGCGCACGAGGACGCGCTCACCGGTCTGCCCAACCGCCGCAGCTTCAGCGAGGCGCTGGAAAAGGCGTTCGTCCACGCCCGGCGGTACGAGCGACCACTGGCGGTGGCGCTGGCGGACGTGGACGACTTCAAGGGGATTAACGACCGCTTCTCGCACGCTGCGGGCGACGCGGTGCTCAAGGCCGTCGCGGCGATCGTCCGGGGGGCGCTGCGCGAGGGCGATCTGGCGGCCCGGGTCGGCGGCGAAGAGTTCGCCCTGGTCTTCCCGGAGACCGCCGCGGGGGAGGGCCGGGCGGTATGCGAGCGGGTGCGGCGGGCGGTCGCCGATCACGACTGGTCGCGTTTGCACCCGGGGTTGCGGGTCACGCTGAGCCTCGGCCTCGCCCAAGACGCGGTCGTTGAGAGTGGCGAGCGGCTGCTGGCGCGGGCGGACGCTCGGCTCTACGCGGCGAAGCGCGCGGGCAAGAACCGGGTCGCGTGACAAGCGGGCTCGGCTTGAAGACGTCGAGGCGGCCAGGTTCCATAAGAACCCCGCGCTAGTGCGATGAGGGCGCGGGGCTCCCCCCAGAGGTCGCGGTAGAAGAGGTCGATTTCGTCGTAGTGGTGCGCGACGGCGTCGGCTTGCCGGGCTTTGGTTGGGACGATCATAACGACTCCAAGCTACTTGCACGGGTCTGTCCACCTTAAGTCTAAACGCACAACACAGGTGGGCCATCCTACCGACACCCGTGGAGTTCACCTCTGTGTAGGTTCTTCCGCACAATCGTTAATCGGTGAGCTAGCTTTTCATCGTTACGGCCCGGACCCCAGTCCGGTCAGGGTAATTCGAGGAGTCAGCGGGGCAACTGGGTGGCTACAAGCTTAGCCGTCGGCCTTTTCATTGGCTTCCGCCTCCGCCACGACCCTCATACGCTCGCTAGCAGCGAACTCGGCTCCGAACTGCACGTGCTGGGCAAAGGCCCGAACATCCTCGAGATGGTCCCGGTAAACCACGAACTTGTCACGCTCGAGCAACCTGACGATGGCAATGCGTCGCGACGCGTCGGAAAGCGGCCCACCGTTCACCGGCTTGAGGCTCGGCGCGATCAAGGTCGGGGCCGGAAGCAGGATGTCTTGCAGCATACGAGCAGTCAGGTCTTCCTGACTCTCGGCAGGGAGACGGTCGAAGATGCGCAGGGCGTGCTCGGTTCGCGCTTTATAGAATGAGCCCAGGAGTTCATCGGCCAAACGGTAGAGTTCTTGGCTGTCCCGCAACTTTTTCTCCGAAGTGCCTTTTTCCTGCGGTGTTTCGGGTTTAAGGAACACTGGGCGCTGTGAAGCAACGGCGGCGTCAAGGCGCGAGCGTATAAAACCCCCCACGTTTCGCACCGGCTGATCGCTACGCTCGCGCGTCCGCACCTCCTTCTCTGCCTGTTTGATGATTTCAGCGGCAGTCGTAGCTCCCAGCGCACTCCAGTAGGCGTCGGGTATATAAGTGAACCCGTGCTGGCGCAAGGTGTTAGCGACGGCAATGCGGCCGATCTCCTCCTGCTCGCTGTCGACTTTCCAGGTGGTGCGGTTCAGCTTAACGTGAAAGGTGACATCAGTGACCGAGCGTCCACGACGGTGCTCATCCCAGGTGAACGTAACATAGCCGATGCCATCATTTTCCCGTTTGGCTGGGTCGAGTACGCGGCGGCGGAACTGGGCGAAGTTATAATTACGGCTTGCCCCCAAGCGCTCATTGAGGTCGCCTACATTATAGGTCACGTTATAACTTGCATCGCCCCGTCCATCGGCCGCGAGCAGTTCGGCCAGCCGCAGGGAGTAGTTGCTGCGGAAGCACGAGTACACCAACAGCGGCATACTAAAAAAGTTGCCGGTGAGCCCGAGAAAAAAGGGAGTCATATCCTCATGGATGTGAGAAACCATGTAGGCTCGTCCTGTCTCACTATCTTCACCACTGACGACCAAGAACTTGTGGAACACCGACATAGACCCGGCACTGCTCTTGCCGTGTTTGAGAACCACATTTCGCGTCGTGATTGTCGGCACGATAGCTTTTAGTTCTTGCGTGAGCTTCCGGTTCTCGATACCGAAAATGCGCCTGTAGTCGGCTAGATCGACGCGCACGCTGGGCAACACCGCATCAGCGCGCCGAATCACTGCAGCGTTCAGGATGAGGACCCGCTTTTCAGTAAGGACCATGTCTTGAATGCTGCCCGCTAGATCATTACTTTGGGTAATCACTAAGCGCTCGTGCGAGTGCGGGATGAGCCGAGGCTGAATGGCTTTACTCACAATGCCCAAATTATACTCGTGTGTAATTTGCTAATCGCAAAATGACCGTCCAAGCGCAGGAATCTGGCACCTCAACGCAGGATTTTGGCACTTTGGCGGCTATGCTGGTCTTGCAACACTGTCAAGATTTAGAGCTAACGGCAATATCACGGCAAAGTAAATCGAGCAGGGTTGATCCAACCCGCGGTAGTTACAGATTTTCTGTAGTTCAACTTGTAACCTGAAGCGCCGCAGGAGCATGGCATCTAGCTTCAGGAAAACGGCACGCTAACGCAGGATTATGGCACTCTGACCGCAGGAGAATGACACTACAAGCGCAGGTTTATGGCACTTATAAACACTATAAAAGCTGTCCTACACGCAAAAACGGTTTTCTAAACATATAAAGGTTGAATACATCTAAAACATCATGATGCTTAGAGAAGCAATAATCCCGACATCAGCAACGAAGACGTGAATCTGATCGTAGCAGCTAGGCTAAGGAATGTGCCTATGGGTGCCACCTTCCTGATACCGCCTTCGAGGATAGCGTAAACAATGTTCCGTCACGCAGGAATTTGGCACTCTGATGACACACGTTGCGTCGGCCAAACCACAAGACATAGGCGCAGGAATTTGGCACTCTGACGCTGGAAGGGCGTTGGTGTACTAAGAAAACCCAAAAAACTCTTCTCAAGTGAGGGTCACAACGACTTGAATTGCCCGGTGACAGAGACACCTTTTCGGGTTCGTGACGCGGGTCGTTAAGTTGCTCGACCGGTACTGCAAGCTGGGGGTCGAAATGCTGTTGAAGCTTTCGGGTCGCCCGGGCTGCCTCCTGGTGTGATCTTCTAGCATTTTGGGCCGTTTCCCGGCAACAGCTTGATGACCAGGTCCACGTCCACGCCGCTGGAACCTTGTCTCGCGCCGCGCTACTCCGCCTACCGTAGGAGAGCAAGCGCCGCCATGGCATTAGACCGATGCACCGCTCTTCAAGGGACTCTGCTGCCCGCGCTACGGTGAGAAAACGCTTGTCGAACGTTTAGGTGTCCCTCACGCCAAGCAAATGTGACCCACGCGCTAAGCTGCGCCGCGGGCGACTTTCGGCTGGTCGTCTCGCGCAGAATCTTTTGGGAACTCAGGGGTGCCGCCCTCAAAGCGGCGCAGCCCAGGTTTGGGGCCGTCAACAACGCCCCTCGCGCACCCAGCCCATATCGGGGTGTTCGCGGCAAGCGTTCTTGCTGATACGTTATCAACGGCTCGGGTCGTTGGTGATGGCGTTCCAGGCGACGCCGGTCTTGCCCCTGGCTTCGCCTTCGGTAGCCGCCTTTACCATCCTGGCGACGACGTTCTCGGAGGCGGCGTGGTCTCTGGCAATGCATGCCTGCTTATGGTCTTCGAAGCGGTTGGACAGCTTCCAGTTCGTCGTGCCTTTGGGCTTCTGGAAAATAAAGTAGGGCATCCACGACCTTAGCAGAAAGCAACGGGATGACGAGCGAGCGGAGGACGCGAAGGCGAATGGGGATCGGCACCCGGCTGGGTATCGTAGGTGTAGCACCACGGTCGGATCATGAGTTAGGACCGAGGCTATAGGGCTGGCCGTCCTACTACTCGAGCCGGTCGGTGAGGGCGGCAGGTTCGTCTACCTCGTCGACCTTCTGGACGACGACGGGCTCGGTGAGGGCCTCGAGTTCGTACAGGTCGCCGTGCACGCTCACGACGAAGACGACGGCTCTGATCTCGTACGCTTTGCCCGCTTCATAAGCCGGACCCTCATACTGGAACACGCGACCTTGGAGCTGCCCGCCTCCGGGCAAGGGTGCGCCCGAGGTTTTGAACGTCCCGGACGCTTCCATGCCGCCGCGCTCGTCGCGGGAGATCCACATGATGGCTTGGCCGTTCATTTCTTTCCCTGAGGGTTCGTGGTCGATCAGCTCGACGAGGATGGCGGGATGAAAGCTGGACACGACCCAAGATAACAAGCGGGTTGAGCGGAGACCGCAGGGCTCGGATGGATTGGGCTCGTCTGTCCGCTGCGCTTGACAGCGCCTTGTTCGCCTCGAATAACCTAAAGGGGTGGGGGCATCCGAACACACCAAATCGGTTTTCAGGGGCCGAGCCTACGGTTTGGACATCCGCGTTGAGCGGGAGGACGACGGGACGCTCAGCGTGTACGGCTCCGAGGCGTACGCCGACGACTACACGATCCTGGCGCGGGGGCCGGTCGAGGAGATGGTCAGGCGGTATGACGTGAGTGGGGGGCTGCGGCGCTGGCTCGAGCGGCAAGCCGGAACGGCTACCGCTGCTGAGCGCAGTAACGCGCGTTTGGAAACTTAGCTTTCGTCCCAGGGGTTGAGGACCGTCACCGGGAGCGTGGCGACGTCGGCGACGTTGCGGGTGACGAGCGTCAGCGCGTGGGTAATTGCTGTGGCCGCGAGCAGGGCGAGGGCGGCGGGTGGGGGGCGGCCTTGCTGCTTCGCTTCGGCGCGGATGCGTCCCCAGGTGGTCGCCACGTCCTGGTCAACGTCGAGAATGCGGCCGCCGAAGCTTTCGGTCAGTTGTGCTAGCCAGCCGCGCAGCGCCTGTGCTCGCTGGGTCTCGCCGAGCGCGGTGATCCCTTCCTCGAGCTCGCCCAAGGTGATCACGGAGAGGTAGGTGCTCGTCAGCGGCTGGGCGTCCAGCCAGCGGAGCACGTTTTCGTCGGGCCGGGGCCGTCTGGCCTCGGACACGACGTTGGTGTCAAGCAGGTAGCTCACTCGAACGACACGTCCCGTCCGGGACTCCGGTCGCGCTCGATCACCAGCTCGTCTTCGTAAGGTGGGTCGCCTCGTAAGACCTCGAGCAAGCTTTTGGCCTGGCCGGTAAGCTGCAGGTAGCGGTCGTAGTCGATGACGACCACCGCCTTTTCGCCGCGCCGGGTGATGACTTGAGCCTCGCCGCCTTTGGCCCGCTCGACGACTTCCGAGAAGTGGCTTTTCGCCGCTTGCAGTTGCCATGTCTTGTCCATAGCTATACGATCTCCTGACTGGTCTGGCTAGTCAGATTCTATCACGGCATCGTCCGTTGTTGGGGTGTGGGAGTAGTATTTTCCCGACGCTGAGGTCGGCTCTTTCTAACTTCGTAATCCTCATCCAACTCCCCCCCTTTTATTCCGGCTACCCGCACCAACTCACCCTACCCTCGAGCCCCCTCCTCCCCCCCCCTTCCCCCGCCTAACTTCGTGGCTTTCCCCTGGGTTTACCTACTGGTAAACCTAAAAATCACGTTCCTCGAGGGGCTGTTGGACTAGCAGAGGGTATCCTGAATAATAACCAGGATGTTTTATGTTACGGTGGGTCATGTTCTCTGGAAGGAGAAGACCGTGAGCGACGTAGGGGAGAGGATGCTCTCGGAACTCCGGCGCATCCGGGAAGCGCTCGAGGGCTCCCAACCACTCGGCTTCGGCAAGCGCCAGGAGCCTCTGTACGTGTTCGTCAAGCTCGACGGACAAACCGTTTGGTACGCCCGCGACAAGCACGAGGGGGTGAACCGCCCCATCGCGGAGCGTGACCTGACGGGATATCTGGTGAATGTCTGGCGCTTCGATAGGGTGGATACGACGACGCAGGAACGGGTCCCCAGGCTCAACATCCAGGTCCGAGCCGACCGGGACTACGTCGTCCAGACCGGCTTCACCACCAACTTCGCCAAAACCTTCCTCGCCGGGCTCTTGGAGCTCGAGCCCTCGGCACTTAAAGAACCCGTCACGCTGGTCGTCGAAACCAACGAGGGCTCGAGGCACCGACCTACGCTCTTTTGCCGCGTCGAGTGGCGTGGCGAGCGGATGACGCCGCCCTTAGTGAAGGGGAGAGGGCCGGAGGAACTGCTCGAGCAGGCCGTCGCCAAGTTCGGCTTCACCGACCCTTATGCCGAGGAGGAGCCGTGAGCAGACCCGTCGACGACACCGCTAGCGAGAGACGCCCCCTGCCGCGCCTCTACGCCCACTACCACCGGCTACTCATCGACCTGCTCGAGGCTCTAGTGGACGAAGCCCGGGTAGTCTGGCTCACCGGGGAAGAAGGCCACATCCGCAGGCCCGACGGTGAGCCCAACACCTACCACAAGGCGCTCTACGTGTTGGAGGACGTAAGCCCTTACCGGGAGTGTTTAGCGGCGTTAGAGGCGGTGCAGAAAGAGGGACATGAGACGATGGGTGTAAAGCGCCCGGGGCTCCTGCTACCCGGGCTCCAGACCGACGTCCGCCACGTGGTGCTCAGCCGCTCCGAAAGCTGGGCCTCACACGCCCTCGCCAAGGACACTGTAGTAGGCAAGCTCGAGGCGTTCCTCGCCAAAACCAAGGGGAACCTGCGGGCGTTCGAAACCTACGCCTCGACCGTCGATCCCCGGCGAGAGAGAGTAGAACAGGAGATCAAAGCGCTAGAAGAGGGGCTCGAGCGGCTCACGGCTTGGGACGAGGCCATGCTGCGCGAGAGGGCCAGGAGCGACAAGCACACCGCTCGGGTGCTGCTCCCCGACCCCGTGACCGGTGGAGAGATAACGCAACTGCTTTACGTTCGGGACGTGGGCCTGATCGTGGCTGGACCCGGACTCACTACCCGCCCGAACGCCATCGAGACCCCCACGCTGCGCAAGCGGCGCAAGGACCGCATGAAGGGCAAGCTCGAGCCCCTCGTTACGTTCGGTATGTTCGAGGTGTTCAGCGAAGGGGCGTGGCAAAGGGCGAAGGAGGTATAAGTTGCTTCATAATGGAAAGCCGCGCATCCGTAAAAGCCAAAGTTCGCTACCGAGCGAGTACCCTTAAAGTTGTGCCGTTCAAGGATCAGCTTCTAACAACCGCTTTCGCCGGAGCCGAGAGTACGCTTGCTTCATTTCCACCCCTCAAAGCCCTCACCGTCCGACAGCCTTGGGCAACGGCGATCCGCGATCTGGGTAAACACATCGAGAACCGTACCTGGGCACCACCCGAAGCGGCCCTCGGTCAGGTGATCGCGATTCATGCTGGTCACAGCTTCGACGAAGCTGGGGCGGACTGGATAGCTGCGCGCCTCGGCATCATGCTCACATCAAAAGCGGTGCCGCTCGGTGCCATCATTGCTCTCGCGCGGCTTCAGCGGGTGGTCGAAGAGAGCGACGATCTGTGGTTCGCGGGTCCTTACGGCTGGGAGTTCGCGGATGTCTTGCCCTTTGAGCCTTTGCCGTGCAGAGGGAAGCTCGGCCTCTGGACCGTTCCCACAGAACTTCGCCAGCGGATTAGAGTGCAGTTGAATCAGCAGATGTCAGATATTCTAATGAAAACGTAAGTTTTTGTTCTGACAATGTCAGAGCTTTCAGGTACAATGACCTCGGAGGCTCTAAAATGCCGGATCTCGACAATATGGCCAAGAGAGTTAGGGGCAGCTGGAAGCTAGCTGTCCACGCGGGTATCAGCGCCCCGGAGAAGATGGGGCAGGCGCTCGCTTACGTCCTCTCGAGATGCGCGGTCAAGCAAGCCGGGGAGGGGAGCCTCCTACTCTTTCAGGAGCACCTGACGGCCCTCGCGGGCTTGCCTTTGGCACAGCGTGAGCAGGCCTTTAGAGACATGCGCTTCCCCTCCTCACCTGAAGGGAAAGAGGCTGCTGCTAGGGCCGCCCGGCAGGTCGGGCAGCTCATCTGCGCGGGGAAGGTCGCCGTGGCCGAGCTGTCCCGCGTTCTCGCTCGGCACTTCCTACTTTGCGTTTCCCGAACCGAGTTCTTCGACCGGCTGACCGAACCCGATCTGGTCAAGGTCTTCAGCTTTGAGGAGGCTGCAAAGGTGCACCTGATGAGCGCGCGCAGAGAACTCGAGGCGTACATCGACGGCACCGCGCCCGAGTTCGGGGATAGCATGTTCCAAAGCGTCCAGGGCGTGGAAAAGCCTGACATACCGAAGCTTTCTACCGAAGAGCACTTGGCACAAGACGTAGACATCCTTGGCCTAGATGAGTCCAGCGATGACGGAGACGGGCGATGAAAGAAGGCGTCTTCAACTTTAGCGAACTTGCCGCACCCAGGCGCTCCCGGATGGACGAGCTGAGGGTCGGCGTCGGTGCCCTATGGCTACTCCGGCAGAGCTTCCCGCGCTGCATCGACGACCTTCTCGACGTCGCGATGGCGGTCTATGTGGCGGACCGTCTCGTCAGGCGGGAACGCAAGGATGGGGCGTGGCTGCCGCGCCGCTTGCGGCTTAAGATTCCCGTCGCCGAACCGACGCGCTGGGAAGCGCTAGAGCCGCAACTTACGAGCCTCCTGGAATGGCTGACGACGGACCAGTGGAGCTTCGAGTTCGTCGCCGTACAGACGCACCACCGCGAACGGCCCGCTTCCTCTCTGCCCCTAACGCGTCCCGACAAGCCCTTCGTGGGGCTCTACTCAGGCGGCCTCGACTCGCTCGCCGGGATGGTGGCCCAGGCGCTCGACCCGAGCTACGACGCAGCGGTGCTCGTTGGGGCTCAATCCGGAAGTCGGCTCAAGGGGTTGCAGACGGAGCACCACGAGTTCCTCAAAAAGCGCCTTCCACGGCTTTCCTGGGAGGACGTGCGCGGCTTTCGTCACCCCTACAAAAAGGGCCAGCTCAAGCACTGGGACCTACCAGAGCAGCGTCAGGAGAAAAGCCAGCGCGCGCGCGGCTTTTTGTTTCTAGTCTTCGGGGCCGTAACGGCGTACGCCTACGATGCCGACACTCTGCACGTCTACGAAAACGGCGTCGGCGCGATCAACTTACCCTACACTTCGGCTTTTGGCGGGGCGGACATGACTCGGGCGACGCACCCGAAGACGCTGCTCGAAGCCGGACGGCTCTTCAGCGCCCTTTTCGGTCGACCCTTTCGCGTCGCGAACCCCTCGCTCTTTCGTACGAAAGGGGAGATGTGCGCCCAGCTCGCCGAAGCGGGCTTAGCTGATCTCGTGAACGCTACGAAGTCTTGCGACTCGTATCCGCTTCGTGAGGCACCCGACCAGTGCGGCCTCTGTACCTCGTGCCTGCTACGCCGCCTCTCGCTCCACGCAGCCGGGCTTACCGAGATCGACCGCCGGGCGGAGGTCTACCGCGACGACATCTACCATATGGGCGTCCGCATCCAGGACGAGGCGCTAAGGCCGTATAACTTTATGCTGCGGCAGGCGCGGACGCTCGAGGACCTCACCGCCAGGGGTGACATGCTCGAGTTCCGGGGAGCGTTCGACGATCTAGATGCGGCGCGCTACGCCCTCGAGGACCTGACGGGCCTGACGTTAGCGGAGGTCGACTCGGAACTCTTGAGCCTCTACCGCCGCTACGCCAGCGAAGTCGGGGCGTTCCACGGCGCGGTGACCGGTTTAGAGCAGCTAAAGGGGGAACGTTATGATGAAGAACTTCAGCGTGCCTGACGATGTGGCTCTCGGGAGGCAGCTCCAGGTCGCGCGCAAAGCGGCGGGGCTGACGCAGCAGGACGTTGCCGACCACCTCGGGGTGGCGCGGACGACGGTCGTGGCCATCGAGCAAGGCGAGCGCAAGGTTCAGCCCGAGGAGCTGGTCGACCTTTCAGAAAAGTACGGCACCAGCCTGCACGACCTGCTGCGCGAGCGCCCACCCACGGGTGGCCTGGACGTGCAGTTCAAAGCCTACTTCAAAAAGCGGGGGATGGCGGAACTCGACGCCGACGACCGGTTGCAGCAGGCGGCAGCGCTTTTGCAGCAGAGCGCGGAGAATTACCTCGAGCTCGAAGAGAAGCTCGGTTCACCGCTGCCGCGAAACTACCCACAGGAGTACAGTGTCGAGGGCCTGCCCCCCGAAGTTGCGGCGGATGAGGTTGCCGACGCGGAGCGCCGCCGCCTCGGGCTCGGAGACGGCCCCTTGGGCAACCTGCGTGAGGTTCTGGAGACGGAAGTGGGTCTGCGTATCTTCGCCCTCGAACTCGACTCGCGGGTTTCGGGGCTTTTTGGCTACACCGATGAGCTCGGCGGCTGTATCGCTCTGAACAGCAAGCACCCCCCGGAGCGCCAGCGGATGTCTCTGGCCCATGAGTACGCCCACTTTTTGACTGCCCGGCGTCGTCCCGACGTTCAGGTCCACCGCCACGCCGGGCGCGTTCCCGCCAGCGAGAAGTTCGCCGAGGCCTTCGCGAGGCGGTTGCTGATGCCAGCCCACTCGATGACACGGCATCTGCGTAACCACATAAAACAGCATGGGAAACCCAAAGTGGCCGACCTCGTTCACCTCTCCGCTTACTTCCGGGTGTCGTTCGAGGCGTATGTACGCCGTTTAGAAGAGATCGGCTTGCTCTCGCCGGGAACTTATGATCGTCTCCAGTTCGAGAACTTCAAGCCCCGCGAGGCCCAGAAGCTTACCGGCATCACCGAAGAGATCCCCGAAGAGCGGTTTCCCAAGCGCTACACCCTGCTGGCGCTAGAGGCGCTCGAGCGGGGCCTCGTGACCGAAGGCCAGGCGGCACGCTACCTCAGTACCGACCGCCTAGGCGTGCGCGAGCTGCAAGAGCGCTACACAAGACAGGTGGGCTTAGGCGAGAACGGTGAGCCAGACTGGCTGAGCTGGCAGATGGACATCGACCTCGCCGTGAGGTCTCGGTGACGCAGTGGTTCCTCGACGCCTGCTCCCTAATCAATCTCTACGCTAGTGGTCGGCTCGGCGAGATCGCAGCGCAGCAAGGTGGACCCTTCCTGTTGGTACCGAAGGTTATCGAAGAGGCTACCTGGATCTATGTCCGAGAGGGAAATGAGCGCGGGGATCGGGTTCCTATTGAGCTTGATCCCCTGGTCGCGCGTGGCGCGCTAGTGGTCACGCCCCTAACTCGAGGCACCCAAGCCCACTTCATCCGACTTGCCGTCGAACTAGACGACGGGGAGGCCATGACCATCGCCGCGGCCTCTGAATATGAAGAAGCTGGCGTCGTCACCGACGACGAGGCCGCCCTCAGGTACTTGGCGCAAAAAACTGATCTCCAGACGTTGACCAGCCTCGCGCTATTGCGAGAGCACCTCAGTGGGGCACCTGATGAAGCTTGCTTGGACGTCATCCTCAACTTAAGGATTTGCGCCCGCTACGTTCCTGGCCCTCGCCATCCCGAAGTTGCTTGGTGGGAGTCTTATATCCGACAGGGACGTAACCCTTGATCCGCTCTATGTCGAATGTACACTTAGAACCTCTTATGAACTTCGGTAGGCACAGGGGGTAGGTGGTAGCGTTTTAGGATGAGCCGCAAACACTACCCGGGGGATGTGACTGATGATAGGTGGGCCTTTTGACGTGACCCGGTAGTGCTCCAGAGATCACTTTCAAACGAGACCCAGACTATGCGAGGGTTGAGAAACCTGGAGGAAGATCATGGGCAAGCAACGAAAAACGATGGCGGCGACCGCCTCCTCGAGCCCCACCCGCGCCCGCACCTCGACCTGCAGGTCGCCTTTGAGCGCGCTGCACCCCCGCCGCGCGGCGAACGAGGCCGGGCAGGCTCCCGAGGTAGTCCGACAGCCAAAAACTCTCGACGCGCTTGCCCGCGAAGATCAGCACCTCCGGCGGGACGCGGACAGAATCTTCGGAGAGCGCGCCGTAGACGACGACCGTGCTCCCCCGCGGCAGCGCCTGTAGAAGCCGCCCCGTCAGCGCTCCCGCTACGGCGTTAAACGCCAAGGTCGCCGCGAGGTCTTTGCAAACCGCCTCGAGCCGCCCTCCGAAGTCCGCGCCGCCGCTGTAGAGGACGTAGCTAGCCCCCGCCGCCCACAGCTCGTCGGCCTGCTCGGCCCGCCGGACGACGTCGACGACCTCGATACCACGGCGCGCGGCGAGGCGGGCAATCATCTTCCCGAGGGCGCTCCTCGCCGCCATCTGCACCATGGCGTGATGGCGTCCCCGTTGCGCCCGCTCGACGAGCGCGACGGCGGTCAGGGGGTTCACGAGCAGCGCCGCGCCCTCGTCGAAGCTCCCGCTGGGTGGGAGCGGTAGGCAGGCCCGCGCGTCGGCCAAGACGCATTCGGCCCAAAGGCCGTCGCCGTGACGCTGCACCCCGCAGGCGACGCGCCGCCCGCCCCCCTCGAAGCCGGGGACGGTGGATAGCGCCCGCCGGAAGCCGTTGCGCCCGCGGAGGAACATCAGATCCGAGGGGTTCAAGGGGGCCGCCGAGACCCGCACCAAGACCTGCCCGGGGCCGGGGGTCGGGACGGGCTTATCGACCACAGCCAACGACCTGAGGCCGTCGTAGCTCGAGAGCTCGAGGGCGGGCGCGCATGGTCTCGGGTAAGGCGCTCACCTCCCTATCTAACGCGTCCGTCCAGGCCGCCAGGGTGCCGACGTCTACAAAAACCATTTCAGAACCAGACGTCTACCTAGGGACACCGTCGGCGGCTCGAGTGCTTTTTCCAAGCGCGCGTTCTTCTGCTGCTCAGCGGTTGGACGCCACCTTGCCGTTCCCCGGAAAGGCCGGTTCGCCGCCCGTGGAAGCTGTCGTCGGCTCCTAGCGAGGCAGTGTCACCTCCGCGGTGGCCTTACAAGGTGGGCCGAGGTTAAGGCGCTTCAGAGATTCGCTCGAGCTTTACGGCGGTCTTTGGGGAGAAAGGAGCGAAGCAGCCACCACGACGTTTCAGCAGGTGACGCGCCCGACCCATTCGTAGCCGAGCCGGGCGGGGTAGCTCTGCGCGGTTTCGGTGGGCAGAAACAGGCGCAGGTCGGGGTCGAAAGCGCGTTCGTGGAAGGGGGCGGTGCCGCGGTAGAGGCTCAGTTCGGTGCCGTGACTTATGGCGCTGAGGACGGCCTCGGCGCGGACCTCGCCCGGTTTGAGGGGCGGGTCGGGGTAGGGCTCGAGCTGCAAGGTGTAGGGGGGCGGTCAGCAGAAGTTCGGTGGGCATAAATTCTCCATACTACCGTGACAAAAGCTTCTACCTATTAAGGTATACTTTTTGAGTAAATGCCGACACCGACATTGGAGACTGCTGAGGATTTGGAGGCCTACATCCAAATTGTCAGCAAATTAAATGCTTCTGAAGATTTGGTAAATCCGGTTTGGTATAGAGGTACGGGTGCGGCAAGCCACAAACTCGTTCCTTCTTTATATAGACACCCAAAAGTACTCGAAGCTGAGAAGCTAATGGAGCTTGAAACAAGTTTAATTATACGTTTTAGGGAACGAGCTGTTCCTTATTTGGAAGCACCCCTTTCTAGCACATGGGAATATCTCTTCCTCATGCAACACTTTGGCGTGCCAACCCGACTTTTGGATTGGACGGAAAATCCGCTCATCGGCTTGTTCTTTGCTTTGTCTTCTGCTAGAAAAAGTGAAGATACCGGCTTGTACACAGAACCTGCTTCTGTTTGGATGCTAAAGCCAGCTCGTTGGAATCGCTCCGCCTTCTCCCATTTCTCTAGATATGACGGCTCTGTCCTATCCGTCAATCACAAGTTTTTATCACAGTACGTCTCAGATGATAAACCCGAACCACCAAAATTTCCGGCAGCCATCTATGGAATCCATAATAGTCCGAGGATTGTTGCCCAAAGGGGCGTCTTCACAATTTACGGTTCCGATGCAAGACCTATGGAGGAGATTTTCGAAGCTAATGATTTTTCAGGCGAATCAGGGATTCTCGTAAAAATCGAGATACCTGCGGAGAAGATTGGGGCTATACTGAAAGCCTTGCTCAACATGGGTTATACAGATGTGGTTGTGTTTCCCGACTTAGAAGGCCTAGCACGCGAGACGAAAAGACTCTTTGGATTTGGAGTTTAGAATGTTCAAAGTAGCAACTAACGACCCTCACACACTGAAATGGTGGCACTCCAATAAAGAAGATATAGATTTTGAGCCCCCATACCAGCGACGAGGGGGCATATGGAGCAACAACGATAAGGCGTATCTAATTGATACAATTATCAACGGATACGACATACCAAAAATCTATATGGCTGATTTTACATATAGAGATACCCCATTAAATATTGGCAGAAGACCATACGCAATTATTGATGGAAGGCAGCGATTTGAAGCCATCTACGACTTCTTTGATAATAGACTGCCTCTTAATTTCAACATTATTTATCAGAAGGATCCTTCTGTACAGTTGGGCGGCTTATTCTATTCTGATGTGAGAAATAACTTTCCAAAAATTGCCAGCAGCTTTGAAGAATATCATTTGCAAGTGATGAGCGTAATCACAGATGATGAAGCGCGCATCAACGATCTTTTTGTAAGACTGAATAAGAGCAAACCGCTTAACGGCGCTGAAGTACGCAATGCAATGAGCGGAATAGTACCTGACCTGAACAGAAGTATAGCAAGGCATCCGTTTTTTGAGACAAGAATACGTTTTCAGACTAGGCGGGCACAAGATAAAAACGCAGCGGCTAAGTTGCTCCTTATCGAATATAACGGGAGCTTTGCTGATACTAAACGTACACAATTAGACAGGTTTGTAGAAGTTGGACTTAAAACAGAAACGGATATAGAGGCTCTTGTGAGAGCTAAAGATCGAGTCCTGCGATGTCTAGACAATTTAGTCAAAGTCTTTGTTCCTAATGACCCACTACTAACCTCTGAAGGTCTTATTCCTGTTTACTACTGGTTGGTCCGCTCCTTCGGTCCTCAAGATGAACTAAGAGTTTTTCTGAACAGTTTTGATAGCAGTAGGAAAAGCAATCGGTTGGTAGCTAAGAAGGATTTGGATAGAGCTGATCAGGAGCTATTGAGATTTGATTTACTTAATCGCAGCACTAATGATCAAAACAGTCTTCAAGGGCGCTACAAAATCCTAGAAAAAAAGTACATTGAGTTTTCAGGTAATCTACCTGTTAAACCCACGCACCTGTTCTAAAAAGACAGTATGAAGATCGGTCTTCACGCCGACATGCTCGAGCGCCGCTTCCACGACCCGTTGGAGGCCCTGACCCGAGCCGCCGCCTTGGGAGCCGATCTGTAAGAAATCGACCTCGGCATCCGCCCCGAGCCTTGGCAGGACCGCCAACCCGCGTTTGAACGCCTCATTCCGGACCTGCTCGAGACGTCGGCCCGCACAGGCGTCAAGGTCTCGTCGCTCTGTTTGGGCACGCTTTGGCAGACGAGCCTCACGAGCCCCGACCCGGACGAGCGGGCGCAGGGCGTGAGGGTCGTGCGGGACGTGTGCGGCCTCGCCCCACAGCTTGGCGTGACCGCTCTACTCCTGCCGGTCGGTCAGCCGGAGGGAGTTGAAACGGCGCAGGCGCGGGAAAACCTTGTCGAGAGTTTAAGGGCGTGCCTCGAGACGGCTCAGGACGCCGGGGTGACGCTCGCCCTCGAGAACGTCTGTCAGCCCTTTCTCGAGGGGGCGGCGGGGCTGCTCGAGGTCGTCGCTGCCGTGGACGCTCCCGCGTGCGGCGTCTACTACGACCTCGGCAACGCGAGTTTCGTGAGCCAAGATGCGGTGGAAGAACTCCGTCTCGTCGCCCGGTACCTCGTCCGCGTTCACGCCAAGGACACCGTCGGTATCCGGCGCGACCGACCGCCGCTGCCGGGCGTCCCGATAACTGGCGACTTCACCGTATGGCAGCGGCGCACGACCGTCACGCTCGGCGGCGGGGAAACCGACCGCTACTATTCGGCCTCCCAGCTCCCGCGCCTCAACCGCATCCTGGCGCTCAAAGACCTCGGCTTCTCACTCGAGCAGGTCCGCGAAGTCCTCCACGACGGCGTAAGCCTAGAGGAGCTCGGGGGCATGCTCAGGCTCAAGCGCGCTGAAGTCGAGCGGCAGCTCAGGGACGGGGCACAGCGCCTCGAGCCGATCGAGGCGCGGCTTAAGCAGATCGAACAGGAGAACACCATGCCCGACTACGATGTCGTCCTCAGGACCGTCGCCCCCACCCTCGTCGCCTCGCGGCGGATCGCCATCCCCACGAACGACCAGGTGCCCGACTACCTGAATCCCGCCTTCGACGAGGTGTTTGCCTTTCTGCGCGAGCGGGGCGTGACGCCGAGCGGTCCCCACCTGGCGGTGTGGCACACGTCGGCGGAGACGCTCGCCGACGAGGACGCCGAGGCGGCGGTGCCGATCGACCGGCCCCTCGACGGGACCGGGCGCGTGGAGGTCCGCGAGCTGCCGCAGGTGGAGGTCGCATCAGCCGTCCATCACGGCGACTTCAGCAAGTTCACTCAACTCCACACCACACTGCTCGGCTGGATCGAAGCGAACGGCTACCGCGTCAGCGGCCCGTTCCGCGAGATTTACATCACGCACAACCCGGACGACCTGAGTGAGTCCACGACAGAGGTCCATTACCCGGTCGAGAAGCCAAGGTCCGCCTAGCCCTGACTAATTTTCAGCCCAGGAAAAATGTCCCGCCGTGCCGACGGGCAGCTGCCCGCCGGGTTGTCTGGGGCGCTAGGGAGAGGTGATGGACCCGCCCGAACTTCATAGCGACTACGTCCGAGACCGGTTCGACGGCATCCTGCAGGAGTGCGCCCGCCAGCGCGAGCTGCCCCCCTTGCGGCTGCGCCTAGCCCGCAAGCTCCGAGCGTTCGCTGCCCGACTCGAGCCTGAGGCGGAAGCATTCCAAGTCGGCCTCGAGCAGGCACGCAAACGCGTCTGATGCCATCCGTCCATGGTCTGCCTAGTCCTCGCCAGCAGGAGCGACCATGCCGTTCCAAGAAATTTACTTTCTCCTCACCGTACTTTCGCGCCACGTCTGGAGTACCCGCCGGAGGCGCGCTAAAGAGCCGATCCGTGAGCGCAGCCCGCGCTTAAGCAGACTTCCGCGACTCCGGACTGACCGCTGAAACCAAATTGTCTGTCGTGCGGTGTTGAGTTGGAGTGGCAGGCCGTCAAGATGCAACAGAACTTGGTTCCTACAGTGCAAAAGTGAGTCGGAGCGACAGGAATGGCACTCCGACCCTTGCAGCTCAACCCTTTACACGTCACGTGCTCACTACACAAGGCCAGGCAGCCTGACGAGGTGGCGATGCATCTCCTGCAGCGGTTTCCGGGCCATCGTCTCAAGAAGCATCATGGCAAGTTACGGCGCGTAAACCTTTACACAGAAGCTTCGAGCGGCGAGACGAGCGTCCTTCTCGGAACGAGATCGGTTGAGGTGTTTCAGCCGTCGAGCCGGCCCCGAGCGGAGTCCCGATTGTGCCTTTAACTAGCGACGCCCCCTAAGGACCTCGAGCATCCCAGTCAACTCAAAGTATCTCGGGGTTGACGGCGACCTCCCAGAGGTGCCCGTCGGGGTCGGCGAAGTAGCCCGAGTACCCGCCCCACGAGGCAGGGCCTCCGGCTTTGATCAGCTGTCCTCCGGCACTCACGGCTTGTTTAAGCAGCGCGTCCACCTCTTCGCTCGTGCGGACGTTATGCGCGAGCGTGATGCCCGCGAAGCCTTGCTCGGCTGAGGCTACGCCCGCGTCTTCGGCCAGCGCCTCGCGGGAGAAGAGTGCGAGCCAGACGCCGCGCAGCGGGAAGAAGGCGACGCCCGAATCGCCTTCCCGCAGCGGCAGTCCCAGACCGTCGCGGTAGAACGCCACGGCCCGCTCGAGGTCGCGAACGCCGAGGGTGATAAGGCTTACGTGGGGGTCCATGCGTCAAAATTAGCACGCTAAAGGTTTTAACCCTACTCGGCTTGGGTAGCTTCGGGTGTCGGGGCTCACCCTGCCGGTGGGCGTCGGCTTAGCCGTGAAGACGGGCCGCCTCAGGTACCCGCGACACCCCAAGCATCCTCGATAAACCCGGCAATCCCGCCGAGCGCATGTCCGGCCTCAGGCACGTCGCCCTGACTATGCCAGACGTGCCATAGTTCCGGCCAGATCTCGAGCCGGACGGTCACACCCGAGAGCGCCGCGCGCTCGTCCAGACGCTCGGCGTCGCTGCGCAGCACCTCGTCGCCGCCCACCTGGATGAGCAGGGGTGGCAGCCCCTTCAGGTCGGCGTAAAGGGGTGAGGCGAGCGGCTGCTTCGCGTCGCCGCCGTCTAGATAGAGGTCTGCTGCCCGCTGCAGGTCCTCGCGCGAGCAGAGTGGATCGGCCGCGCGCCGACTCGTGAGGCTTGCGCCGGAGAGTGCAAGGTCGAACCAGGGTGACAGGAACACCCCGGCGGCCGGAAGCGGAACGCCCTCATCACGCAGGCGGACGAGCGTCGCTAAAGCTAGGCCAGCCCCCGCCGAATCGCCGCTCACGACGACGTGCTCGGGTCCTACCTGTCGGAGCAGCCACCGGTACCCGGCAACGCTGTCCTCGACGGCAGCTTTACC
>QQTW01001051.1_pt1 | contig 18824 bp, 17 predicted proteins | sample 1904831 | NCBI WGS metagenome assembly QQTW01 (sample SAMN09435610, study PRJNA476489) | Subsurface metagenome, whole genome shotgun sequencing project. | reverse complement strand
CGGTAGTACGCGACGAGATGTTGCCCATGATCGGAAGTCAAATCTAACATTCGTAAAAGAGCCAAAGAAGGGGATGCCCGGGGTAAGCTAAGATAGCGATCTGAATAGTATCAACTTCCTTTGAGCTGGAGCGACGGCTAGGTCGTTGCTCGTGATAGAACGAAGCTCCATCGGTAGCTCTGCGTTAGAAATTGTGAGACGGCGATCGGTCAACATGTATCATTCCCAGCTCCCTGCTGGCTGCCAGCGCCTGTCCATTTCAAAGACGTACCTGCTCTGCAATCCGCCCTTGGCTTTGAGCCTTGGCATCTCATCTTGCCCTCGTCCACAAAACAGCTTTGATCATCAGTCAAGACGCCATATGATGTAGGGTTCTGAGCTTGAACGGGCTTCGGGGCTAGGTTCGCTGATTGCGCGATGATATCCGCTTCCAATGAGTCTTGCCCGGTGTGGAAAGTGTAAGCTTGTGGTCCAAGACTGGTATCATATGTCTCTAAGCCACTCTTCACACCAGCGCCATTACCGTCCGTCCCAAGGGCCATCCTAAGGTGAGTATCCTCGTTCTTGCTCCCTATACCTTCATGTTGAACATCTTGAGGTTCACCCAGTACCTTTCCGGCCGGCGTCTCTTCGCAGGGAGGCTTCGGGTTTTCCACAATCACATGGTAAGCGGTCTTGGCATCTTCTATACCCTTACCTGCAGAGTCTTGCAACTTGGCAGACACACCCATCTTGTTGATGTGAGAGACGCTTCCTTGTGGTTCAATCCCTTGACTTTGCGGCTCTTTCCCAAACACTGACAAGTTATCCATAGCTGAAGAGCTTAAAAGAGGTTGTGTCTTTTCGTTATATCGATCGACATGAGCTGCTTCTCGAATTGCATGACGTGATGCTATCTCCTCGGGACTATCGTTGACGACTTGGGATGCTCGCTCTCGAGCAAAAGAAGTCTCTAAGCCTTCAGCTTCCCGGTCGAAGCCATCAAGCCCTGCGTTGCGAGTTTCGTCCTCGTGCATCTCAAGGTCTGCCGCGTATGAGTTCTCCAGGTCTTGTACCCGGGTTTGCAATTCGTTCTCGTACGACGTCTCTAGCCCTTTTGGAGTTACATCATAACCAAACGCATCAGTCTTGGATGTCGAAGGTTCTGGCGAGGTGAGATCATCAACGTGAGACTCTTTAAGGCTTCGCGGCAACGTACTAAAGCTGTCCTTTGCGCCAGAGTCATCAGACATTCGTTTCCCCTTTATTGCTGCAGTTGCTGCTGCTTCTTCTGCGTGTTGCGTGTTCAGCGTGGCAAGCTGATCGAATTCATCCTCAAGCATTTTACGCCGTTGCTGCTTCTCCTCACTCGTCTCTCTTCGTATTCTACCAGCCAACCCTGAAGAAGCCCTAACATCGCTAGCCCGCAGTAGATCAATGTCCTCTACGGTAGACTCTTTCTCAGTGTAGTGTAGGCCTTTGATCTCCTGTGGTTTAGCGGTTGGACCTGATCTAGCACGGGAGGATAATTGCCGGGAAAGGGAGCTTTCGAGGTACGATGGGGGAGGTTTTGGCTCAGATGCACGATCCCGCGCTAATGTTTCTGTCTTAATAATATGTTTCGGGGATATAACGCTTTCTTGATCCGAGGCTTCTCTGAACTGAGAATGAGTGTGGTCGACTGGATGCTTTCCTACGAGATGCTCGTAGTCTTCAAGCCTCCTTGCTACCGGATCGGTAGAGCTTTGGTCCGCTGCGATTCCCTCAGCACCCGCTGGGGGAGCGTCGTATCTAGAAGGGTCTGCTTCCAATGCTTCTTTAGGCTGTGCACGATAACCTGAAAACTTCTTCACAGGAATATTAACGACTCCAGTCTTAGCTTCGCTGTCTGACTCTCTTGACTGAGTTGGTAGCGTAACGATTCTGGGTACTTTACGGAGGGTTATCGGATCAATCATGAAGTCATCCATAGCTGGAGATGGAGAGATTGCTTGGTTTCTTCTGCTCTCGGGGACGAATTTTCCGACGGTGGGCTCCATATAGAAAACAGTATTTGCTCCCCTCACTTCAGTATTGGGGCCCATAGACTGATGGTTATCGACTGGATCTGGCTTTTGAGCTTTGACTTTCTTCCCAGCTGTGGTTTCACCCCCAGATTGCGTTTTTAGGTTGGATTGTGACGAAGTCTTCGTCGGTAGACCTTCAACAACTTCAGGCCCGTGATCAGCTTTCTCAGCCAAACCCCGATTAAGGTCTGCCCACTTGACACATGATCTCTGCAGCCTACTGCCAAAGATTGCCTTGAACGGGTCCTCGTCCACGCGTCTCTTTATTTCCGCCATGGTTCTCCGAAAACGTTCTTGACTAGACTGGAGCTCTGTATTCCACGGATCCAACGGTTGCTCTTCAGTATTCTTTCGCTTAGGCAGCTCATCGACATTAACCCATCGCCCTCTGGGCTTATCCCAAGAACTGGACATCCTCCAATCCCAGCTTGGTCGGTGTTGGCCCACTGAATTTTCACGGTCCCATAGAGCGCTGCGCTGGGACGCCTTGGCATATTTATACTTCAATGCGCGTTGGCGGGCTTCGATGTGCTTTTGGAAGCTCTCGTCAAGATAGGAAGCCCAAACCCGTAGGCTCTTCCGACCCCACCAGAAATGGCGTCTTGACTGATGATCAAAGCTGTTTTGTGGACAAGGGCAAGATGAGATGCCAGAGCTCAAAGCAACGGGCGGATTGCAGAGCAGGTACGTCTTTGGCATCGACAGGCGGTGGCAGCCAGCAGGAAGCTGGGAATGATACATGTTGACCGATCACCGTCTCACAAGTTCTAACGCAGAACTACCGCTGGAGCTTCGTTCTATCACGAGCAACGACCTAGCCGTTGCCCAGATTCATGCAGTAAGTAGACGCTCTGCACTATCTCAAGGAAAGTTCAAACTTCGCAAAGCTGCATTTTAGAGATATGTGTAAGCAAGCACGGCACAGATATAGGTAGGGTGTCCAGCAGTAAAGGACCAAAGCCCCGGGTTGTAAGCCTGTAACTCTACTAGTAGTACCTCGAAGCGCGGGGTAACTCGCCACAGGGCCACTAGCCTTCGTTATCTACCTTAACAGCCCGGTTAGCTATCGTGGGGGCAAATCTCCCGGAAGTCAACCGATCAGAATCAAAGTACATAGAACTTTATATAAGGTATTGACAGGTAAAGACTGTTGATTTACCTTAGGGTTTAGAACAGCATTGATACCTGCCTCATCGTCTTCGTAGTCTTTAATTTGCCGCGCCTACGCTTCAACCTGAAGAGTAGGTATGATGAAGAAATTATTTGCGTAGAGTACGGTAGTACACGACGAGAAGTTGCCCATGATCGGAAGTCAAATCTAACATTCGTAAAAGAGCCAAAGAAGTGGATGCCCGGGGTAGGCTAAGATAGCGATCTGAATAGTATCAACTTCCTTTGAGCTGGAGCGTTTCAAAGGTTGAGGCTGAAAGTTATTCTATTGCATGTTCTCTCAGAACGTATCACATATGATGCTCCCGCCCCATTTGAGGCAATGAACATGTTGTGATGGAGCCTCAGTAACCACGCTGTTGTCCCGAACAAATGTACAAGTGAAACTCGAAAGAAGCTCAAGAAGGCAGTCAATACTCTAGAGTGGTAGGCGAATCGTCACCAAGGTCCTCTCCGGCGACAATCCAATTCTCCCAGAATCGCAGACCTTCGACGCCTTCTTCTCGGCACAATGCACCTCTCTCCTCGGCCAATTCGAGTTCCTCAGTGGCGACTCCTACACTCCAACCAAATCTCTCCGCTGCGTCTTGGGCAGTCACCCCTCGACCAAAAGCGACCCAGTCCCAAGGAACTTCGAACGGTGGAGGGGATAAACGTAGCTCCTTGAACCAAGCAAGCAGCTGCGCAACGGTCTTCTGATCGTTCCAATCAAACCTCTGTACCACAAGCAGTCCGCTCCGGAACTCCCGAAGACGTACAGGCAAGTTCAATTTCTCCCACAGGCGTGCGGCTTTGACAAAGTCGGAAGGACTGACAAGTTCGACACCGCCTCTTGCGCGATTGAAGATTGCCCATAGGTCGACAAGACTCATTATACCCCCTTCCCTGCGTAAGATTCCCCTGCTATCGTCGGTGAGGTACTCAGCAAGGTTGCGTGATAGCTCGGAAAGATATAGCGACTCCGAGCTACTACTGGAACTCAGCATATCCTTAGTCGTAATCATGCCCAGGGCAGTAGCCGATTCCGAGACTAAATCACTGGCTTTGGAATCTCCGTCAACGGTCTGCTTCGCAAAAGCCTCCGCAAGGGCGACGATCTCCTTTGCTGATGTCATGAGACCTTCAAGGTCTTCGAATGCATTACTGATCACCTTCTCGTTGTTCTGACGCAGTTGTAGACCGCGACGTTCTAGACCTGCGATCCCCACCGTTTTCCGAGCTTCATCATGTCCGTACGCCGTTCGATCGTTGCCAGAACTCGCTACTGAATTTCTACCTTCGTTCGGCAGAGTACTTGGCCTAGGCACTGGTGGAGCATTGTCAAGAAGCCATTTTCGCTGTATCATAGCCCCTTTGAGCCGTTCATAGAAGATCTTTTCACCACCAGCGCGAAAGGAGAACTTGATACTTTCAAGCATGTTACTGACCGCAAAGGTGTTCTCGTCTAGCGACGGACCTGGAGATTCTGGCCGAATTGTCCAGTTTCCCAGTGCCGCCGACTGATTATCTCTCAAAGATTGTAACGGTGCCCCACAAATTTCGCAGGACAGTAAAGATGGATGATTGAGGAAAGTACATCTTGAACAGCGCAAGGTCAATTCCGGTACAATAATGGGGGAATCTTGCGCCGAGGACCCGTCCACATCCTTCGTCGTTGGTTCCTGACCTCTAAAATGTGTTCCCTCGGACGCTTCAGGTGCAGCAAGTGGCTCTTGTGCTGAAGCATTCGATATGACGGCTTTAAGTACATGGGTCCAGGGAGGCTTGATACCGCAAGCTTGACACGGCGGAATAGGCGTGAGTGCATTGGCGGTCTCGAGATCAAAGTTTGAAGGCACCGGATTAGAGAACGAGCAAATGGGGCAGACCCATGTCGCAGACACGTTTGAAGGCGCAGGACCGGAGGCTGGCGGACGAAAGGGACTGTTCGCCCGGGACGAAGGTGAGCCGGTGCGGCTGTGATAATTGCTCGTCTCCGAAACAGACAGCCGACTCAGAGGACGGGTTGGTGAGGAGGGGGTTTTGGAAGGTTTAGGAAACAGTGTGATCTTTGGTGAGGATTTCAAAAACCCTGCCTATGAATCTTAGTCTGGAGTTCTTTAGGCAAGCTTGCTGAACCAACATAGTACTCATGTCGGTCGACGCTTCTGAGCTCAATGCCAGCAGAATACTTCCGTGGCTCTTGATTATCCACATAGCACACCCTATGTGAAGTAAGGTAGGCCTGGCCATTTTGGTAATTCGGGATCTTGAATTTCCTGAGCGCAAGACAGAAATAGAGTGAGTAATTCCGCGCGATTTCTGAACAGGAGCGATATGGCCCTTGAGGATTGAGATGCTGGGAATGCAACACACCCTTTGTAGAGTCCTACAGCATCTTGTACAAAAAGTAATACTTCTCCAGGTAATAGCGAAGGTCGCAAAGCAGTACTTAAGTCTATCGATTGAAGAAACATCCAGTCATCTTATCATTGACGCTCATTGTATGGAATTCATACCTTATGAAACGCCTCGGGCTTCTTTCAATGGATATGGAAAGCTCCGTCGAATAACATATGCTGTTCTGAATGTTACACAGTGCTCCGTAGTCATGGTACTGGCACCGGATCCGTTGCACACCTCACCCATTTTTCCTTCCACTTTCCACCACATCCTCATCTAAACCTCACTAACGCTGCTGTATGCCTCAAGCACCATCTCATTAATTCCTTGTTCTAGCCAAAGACTAATATTCAAGGCCTCGTCTATTTGGAAGAGTCTACCTACACTTAAGAAGGACATCGTGTCCAGTTCAGCCCAATATTAACTGTGCAAATGACTACTGCGGTACCGCCTTGGTTAGCCAGCGCTTCTGACACTTACACTATGCCACACACTTCGATGAATTCGTCAGAGTTACGCTCCTATAATCCCTTGACAGCAACAAACGGTGCTTTCACATCCGTACCAGCTCGTCGGACCTTCGCTAGACCTTTGTCATCTGAAACAAGTCGTGCACCCATCGCACCCTCGCCATCAGCGCCTGGCACACCTTCGGCTTCGACAAATGGGAAGAAGAGGGAGTGGCCGATGCCCGTACGACAGTATGTCCAAAGGTCGTTTGCTCCAGAGAACATCATAGTCGGCGTTGAGAGAGAAGAGATGGAGGCAAGGTTGAAGATAGTAATCTCTAAAGCCGCGGAAAATGAAACTTTGGATAGCCTTGATTGGGAGAATCTACCACTACCGCAGCAGATGATCCAGACCGAAAGGGGCTTGTTCCTTCCGACATCTGCAAGCACACCGTGGAGGGATTCGTTCACTGCCTTAAGTGTGCAGGATTCCAATGGTTCCACCGAAGTGATGGTCTCCAAGAAGAGAAAGTCTACTGATACCATGCCAACTAAGAGCGAGGATGACGAACAGCCACCGTGGCGTAAAGCTAATACTCGGAACGTTTTCGCTGACCGGATCACCTATCCTTCCCCATCCATAGCGGAGCGAGCCGAAAAGCGACAACGTAAGGATGTGCAAGGTAAAGGCTCAAGTAAGTTCCAAAACAATCTAGATGGGCGCAAACGACGATTCGAAGATGCTCGGTCCGGATCCTCGTACCCGCATCCGTACGCTTCAACCGGAGACGATTCGCCATCACCTGATGTGAACGAAGGACCTATTGTCGGTCGATGCCAGGAATTAGAGAAGAAGTATTTTCGCCTCACGTCCGCCCCCAACCCAGATACGGTGCGCCCTCTTCCAGTGCTTGAGAAGACGTTGGATCTTCTAAAAAAGAAATGGAAACAAGAGAACAATTATTCGTACATTTGCGACCAATTCAAGTCGCTACGGCAGGATCTGACGGTTCAACATATCAAGAACGAGTTCACAGTGATAGCGTATGAGATTCATGCCCGCATCGCACTTGAGAAGGGGGATCTTGGTGAGTATAACCAGTGTCAGACGCAGTTGCGGGGGCTCTATTCTCAGAACCTTGTAGGACATCCTACCGAGTTCAAGGCGTATCGTATCCTCTATTTCATTCATACATGCAATCGGACCGAAATGAACGACATATTGGCAGATCTAACCAGCGCAGAGAAAAATGACCCATCTATCAAGCATGCGCTAGACGCGCGATCAGCACTGGCGTTGGGCAACTACCACAGATTTTTCCAGCTCTATCTTCTGACACCCAACATGGGTGCATATCTGATGGATATGTTTGTCAGTCGTGAGCGCCTAGCTGCTCTGTCAAATATTTGCAAAGCGTAAGTCTTTATTATCCGGACCGTACCTTGTTCTGGCTAACAGGCTTCTTATAGTTACAAACCAGATGTGAAACTTAGATTCATCACCGAAGAGCTCGGGTTTGAATCAGACGAGGAGAGCGCACGGTTCATCTGCGACTACGGGGCCCAGAGCCTCCTGGAGGAGCAGACGGACGGAGTGCGATTGCTATCAGGAAAGGCTGGCTTAGTCTTTGAAACAGCCAAAAGCGATGCCTTTCGACGAGTAGACATCAAAGGCCAAATATAATCAATCGCCCAACGTCGATTTATTTGCATGGAGAGATCTTGCACCTATTAGGATTCACGAGTTCCGTTTTCCTGCCTTAGTAGATCAAATGCGACCTTGACATCACCAAATCTTCTCCTTTCGTCCTACACTATATCGCAATGGCGTTGGAAACGAGCCGGGCGAGCAAGGGTTGACTGTTGACCGTACTCTGGATCACTGCTGCTTTTGAAGGCCATATGCAACCAACCTCAGTAGTCAATTCTGGCGGCGTCCCATAATGGGTGGCCTTCGTCTGTTTTCATTCCTCTCCTTTGTTCGAGTCCTTTTCTGTTCTATGCAGCTTGTGGGCACATCTGACCAGCATTGCGTGGGTTTTGAATACCTGGATGCGGTCCGAAGTGTTGCAACCTCATCCCAAAGCTTTACCTGCCAGCCTTTCTAGTGATTCGCATTATCAAAGTTCGCAGTCCATTTCTGGTCAGCACATTAGTAGTGTACAGTCCGTTTTCCAGTACTCTGGAGCTCAGATAGTATTGGTTCAACCGTTGTCGATAGCTATGCGTTAGCGAGCTTGTTGATGATCTTCCAGTTACCCACAGTGGATAATATAGGGACCTGGGAGACGCTGGGGGCTGTATCAGTATCCCACGGGTCGGCTTTTGAGCAGGTTTTCTAGGCTACGACGATGCACTTCACGCAGCTTTTCAAGGAGACAGAGTACCCAGAATCACTCGGATATAATACCTCTCCACCGTCGAGTTGGGCAGGCTTCGAATCCTGCCCGTTCACCCGCCGTTGCGATGCCAAAGACTGTCATTGTCTCGAGGAACCTGCACTACCCTGTGTCTGCCCTTTGTCACTGCCCCGATTGAAAGATGGAGAATGTGCATGGGGTGTCTCTGCCAAAGTAGAATGGATTCCACAGGCAAGCGACATAGCCGTTACTCACCTCTATGCACCCAAAATCGCCCTCAACATCTACTTCCCCGCTGAGTCTCGTCCATCATACCGCCTTATGAAACCCGATCAAATCAGTACCTTAGGTACATACTTAAGGTATTGTTTCTGAACTCTTAACGTAGCTCTAAAACTCGAGGCCAATGCGGGGCAAACTCCTTCAGGGAGGGGCTGTGCAGATCCGAACTAAGCCTTAGGTTTTCGAGGACTGATCATACCTTACTGACTTACCTTACCTTGGGGAAGAGTAAGGTAGTTGGTAAAGTAAGTATTACAAGCGGCCCAAATATAGGGTCAAATATGTAGGCTCACGCATTACCCCTGCGCCCAAGATTTTCTGGAATATAAATTCTTTCGGCATTGGAGTCTTGCCTAAGTATAACAGCTGCGTGGCATATGTCGATGTGCACTGCCTTACCTTACAATAATGTGTAATGTGTACTGTAGCTTGCCTTGTCGCTTAATGTGGAAATATGAATTAGCGGAACGGCGCAGCAGCGCTCCATTGTCATCAGACGTTAGATCAGCACTGTACCCACAAGGACTACGAGTAGATTGTAGGGTGACTGGAGCACGTTGTCACTGTTACCACATTGTCATTGTTACCACATTTGTAAGTGGTAGGTAGACTCTCTATTCATTGTCATTGTTACTATTATTGTGCATTAACGTTATCAATTTTTCCGCGTTGTTGGCCTTGCCGTCCTTGGTCCAGCGGCACGCACCCAACTTTCCACAGCACCCCTCATTCGCTGAAAGAGATCCAACAACGAACCCATCACCTCGAAACAACGCACATAGCTTCGGTCGCAGTATCGCAAAAGAAAGTGGTAGAATCCCTGCAGGATTTCTTTGTGCTTTTACTCGATCGAAGGCTCTCCGCGCTGCTGAAACATACCTGACGAATCGAGCCGCTGGCTGAGCAGCAATTGCCGAACCTATCGACTTCAGTGGCTACAAAGGGTTTACGTTGACAAGAGCGAGAGTGGTCGTCAGCTTCAGGACAACATGAATGTGTGCTTAAACCACGCTGATGGCCCAGTCGACATGGAAAGGCTTTACTAACATTAACCAGCTCTTACGGAGGTCCATCAAAGGCGACTCGAGACCTCAACATATATCCATCACACCAAAGTCTGCTGTTGCGATTGTGCCGCCGAAAAAAGTAGGCTGGACCCCGCCCTTTGCGGCTGTCGCAATGCTAGACCTGGAAACACTGATTTCTGATGCTCTGTAGGTTATCAGAGCGCTCTACGACCGGGTGCCGGATTCCCAGAACAGTCAAGAGTTGGCCTTTCACAAAGGAGACTTCTTCCATGTCATCAGCCGCGAGGACGATCCAGACTGGTATGAGGCTTGCAACCCTCTGATACCGAGCGCTAGAGGATTGGTGCCTGTGTCATTCTTCGAGGTGATTGGGAAGACGGAGAGGCAGAGTACGGGTCCATCGGCACACGGCTCAAATCATCACCCTCCGCCGCACGACTCGGGATACTCGGAAAAGAGTGCACATACGCGACAGGATTCCAGTGCAACCGAAAGGCACGTACGGATGTCGAGCATAGGAAAAGGTTCTGGAGCCATGGTCTACGGTGTTGTGCAATATGATTTCAATGCCGAGAGGCCAGACGAACTGGAAGCGAAGGCAGGCGATGCGATAGTCGTGACTGCTCAATCGAACCCGGAATGGTTCGTGGCGAAGCCGATCGGAAGACTCGGCGGACCCGGCTTGATACCTGTGTCATTCGTGGAGATTCGAGATACTTTGACGATGCAACCTGTCTCTGATGCTCAGGCAGCGGTCGCGCGCGCCGGGGTACCGAAGGTTGAGGAATGGAAGAAGATGGCCAAATACTACCGAGACAACAGCATTGAACTTGGTAAGATTGAGACAAGTAATGGAGATGGGAATGCAAACGGCAACGGCAACGGCAACGGCAATGGAAACGTAAGCACAACCTTACCGGCTTTGGCTACCATGACTGACGTTGCGACTGCAGAGTTATCTTCCTGCGCCTATAGAAGTCTCTATACCACGATACTGCTTTGATCATGACAAGTACTTCTACATTGTCGAGGTGGTTATGGATGATGGGAGGCATTGGGAGCTATCGAGAGTCTACCAGGACTTTTATGATTTCCAGGTAGCCCTACTGGAAAAATTCGAGGTCGAGGCCGGCACCAGAGGGAATCCACGAACGATCCCATTCATGCCTGGCCCCGTAACATATGTCACGAATGCCATATCGAACGGCAGGAGGCAGAGCCTTGACGAGTATGTCAAAAAGCTCATAGCCATGCCACCGCACATTTCGAGGTCTCTGCTCGTACGTCAGCTGTTCGCGCCGAGGGAAGGTGATTATGAAATGGACCCAAATGCGCCTGCCGAGGATTACCGATTGTCCGGAGTGTCACAGCGCTCGTCACCCCCTCAATTCTCCCGGACAGCATCACGGCAGTCGTCTCGTGGCACCGCTGAAGGCAATAACGGTTATGGACAGCAAGGCATTTCGACTTCGCAGACTCGGTCAAACCATCAACGCAATCAATCTTCCGCCGCGGCCATAACCAACGGCAGCACACAGCATGCGCACTACCGGAACCAGTCCGACATGTATCCGCGAGCTATTGACCGGCAACCTAGCTCTCTGACACAGGCATCACAAAGTTCGGGAGGCGCGGCACCTACGCCTGCGCCAGCGGGAGCCCTCAAGATCAAAGTGACATTCCAGGATGATCTCATCGCCATCCGGGTTCCAAGCGACATCAGCTTCCAGCAGTTGAAAGAGAAACTGCAGGATCGGCTGAAGGTGGAAGACAACATCATGATCCGTTATAAGGATGAGCCCTCGGACGGGTACGTCGAACTCATCAGCGACCATGATCTCGACGTCGCACTGGAACGGAATGAGAAGTTGACCCTATTTGTTGGATACGCATAAAACGGTCAAAGACATCTGAGGAAGACGATCACCAGTCAAGTTACCAGTGCAGCTGTTTATATTCTAATTTCAATTCTGAACGCAGGGTAGGGATAGGTGAAATTTTAGTCCTGGCTAGGCAGGTTTTCGAAGGCGCAGATGGTGGAGTTCAGCTTTTTGAGGTTTGCTGTTTCGGTTACCTATACCAGGGTCGCCGGCTTGGATTAGGCGTCGGCGAGTACTGTCTGAATGCAAGCTGTGCCTTTCGTGTTATTGCCGATACAGATTGCATTTCACAGAGCATTCTGCTGAGACAGTACGCCCGTGATTTCTGAAATAATCTTCTCCTATCATTGGATAATTGAATAATGGTTGAGCGAGAGACTCCTACCATGATCATCGTTCTTGATACGTGTCGTCGTTAACATGAAGCACAACACCAGCTTTGACTGCTCCTTTCCACACTCCTTGCCCTATCTCCTCCATGGCCGCAGCCTCTTTGCACATCCAATCGACCCACGTGCCTTTTGACTTTTCCAACGTGTCTAGCCCCCGAGTAAGTTTGATCCTGAACTTTGACATGTGACATGATCAGTGCACGTGAGCTTCGCTCGGCCCCCCCCCCCGCACCCTGCCTGCCTCGTGGCGCTAAACGCTTAGGCCCCCGCGGGAGCAAATACCTAGGTAATGGCCGTTGTGCTACCTTACCTGCTAAGTTAACCTTATGTACGAATTACCTCAAAGGGTTCGGGCCTCCGGGGCAGAGTTACGGAGTATGAGTTACTGGACAGCGCCGAAGCGCCTGGCCATCTCGCACGCGTCCATACCTATTCTCCAATTTATTTTTTTATGCTTATGACGGCTCCTATTTGGCTCTTTCCTTAACCCATCAGGTGCGGTCCAGTCTGATGGCCCCCCAGCGGGCCGCCGTGAAGACCGCCGATGTCCTGCTCAGGAAGCTACTCTTCGATCTTTTGGTGGGCTGCGATCGCAGAGTGTTGACGTCCAGGCAATATCCCGAGCTTCTGCGAAGGTATGCAAGGCCTTACCATTGCGTCGCTGGACAACACTCTTCGAGGTTGGGGGCGAGGAACATAGGAACACGGAGCGGTCAACCTAGCCGAAAGGCCACAGATCTACGAGTCGGCAGAGGATTGGCAACCGTCAATGACGGTACGTAAACACTTCAACTATACACTTTGTCGGCGGCATAGGTAACTCATGCTTGGTATTCCTAGTTGATCCGGAGTTTAGAGGACCTTTGGAAGAGTACGACGAGCGAGTTCACTCCCGGAGGCTGCGAGATGACGAACACCAGCGAGGTAGTCATCCTACATCTTGGCGACCAATGCTGTGGCTGACACAGGTTTAGGCATCGTCCAGCACCTTCAAGACCTTCATGAGACCCTTAAAGAGTACCATCCACCTCGGGTCGTACACCCAACCATTGAGTCCTTGAAGCCGCAGTCGAACTCGTTTTTCGGTTCCCTCTTCCATCGGAACGGTTCGAAAGCAGCCAGCACCCAGATACCACCCAACCTACCCAAGGGTCTGTACATGTATGGAGATGTGGGCAGTGGGAAAACCATGTTGATGGATCTCTTCTATGATACCCTTCCACCAAATATAACTTCGAAAACGCGAATACACTTCCACAACTTCATGCAAGATGTTCACAAGAGACTTCACCGGATGAAGCTGGAGCACGGAACGGATCTTGACGCAGTCAAGTTTGTGGCGGCAGATATCGCCGAGAAGGCAAGCGTACTATGCTTCGACGAGTTCCAATGCACGGACGTGGCGGATGCCATGATCCTCAGGAGGTAGTCACCCACCAGCGCAACGCCCTGAGCAACAGATCTGATGCGTAAGTAGGCTACTTGAATCTCTCATGTCGCACGGCGTAGTGCTCGTGACGACTTCGAATCGACGGCCGGATGATTTGTACAAGAACGGCATCCAACGCTCATCCTTCATCCCCTGCATCAATCTCCTCAAAGCGCGACTTCAGGTCATCAATCTCGACTCCACAACCGACTACCGCAAGATCCCCCGTCCTCCATCAGGCGTCTTTCACCATCCCCTCGACAAGGCAGCGGTCTCGCACGCGGAAAAGTGGTTCAAATTCTTAGGCGATCCGGAAAATGATCCTCCCCACGCTGCAAAACATACCGTATGGGGCAGGGAGATCGTGGTTCCTCGAGCTAGTGGGAGGGCAGCGATGTTCACATTCGACGAGCTCATCGGTAAGGCAACCGGGGCGGCGGACTATCTGGAGTTGATGAGGAGTTATGATGCCTTCATTGTCACTGGCGTTCCGGGCATGACATACAGGGAGCGAGACTTGGCGAGAAGGTTCATCACCTTCATTGATGCGGTGTATGAGAGCAGGGTAAGTGCGGTCATTAACAAGTCTTGGGGTCATGGCTCGCTCATGATTGCCATAGTCCAAACTCGTCATGACAACCGCCGTGCCCCTATCTCAGCTTTTCATATCTCCAAACGAAGCCGACGAGGCTCTCAAGGATGGCAGAAAGGAGGGAACCATCAAGAAAAGCGAAGAACACGAGGATGTCGACGACGTCATGCGCTCGCTCATGGACGATCTCGGCATGAACATGAAGATGCTAAAGAGCAGCAGTATCTTTACCGGCGACGAGGAGAGCTTTGCCTTTGCAAGGGCGCTCAGTCGGTTGAGCGAGATGAGCAGTCAGGAATGGATTGAGCGGGGATTGGGCTTGGAGTCCAAGGGCGGGCTTGGAGAGAAGGAGGGCTGGCAGAGGGTGAGGAGTCGGTGGAGAGAAGATAGCCTTTGATGTGAGGAGGCGCTCATGCTGCATGGGCCGTTGGAAATATTCTCGTTGGTTGGATAGAGGTTTATAAAGTGCTGTACATGATGCATTGTCTGGAGATTTGGGGATACCCTAAGAGCTGTACCTGTCGAGGCAATGTTTGCAACCGGTTTGAATTCATGTCCGGCACCCAGCTACATATAGTCATCTTGTTCCACGCGATGCGTTGTCGATATAATTATATATTAGCCTTGGCTGGTGGGCTACATTCATGGCAGGTTGTACCTAACTACCTTAATGGGGCCACACAACGCTAAAGTATTGATAGATCAGCGCTTGTGCTTACCTCCCCTCTCAATTACCACGAGCTACGGGTGGATTTGCACATGGGTGGTTAATTGTTTGCGTCATTGGCGGAGACGCCGTAGGTTCTGACTCGAGAAAACAGATCTTCAGCCTTTGACTTTACTATATGTTAACTGGGTTATCACTGGCTATATCATGCTGTATATTTGCACTCCATTTCCCGTCCTCTATGCACTGATTCTCTGCAGATCTAACGCAGGTAGAGCTGAGAATGGGCAACTCCACAGTGTACGGCTCGGGGTTAAGTTTCAAACAACCCGAACCGTGGCTGAGCCCCCAAGCTCCAAAGCCTGTCAACCTCCCCCGATAGACACCTCCCTCCCTAGTACCATCGAGAGGCTGCACTTGTGGGGCGGAATGGCTTGACGCCTTCCACACACGCGGCTCATAAAACAAGGCAGTGGGAGCAATGGGAATCGACTGAGTGCTTGCTTCGGTGTGTGTTCCCTGACGACAGTGCACACAGTCGCATGTGCTATACTGATACCGATGCGTCTCTGGCAGCGATCCAAAACCGTCGACGGTATAGGATTGAGCAGAAATGTCTCTTTCTTCAACGACACTGCGAGACAGGAACGTTCAGGTGGAACTTCTTCCCTGACTTCTCGCTCGTCTTCGCAGCGACCTTGGTCTGACAAGCTTCCGTGGCAGCTCGTCAATCGTCAAGGTGAAGCGGTATGGCAGTTCGTATTATCGGCTACCCAACAAAGCTACAATGCCTGTACTGACCCAAACCAACAGCACCCTATCCCACACTCAAAATCTGCCTTTCCTCGTCTTCGATGACGAATTCCTCACCCTCTTGGGCCCAAGCCCCCAATTGGACCTCATCATCGAAGACTCCCGTGCCCCCTTCTTCCACGAAGCCGGCGTCTTCCACCCATCATCCAACACCCTCTTCATGACCTCCAACCACATCCGCGATAAATCGCCCGGCGCCGTCAGCACCGGCAACAAAACCATCATCATCACCAAAATCGAATTCTTCTCGCCCAGAGACTTCACCCGCGACAAAGTCCGCTGCCCGGAACGCAACTACATGGTCAACGGCGGCGTCAACTACCGCGACGGCATCCTCTTCTGCGCCCAAGGCTCGCTCAACGAACCAGGCGGCCTCATCTACATGGAAGCCAAACGACCCCACAAAACGGTAACATTACTGAACAATTACCACGGCCGCCAATTCAATTCGCCCAACGACGTCGTCGTCCATTCCGACGGCAGCATCTGGTTCACCGACCCCATTTACGGCTACGAGCAGGGTTTCCGGCCCAAACCCCAACTGCCCCAGCAAGTGTACCGCTACGACCCGGCGACGGGCGACATCCGCGTCGTGGCCGACAACTTCGGTCGGCCGAACGGCATCTGCCTCTCGCCGGACGAGGAAATCGTCTACGTCACGGACACGGCCTACGTGCACGGCGACGGCACGACGGATCTCGCGCGCGCATCGACCATCTACGCCTTCGACATCGTCATCATCCACGACGCGCCCTTCCTCATCAACCGGCGGGTTTTCGCCATGGCCGACACGGGCGCTCCGGACGGGATCAAGTGCGATGTCTACGGCAACGTGTACAGTGGATGTGGCGATGGGGTCAACGTTTGGAACAGGGGCGGCAGTCTGATCGGCAAGATCTTGGTCGAGGGCGGGGTGGCGAATTTCTGTTTCGGCAGGAATGGAGAGCTTTGGTTGGGGAATGAGACGAGGCTTTGGAGGGTTAAGTTGGCGGATGGGACGAGGGGGGCGCTTTTGAGGATTTGAGGGGGGCTAGGGGGAGGGAGGTAGGGTAGAGGAATGGGGGGTTGGAGTCTTTGCGGGACGGGAGGGCGGTCGGGCTTTTCCTTGGTTTGGATATACGTGATCTGGTACGGATTTGGCTTTTGCGGAGGTTGGGACGTCGGGGTGTTTGGATAGGGGTTGCACATTCGCGGGTTTGGTACATGGACGCGTTTTTACTATTCATGCAATCTACCGCTCGAACACAGGACGATTGAAGGTTTGGCTAATACACGTCGGGTTCAAGGAAGCATATGTTCATGTTCATGTTCATGTTCACAACCAAAGTCGGGAGCAACCTGTGATAGACTTGTCATGCGCAGCACCTCCTTCTAATTTCTCACTTGCTACATACATACATCCATACATGTCGATCCCATTGAGCGAGCACGTCCCTGGACGCCTGGCCTACGGACGACAGACAGTATCAACGTACCCGTATCGCTTGGACGGGACCGGACGACACAAGGTTCGGTCGGTTGGTCAGCTCAGGGCCGAGAAGTATGCACTTCTCACCCCAAATTGTTCGAAAGCCATGGGTGGGCCGTTCGTTTGGTGCTTTCGAAACGTCTCGGCCTATTGTTGACTTGTTTTACCAGGTGTAGCCATTTCTTCGAACCCACTTACCGTTTCTATTCGTCGATGTACGTATCTGTGGGGGATTCTTTTCTACACCTCTTGGTAATGATACCTGAGTATCTTGACATCCAAGGTGGGGAGAGAGTAAAGGTGAGTAGAGGATGAGGCCAGTGAGAAGATGGATTCCAGAGAAATATGGGATGATGATCGTGTCTCCTTTGTGGAGCGTAAGAGTGTGAAAGTGGCAGTAAGACCAGGTCTGGCTTTTCTGGGGCCCGCTGTCGGAGAAGAACGAGCGAAGTTCTGTGGTGTGGATGGAGGTTGAGCTTGGGTATGTGCACTAGGATGGGGATGCATAAATGGAGTACGACACGGTCCAGCCTGGGTTGTCTTGGGATGAAGGATCGCGCCGAGGAGCTGAGAGAGATGGTGTTGGATATTCAGGCATGGGTGCGGAGGGTGCATGGATGGTGGCACCGTGTTGTGCTTTGCTGGGTCGGAGTCGGAAGGCTTGCTCTCGAGGGACCAAGAGCACTGAGGATTCCGTTGTGGATCATGATATGCGGTTCGTGATAAGGTAGAAAGTTCAAAGCTGGCCTCCACAGAGTGTTGATATCACGAAGCTTCCATTCGAGGGGTGGTTGAATTCCGGTGCAGAGTAAGGCAAAATAAGTAAGTAGCTTTTCTAAGAAGACACCATAGCGCCCTCGCACCACGCTTTCAAAAGAAGGAAATTAGACGTCGGACCGACGACGAGCTCGGGCGATACAAGTGAAGAGTACATGTAACCCACATCTCTCAGCCCATTACCCACGCCTCCTCCGCGTGCGTGCCATAACGAGCGAAACAACTAGACTGAGGAAGACCCAAAACAACATCCGAACCAACTCTCTCCGCCCCTCCGCTCGCGGACCGGACCAATATCGAGATCGCGTCAATGACAGGCCGACGAGTCAGGCAGGGGACCATGGCTACCCGGAGCTGACGGAGCCGTAGCCTCGCAGCCGCCAGGCCTGCGCTTGGCTGGCCATCTGGCCGTGCGGGCTCTGCGGCGTCGTCAATTGCTGCAGCGCCACTTCGGCCGCGTCTTCCTTGGCGTTGTTGACGTATTGGCCGTCGTACCAGAAGCGCGCGGCGATGTGTTGGCCTTCGATCGTGACGGTGCTGGACCAGGCTGTGCGGCCACCTGCAGAGAGAAGGATTTCAGTATTGTGTGTGCGCCATTGGTGGGGCGGGTAGGTGGTGAGGAGAGAGGGGGTGTATACCTCGACGGTCCGAGACGATGTTGAAGACTGGTGGGCGCATTTGCGCTGCTCGGCAGTGGTCTGGTAGTGTATCAGCGTGTGGACATGAAGTGCGGAGGGTCTGATCGCTCACCTTGAAGTCTCTCTTGCCAGGTTGGTCTCATGCCGTTGCTGGAGCTCAGGGAAGTAGGGCTAGACATTGTTTCGGCGAGAGGCGGTCAACGAACAGGGTAAACAAACAGCTCTCAAGATTAAAGAAAGGTAGGTGATTAATTCACTTTGGCCGAACGTATAATAGCGCGCGCGAAAACAGAGTAGCAATTGTCAGTGCGAAGGGGTGAACGCGAGCAATTGACAAAAATTTGCAGGAAAGCCGGTGGGTCAACATCTTATAGATGTCGAGCGACAAAGAAAGAAAAGAGTGTCGCGGAGAGGACGAACGAAGAGCACCTATCCGCAAGCAATGTCTGACA
>QQTW01001050.1_pt1 | contig 18826 bp, 17 predicted proteins | sample 1904831 | NCBI WGS metagenome assembly QQTW01 (sample SAMN09435610, study PRJNA476489) | Subsurface metagenome, whole genome shotgun sequencing project. | reverse complement strand
AATCCCTGGCTGGCAAAACCTAATCAGAGATTTACTTGAGACTTGGGTTGAAGAATATGAGCGAGATCAACAGTGTTAAGCGTTTTAGTCAAAAATATCGCTACCTGGTATTACGTCTCTCTGCTGGTAAAACTACTGCGAGGCAAAATTGAGCTAGTATCAGAGGTTGGCGTTGGCTCCACTTTCACGGTAACATTTCCGTTGTCAGTCAAGAAAACAGAAAAAGTATTAACAGGAACACCAGTTAAGAGCTAACTTTAATAACTGCGGTTGCTGTAGAGTTGGCAGGAGTAGTGATTGCGAGCGGTAATTTAAGATTTAATACAATATCATAGTTTTTAGAGATTGTCAATCTGTCTTCAGGCAATGTAGTTGATCGTACCTTGATACTGCTCAGCTCAAGATTTAAAACCCAACCTGGGTGCTAATCCCACAAAGGAGAAAAATATGGACGATCGTGTAAAGGCTCTCGCAGCCCTTGCAGCTCAACGCTGGCGAGTAGCGCTGTCACTGACGGGCGCGATGATGTTCATTTACTTCGGCTTTATTTTACTTATCGCATTCAACAAAGCGCTCATGGGGTCGTTGGTGGTTCCAGGACTCAGCCTGGGCATCTTGCTAGGTGCATTGGTTATTGTCTCAGCATGGGTGCTGATTTATATCTACGTGCGCTGGGCGAACAACAGCTATGACGAGAAAATCGCTCAACTCACGAAAAGGTAAACATGAATACAAGTCTCGGACAATTTAATCCACTGGCGATCGCTTTCTTCTTGCTATTCGTTGTCAGCTCACTCGGCATTACCTACTGGGCAGCGCGGCGCACCAAAAGCACAGAGCAGTTCTACACTGCCGGGGGTAACATCACAGGCTTCCAAAACGGCCTCGCCCTCGCAGGTGACTTTATGAGCGCAGCAAGCTTCTTGGGCATCGCTGGGCTAGTGGCGCTCAACGGCTTCGACGGATTGATCTACTCGATCGGCTTCCTAGTCGGCTGGCCGATCGTGATGTTCCTAATTGCTGAGCCGCTACGCAACCTGGGCAAATACACCTTTGCGGATGTGGTGGCTTATCGCTTACGTCAAACCCCAGTTCGAGTCGCCGCAGCAATTGGCACCCTGGCAGTAATCAGCTTTTACTTAATTGCCCAGATGGTAGGCGCAGGCAACCTGATCAAGCTGTTGTTTGGGCTGGATTACGAATTAGCCGTGATGATTGTCGGCGGGGTGATGCTGGCATACGTAATTTTTGGCGGCATGATCGCGACCACTTGGGTGCAAATCATCAAAGCGATTTTGTTACTGGGCGGGGCTAGCTTAATGGCTATTTTGGTACTTGCCAGATTCAACTTCAACCCGCTGGCGCTTTTCGATGCAGCAGCTGTTAAATATAACGCAGATGTCCTTGCTCCTGGCAAAATAGTATCTGACCCGCTAAATGCCATGTCGCTAGGAATGTCGCTGATGTTCGGCACCGCCGGACTGCCCCACATTCTAATGCGCTTCTACACTGTGCCAGATGCGAAAACAGCTCGCAACTCGGTCACCTACGCGACGGCTTTCATTGGCTTCTTTTACCTGCTCACCTTCATCCTCGGCTTCGGGGCGATGGTGTTTGTCGGTCAAGACGATATCAAGAGAATTGACCCAGGCGGCAACATGGCAGCGCCGATGTTAGCAGAAATATTGGGCGGCAATGCCTTCTTGGGCTTCATCGCTGCGGTTTCCTTTGCCACTATTCTGGCAGTTGTGGCTGGGCTAACGCTCTCTGGAGCAGCAGCTTTGTCCCATGATCTGTGGGTAAATGTGGTGCGTGGCGGTCATGCCAACGAATCAGAGCAATTGAAAGTGGCTCGTGGAGCGACGCTTTTGCTCGGTAGTTTGGCGATCGTTCTGGGCATTATCTTCAAAGGACAGAATGTAGCTTACATGGTAGGTTTGGCGTTTGCGATCGCCGCGAGTGCCAATTTCCCAGCCCTGCTGCTCTCGATGCTCTGGCGGCGCTTCACAACCAACGGCGCGGTGGCGAGTATGGTGGTGGGCACAGTTTCGACATTGGTACTGATTTATCTCTCTCCAGCTATTCAGATCGACATCCTCAAGCATTCCTCAGCACTTTTCCCGCTTAAGAACCCAGGGCTGGTTACTATCCCGCTTTCCTTTATTGTAGGGATTGCAGTCTCGCTTCTGGCTCCTGAGAAGCTGGCACAGCAGAAGTTTGCCGATGTTGAGCAACAAATACTGGGGTCAACGCTGGCACAACCATTAGGGAAACCGGACTGAGGCACATTTGTAACGCTGCCAACAATTCTGCGTCAGGGAATTGGTATGCTGAAAGTCGGGACTAGCTACGGTTAAAACCATGCCTGCACTCTTGATTCCTGCATTTCCCCTAACAGCTGTTGTGGGGCAAGAAGCAATTAAATTAGCGCTACTGTTGGCTGCTGTTGATCCGGGATTGGGGGGAGTTGCGATCGCAGGTCGTCGCGGCACCGCCAAATCAGTCATGGCTCGCGCTCTCCACGCCCTCTTGCCACCGATTGAAGTTGTTAAAGGTGGGTTTTGCAACTGCGACCCCAACTGCCCACAAGAGTGGGATGACCAGCTGTTGGCACCTCGGATTGTAGAGCAGGTATCTCCCCTGCTATCTGTAAACGGCGGGCACGATGCCCACCCGACAATAGAGACGGAAGTCATCCCAGCCCCGTTTGTGCAAATTCCTCTCGGAGTAACGGAAGACCGGCTCCTAGGTTCGGTAGATGTAGAGCAGTCAGTTAAACAGGGGGAACCAGTATTTCAACCGGGATTGCTGGCGCAAGCACACCGAGGCGTCTTGTATGTGGATGAAGTTAATTTACTTGATGATAATATAAACAATCAGCTATTGAATGTATTATCTGAAGGACGCAATCAAATTGAGCGGGAAGGCATTAGTTTTCAACATCCCTGTAAGGCTCTGTTCATTGCTACCTACAACCCAGAAGAGGGGGCGCTGCGGGAACACTTGCTGGATCGGATTGCGATCGCACTTTCAGCGGATGGTCAACTAGGCTTGGATGAACGAGTGCAGGCAGTAGACCAAGTTATCGAATATGCTGCCTCACCGAAGGTGTTTCTGAATCAGTATAACGAAGACATTGACAGCCTCAAGACTCAGATTATTCTGGCGCGGGAATGGTTGAAGGATGTCCAAATCACTCATGAGCAAATCGCCTATCTGGTTAATGAGGCGGTTCGAGCTGGAGTGCAGGGACATCGAGCCGAGCTATTTGCCCTGCGAGTCGCCAAGGCAGCAGCTGCCTTAGAAGGGCGTACAGAAGTGATTGCTGAGGATTTGCGCCGTGCTGTGGAATTGGTGATTGTGCCACGGGCGACAATTGTGCAGACACCACCAGAAGAACCACCAGCCCCGCCTCCACCTCCGCCTCAGAGTCAGGATGAACCCCAGGATGAATCTGAACAAGAGCAGTCGGAGCAGGAAGAAAACGAAAACCCAGAAGAACCGGAGCAGCCACCGCCCAGTATTCCAGAAGAATTTGTCTTTGATGCTGAGGGAGTAATCCTTGACCCCAGCATTCTCTACTTTGCTCAACTGGCTCAACGACGGGGCAACTCAGGCAGTCGCAGTTTGATTTTTTCCGACGACAGAGGACGCTACGTTAAGCCGATGTTGCCCAAAGGTCCGGTGCGACGCATTGCCGTGGATGCCACGCTCAGAGCAGCTGCCCCATATCAGCTAAGTCGGCGTCAGCGCCAACCTGACCGGCGGGTGATTGTAGAGCAGGGGGATGTTCGGGCAAAGCGCTTAGTACGCAAAGCTGGGGCGTTGGTTGTCTTTGTGGTGGATGCCTCTGGGTCGATGGCGCTAAATCGGATGCAGTCGGCTAAAGGTGCAGTGCTGCGGCTGTTAACGGAGGCGTATGAAAATCGCGACTCTGTGGCGTTAATTCCCTTCCGGGGAGAGCAGGCGGAGGTACTGCTGCCCCCGACTCGATCGATTGCGGCAGCGCGGCGACGGCTGGAACGGATGCCCTGTGGCGGTGGATCGCCCCTGGCTCATGGTCTAACTCAGGCGGTGCGGGTAGGTATGAATGCTCAGATGTCTGGAGATATCGGTCAGGTGGTGATTGTCGCTATCACAGATGGGCGGGGGAATATTTCGTTATCGCGTTCACTTGGTGAACCGCAGGGGGAAGGGGAAAAGCCGGATATTAAAGGAGAACTGTTAGAGATTGCTGCCAGGATTAGGGCGCTAGGAATGCAGATGTTAGTAATTGACACTGAAAATAAGTTTATTTCGACTGGATTTGCCAAGGAACTGGCTCAAAAAGCAGGGGGGAAGTATTACCACTTACCGAAGGCGACAGAGCAGGCGATCGCGGGAGTGACAAAGGGGGCGCTTGCCGACTTGAAATCCCGCTAGCGATCGCGTTTATCTAGATGTAGGGTGGGCACTGCCCACCAACTGCCTGTTAATCTTCCAAAGTTCTGTCCGTATTTGGCTCGGTTGCGAATGACTGAGCAATCTTCTTCATTGCCAATAGGGTGTTTTCTCCGCCCGGCTCGTAGCAGCGATACGTGGGCAATTCGCAAATTAGTGCTGAGTGCAAAACTCGATCCCACCCAGATCCGCTGGTCACAGTTTTGGGTGATCGAATCTGAGGGGCGTGTAGTAGCTTGTGGGCAGTTGCGTTACTTTCCTGGGGCGCAAGAACTCGGTAGTTTAGTGGTTGCACCCGCTTGGCGTGGTCGGGGCTTGGGTACCTACTTGGTTAAGCATCTAATTCAGTCGGCAACAAGCGCCACTTTATCTAGAATGTCTGGGCAGTAGGTTGGCAGGCTTTTATACTCGCTTTGGTTTTGGGCCTATTTCTTGGCAAGAGCTACCACGATCCCTGAAATGGAAGTTTGGCTTTTCTACACTAATCTCGAAACTATTGCCAATAATTGCTGTAAAAATCCTGCAATATCAAGGTGGTTACGAGCACAGCATTTTGTAGACTTGAGCATATGAACAAATAATATTAGTTCCCTCCTCATCCAGAAGTTGGATGAACCATCAGCAGTTAATTTATTTAACCAAGGTAGAAGTCTGCAAATGAACATCACCCCTGCCCCCTACTGTAAGCTTTGCCATTTCTACCACGGGAGCAATGGAGTCGTGTGTAGCCTTCACCCTGATGGTCCAGACAGCGAGACTTGTCGAGATTATACTCCAAATGCCAGCGATCGCATCCAGGGTCAAGCCAGTAGAGACAGTTGGAATATTAGCTCCTCGCACGAGTATAAAGCTTGGCAAAAGATCCTGATGCTGGGTTTGCTTGTGGCATCTTTCAGCTCCGGTTGCCTGCTAGGATGGCTCGCCGCTACCCATTCCACTCAACCAACGAGCAAGACGAATACGCAATTAAAGCAGCGTTATTGACCCAGAAAAGCCGATAAATTAGCTTTTACATCAATTGCAACTACTTTTGCCATAGTACTCAACTCATAAAAGTTTTAGGGTTGGAAATTTTGGGAGCAAAGAACAAACAGGATTGACAGGAAAAAACGTTGTGTCTAATTTGTCCTGTCAATCCTGTTTTTTATCCTTGCCAATACTATTCGTAAAAGCTTTCTATTGCTTGCATCTTGGCTGTGGAAGCTCTCTCGAGAATGAACAACTGGCACTTATCAGGCAAGGAGGAACGTCAACCCAGCTTAAGCAGGTTGAGCCTGACCCTTCTGTTGGCTTGATTGTTGGGTGAGGCTCTCTTGTTGACTTGCAGGTTGACCATTGCCCTGAGGTTGGCTTGATTGTTGGCCGTTACCCTGATTACTTTGTGCTCCCAGATTGATTGTGACAACCTTGTTCTTTTCAGCTTCCGCCTTGGGCAAGGTTAGGCGCAAGACGCCATTGGTGTATTCGGCTTGGACATTGTCATTTTGAATTCTCGTGGGCAAGGGAATGAGCCGTTGGAACTTGCCATAGCGAAATTCCGAACGAGTCATGCCTCTTTCTTCGCTTTTTTTCTCAGTCTTGCGCTCCCCACTAATAGAAACAGCTTCTGCCGTAACTTGAACATCGAGGTCGTTTGCTTCCATTCCAGGAACTTCAACTTTGAGTTCAATCGCATTGGGCGTTTCATGCATTTCCGCAGCGGGTAGAAAACCAGCTCCGGCGGGAATGGAGCCTTGAGCGGTGCGGGGCATTAAAGTATCAAAAAGACTATTCATTTCCCGTTGCAGGCTTTCAACTTCCCGGAACGGTTCCCAACGAATTAGTGCCATGATTTTTGCCTTCCAAATTTGCTGTCAACTACTGAAGATAAACAAGCAAAAGCCTGACCAGCTCTTGCCCTGATTCAATTCAATTACAGTTATTAATTTTTCAATGCAGTTATAATTTGCTCCTCTATCTTCGGTCAGAAAAATTAGACTTTTATCTTCTACCTCCGGATGGGTGAGTTCTAGCTACAGCCTGATAATATTTACATTCGGCGGTACATGGAGTTTTGTTGCACATTAAATTCCGTCCTGAATTGTTCTAGAGCAACTTGAATCAGGAGTCAACCCAACAAGGAGGAATTGTCATGCGTAGGGGTGCAGAGAGCCAGCACAGCCAATCCGGTGAGTGGTTTAAGCGGGAGCGAATTGTCCAGAACCTAGAAATCATTCAGAACCTGATCGTGGTCGTGTTGTCTATGGCACTATTTTGTGTCATGGTCATTCGGTTAGGCGACCTGTTCGTCTCCCTCCTTGTGCCGATTAAGTTCCAGGATGTGACCTCAGATATCTTATTCCTTTTGATTTTGATCGAGATATTCCGACTACTGATTATCTATTTGCAGGAGCAACGCATCTCTGTGGGCGTGGCAGTGGAGGTTTCAATTGTATCTGTACTGCGCGAAGTTATTATTCGAGGAGCACTGGAGATTCCTTGGCAACAAATATTGGCGGTCTGTGCTTTCTTATTAGTTCTAGGAGGGTTGCTATTGACTCGTGCTTGGATGGCACGGATTTTTAACACAATTGAGACTGAAAAAACCCGATTGGGTGTAGATGAGCAAGTGCTTAAGGAAGATAATGTACCGCTCGATATGAATTGCTCAATCCACTGAATCAGATTGTAGCAATTATGGTTGTTGTGACAGGTTTATTTTTACATAAAGTCGCCTAAATTATTTGTATATTAATAAATTTTTCAGCAAATAGATGTCTCTGTTACAAAGTGATTTTTTGAAACACATCCCCTAAATTTATATCAATTTTCTTTTGTTTACCTCATCATTATATTCAAAAGGCATGCTTGTTAAATTCAGAATTTATAGCCTGTTTTTTTGCCTTAACGAGTACATCTGGAAACTCTCTAGTTTAACCAGGAGACAGGAGACAGAAGGGAACCTTCTACTATAGCTGTCTCTCGTCATAAGAGCGACCGGCAGTCCCGCAAGGGATGGGAGACCCCCTACGCAGCTTCGGGCAATGTGGTCTTTAATGTTCGGTGCGGGTTTAAATTTACATCCAATTACCTCCAGTATCGCTGTCTCCTCTTTTTAATTCATTAAACTTAAGTTAAGGAGATTACAAATTATTAGGGAAATAATTTGTAAGTTTAATATTTAGGGATTTTATAAAAGTACGTTATATTGAAAGTTGATTATCCACGAATTTTTGCTTTAATAAGGGCTCTGCACATCTGAAGTACATATTTGTCTGTTATGACCCTCAGTAGTCAGTAGTGCTTTGTAATACAAATGACAAAGACCACTGGACTTAAAACAAAGGACGACTCAAGCTCTAGTTGGCAAAACGTGCGGTTGCAACACAGACACCAATTGATCCTTTCCCTTTTGCAGGTAGCGTGTTACTGTCATCGGGCTAGTGCCAATTCGCTTAGCGGCTTCTTTGCGAGAAAGTTCCTTCAAAAACACCAACTCAACTGCTGTCCTAGTTTTTTCTTCCAACTGGCTCATAGCTCCTTGCAGTTGTTGCCGATCCTCTTCTTGTTGCTGTGCGACAGTAGAGCAAGGATCGAGCAGCACCTCACTTAACATTATTGGGTAGTCAGCGTGCTGAACAATAGTGGTATCCAAACTCAAAGTTATACGGTTTTGAGCAGCTAAATTACTGTCGCGCCATTCTTGAACCGATACCTGAAGTTTCCGAGCAATTTCACTATCTCTAGGGCAGCGACCTAGGGACAAAGCCAATTCTCGGCGAACCTTTTGCCCTTGAGTGTAGAGGTCTTGCCAGCGACGGGGAATCTTCAATAAACTACTGTGGTCACGCAAAAAATGCAGGATCTCACCTCGAATATAGGGAACCGCAAAGGAACTAAAAGCATATCCTTGGTTGGGGGCAAACCGCTCAATGGCGCGAATCAAACCAAAGTAACCGATTTGTTCTAAATCTTCGTATGGTTCAGCACACTGATGGCTGAAATGATGAGCCATCTTCCGCACTAACCCAGTATGTAGCTCTACTAGTTTATTTCGACGTTCAATTGAGGGATTTTGATAGTAAGAAATTAATAGTTCCATTGCATCAGAGTGAACATAAGTCTGAGTTGCTGCCATAAACAATCCTTACTCTGTGATGATCGCTTTCCCTTAGGGGCAAGCTAGGAGTTGCATAAGCTTTCATCAAGGCTGAAATTATTGTCGTTAGATAAAGCGGCATACACCATCGTCGTTTCACTGAACTTGTGATGAGAGTCACGACCTAGGCTCGGCATTTATACGTAGTATTTTCTGAGCAGTCAGCCGGTTTTTTAGTTTTTTTAAGGAACAGCGACAGCTCCTATTAATTTCCCCCTGGCTGATCGCTTAGAATCTGGGTCACAATGGGGGTAAATAGCAATGTTTGCCCTTGAACACGATTTGTAAATTTGAGAAAATGCGATGAGTAACACCAGCAACTTCCGTGCAGCGTTTCGTGAAGCTAAAACCCATGGGTTAGTTGGTCCCAATGTCATTGCCAACGCTCTGCCCTACGTTGGCGGTGGACTTGTTTTGACGGCACTGGGTACCTTCGGCGGCCTTACAGTTATACGTACCAATCCAGGACTGTTCTTTCCCACCGTCATTGGTGCTGTCATCCTGGAGTTGATTCTTTTCTTTGTCGCCAGTAACGTTGCCGAAAAAGGCAACAACCGCGTTGCTCTGCCACTCCTGGCAACCTACAGCCTGCTGAGCGGGTACACGCTTAGCGGCATAGTCTTTGTGGCGCTGCAAAACAAGGGCGTTGGCATCGCAGGAATTGGTTTTGCCGCTCTTGGCTGTGGCATTACCTTTATTGCCGCTCGTCAAATCGGCTCGAATCTATCCGAGCAGGATGGTATGGCCTTATCGAAAACGATTGGGCTAGGTATGATTGCTCTGATCGTTGTAGTCCTTGGTCAACTGCTGCTGAGCGTGTTTGGTGTCTATACGCCAACGTGGTTGGAAATTGCCATCTCAGGTTTGGGGGTGTTTCTGTTTGCCGGGGCTGCGGTGGTAGATTTCTACATCTTGCCCCGCACTTACCGTAATGACCAATACCTGCCAGCTGCGTTGTCGATGTACTTGACGTACATCAACCTGTTCATCTTCATTTTGCGGTTGCTGATTGCCTTCAATAGCCGCGACTGAGTGAGAGATGCCCCAAGGGGGCGTATGGACGTTCGGGCTCGCGCCTTAGTACCCTCATAGCGGCGCACCTAGAAAAAGCCGTGGTTTGACGGTCAAAAACTACGGTTTTTTTTTAGGGATGTCACTACTGGGTTTAAACTCTCGCTAAGATTGACAATGCACATAATTAATATAGAGAGCGATGCAATCAACTTGGCGCTCTCGCCTACGCAACCACTATGGAAGTTCTAGAAATCAAACGCGAAGTCGAAACGTTGTCTCAGCGCCTGGGTAAAACCCAGGACTATCTTTGACGTACCCGCACTAACCGCCAAAATTCAAGATCTCGAACAAATAGCAGCCCAGTCGGAGTTTTGGAACGACCAAACGGCTGCTCAGCAGACCCTGCAAGAACTCAACGATCTCAAGGATCACCTCCAGCAGTATGACCAGTGGCAAGCCAGTCTGGAAGATACCAAGGCGGTTTTAGAGCTACTTGAGTTAGAAACTGACGAGGCGCTACTGCAAGAAGCTCAAACAAATCTTCAAAAGCTCAGTCGTGAACTCGACCAGTGGGAGTTGCAACAGCTACTGTCTGGTACCTACGACGAAAAAGGAGCTCTCCTGACCATTAACGCTGGGGCTGGAGGTACTGATGCCCAAGACTGGGCAGAGATGCTACTGCGAATGTACACCCGTTGGGCAGAAAAACACGGCTACAAGGTAAATTTAGCTGAAATCTCTGAGGGGGATGAAGCTGGGCTTAAATCGGCCACAATAGAAATTACTGGTCGCTATGCCTATGGCTACCTGCGCTCCGAGAAAGGCACCCATCGCTTAGTGCGGATCTCGCCCTTCAATGCCAATGGCAAGCGGCAGACCAGCTTTGCTGGAGTAGAATTGATGCCGCAAATAGATAACTCCGTGCATCTGGATATTCCAGACAAAGATCTAGAAATTACCACAACCAGAGCTGGTGGTAAAGGTGGGCAAAATGTCAACAAAGTAGAAACTGCGGTGCGGATTGTTCACATTCCCACTGGCGTTGCAGTCCGCTGTACCCAAGAGCGAAGTCAGCTGCAAAACAAAGAAAAAGCCCTCGTCATCCTTAAAGCCAAGCTACTTATCATTGCCCAGGAACAACGCGCTCAAGAAATTGCCCAGATCCGGGGTGATATGGTTGAAGCTGCCTGGGGCAACCAAATCCGTAACTATGTATTCCATCCATACCAGCTGGTAAAAGATTTGCGCACCAATTTAGAAACAACTGCGATCGCCGATATTATGAACGGCGAAATCGACATGTTCATTCAAGCCTACCTGCGCCAAGAAAATCAGCTAGTAGAAAACAACTCTGCCTAAAGTGGGTGTCAAATCAGCTGATCAACAAACTGTTACATTGAGGCAAGAAGTCGTTGGTCTACCCTTACGTTCAAAGCCATTCCTATGAGTAATCCATCTTCAACTCCCCAGACTTTGGATAATCCGTCTTTTGAACCCACGCCTGAATCTACAAAAGCCGCAACGGAGCCTAAACCCAGTTACGTCAAACTGGCGATGCGCAACATGGTGCGAAAGCGGGGTACTTCCTTGCAACACTTTGCACTGACAACAATGGGGCTTTTGGCTGTTCTCGTGAGTCTTGCCTACCTGACTCGATGAAGACAAAGCAATACGATATAGGAGACTCTCGGCTGCAAGTCGAAGTGAGTGTGCAGGATTGTTTCTACGAGTCTTCCTTATCAGAAGCCGCAAATTTAGAACTGAGCCACTACTATACTGACAATAGGATTGCCGCTGAAACTTGGGAAACCTGGTTTCATACCTGGTTGGAAATCCTGCACCCCAATATCCCACCAGCGCGAACCTACGAACTCGCCCTCCGCTTAACTGACGATGCGGAAATTCAAGCGCTAAATGCCCAGTACCGTCATCAAGACAAGCCTACCGATGTTTTAGCCTTCGCTGCTTTAGAGGTAGACTGTCCCCAGCCAGTTAAGATACAATCGCGTCTGCCTCTGTATCTTGGTGATATTGTTATTTCTGTTAATACAGCCCAGCGGCAAGCCCAGCAGCAGGAACATACTCTGCGAATTGAGCTAGCCTGGTTAGCGTCTCACGGTTTGCTACATCTACTGGGCTGGGATCACCCGGATGAAGAAAGCCTGACGCGAATGCTAAATCAGCAAGTCATCTTGCTACAGACTACTGGCCTTGCCATCAACATAGAATAATTGAGCTCCTGTCTATGCCCCCATGTCTATGCCCCCAGAAGTTCCGACGTCAAAGCCAAACCGACCGGAAAAGGTTGCTTCGAACAATCGGGAGTTTTCTTGGCGAGTCGCCTCGAATTTACTCATTAGTTTCAAATACGCCTGGGCAGGGGTCAGCTACGCTTTTCAAACTCAACGCAACTTTCGCGTTCATGTAGGTGTGGGCGCTTTAGCAATCAGCTTGGCCATTTTCTTTCATCTGCAACCGGTTGAGATATCAGTAATTGGGCTAACCAGTGGGTTGGTGCTGGTGATGGAGTTATTGAATACGGCTATTGAGTCAGTCGTCGATTTAACAGTTAAGCAGTCTTACCACGAACTGGCGAAAATTGCAAAGGATTGTGCTGCCGGTGCTGTGCTTGTTTCGGCTTTAGCAGCGGTTCTGGTAGCTGGGTCGCTTTTGCTCCCGCCCCTACTCATACTGATTCAGTCCGCTCTAAGCTAGAAGAGAAGTGAGCAAAGAGACATAAACCTTGATTATAGTTATTGATAATTACGACAGCTTTACCTATAACCTAGTGCAGTATTTGGGAGAATTGGGAACAGAATTTCCGGTGGCAGCGGAAGTTCAGGTCTACCGCAATGACCAAATCTCCCTGGAGCAGATCCGTAAGCTCCAACCAGACGCGGTGGTGATTTCGCCAGGTCCCGGTCGCCCGGAAGACGCTGGCATTTCCCTGGATTTGATTCAACAGTTGGGACCCACTTTACCGATTCTGGGAGTGTGCTTGGGGCATCAAAGCATTGGTCAAGTCTTCGGTGGTAACATCGTGTCTGCCCCAGAGTTAATGCATGGCAAAACATCTCAGGTGTCTCACACAGGTGTGGGGGTTTTCCAAGGATTGGAGAATCCAATGACCGCAACCCGGTATCATAGTCTAGTGATTGACCGGCAGAGTTGCCCGGATGTGCTGGAAATTACGGCCTGGGTTGAGGATGGAACCATTATGGGTGTGCGACATCGGAACTATCCCCACGTCGAGGGCGTCCAGTTTCACCCGGAGAGTGTGCTGTCGGCTTCAGGAAAGCAGTTATTACGAAATTTCCTGGAACAACTGCAGCCGTCTGGGGTTTGATGGAGAAATAATGAAAAGGCGACAGTTGATTGGCTACGCTGGGGCCGGGTTGCTAACGGCCGTTGGAACTGCTTTTGCTTCTGAATTAATTGCTTATTCGGCACCTCCTAGTAGCTCTGTGTCAATTCAGTGGCTAGGTCATACTTGCTTTCTGTTTAGCGATGCGCGAGGGAAGATCCTGGTAAATCCGTTTCGGACGCTGGGCTGTACAGCTAAGTATCGCCCACCCAATGTGGCAGCAGACTTAGTACTAATTAGTAGTCAGTTGCTGGATGAAGGAGCGGTGGAAGGGCTGCCTGGCGATCGCCGGTTAATCTACGAGCCGGGTATTTACCAGTTCAACGGAATGCAGCTACAGGGAATTGCTACAAACCACGATCGCCAAGGTGGAAAGCGGTTTGGAACCAATGTGACTTGGCGCTGGTCTCAAGGGGGAATTAATATTCTGCACTTGGGGGGAGCCGCTGCACCAATAACGACTGAGCAAAAAATCCTTATGGGGCGTCCTGATTTGCTGTTGGTGCCGGTAGGTGGCGGTTCAAAAGCCTACACACCTCAAGAAGCGGAGAGGGCAATTCAAAGCCTGAATCCAAAGTTGATCATTCCCACTCAATACCGCACCCAAGCGGCTGATGCTACTAGCTGCGATATCGTTGCCCTGGATGAATTCTTGGCGTTGATGGCAGGAATGCCGGTGCGTCGTAGCACTAGTGACACAATCAATCTGTTGCCAGCCGATTTGCCTGAGAATGGCTCGGCAATTCAAGTGTTGAGTTACAAATTCTAGCTGGGCGTGTGATAAAAGTAGCTATGCAAGCAGAATACCTTCAGCGTCGTGAGCAGCTGATGTCAAAGATTGGCACGGGAACCGCTGTATTTCGCAGTGCGCCTGTAGCCGTAATGCATAATAATGTCGAATACGCTTTTCGCCAAGACAGTGATTTTTTATACTTGACTGGGTTTAATGAACCAGAGGCGGTGGCAGTTTTAGCGCCACATCATTCAGAACACCGGTTTGTTCTGTTTGTCCAACCCAAGGAACGCGAAAAGGAAATCTGGACGGGCTACAGATGTGGGGTGGAAGGGGCAAAGGAGCTATTTGGCGCAGATGAGGCTTACCCGATCGCAGAACTTGACGAGAAGCTACCCCAGTATTTAGAAAAAGCAGATCGAATTTACTACCATTTAGGTCGCGATCGCGCCTTCAATGAAACTGTGCTCAAACATTGGCAGCGGTTGATGGCAACTTATCCCAAGCGCGGCACCGGACCAATTGCAATTGAAGATACTGGACCAACTCTTCATAGCATGCGTCAGGTTAAAAGTCAAGCGGAGTTGGAGTTAATGCGCATCGCCGCAGCCATCTCAGTCGAAGCCCACAAATATGCACAGGAAATAACCGAACCGGGGCGTTATGAGTATGAAATTCAGGCGGAGATGGAGCGGCTGTTTCGCCTACGGGGTGGGATAGGGCCAGCTTATCCCTCAATTGTCGCTTCTGGCTCGAATGCTTGCGTTCTGCACTATATCGAGAATAACCGTCAGATGCAGGATAACGAACTGCTGCTGATTGATGCCGGTTGTGCCTATGGTTATTACAACGCCGATATTACCCGCACTTTCCCAGTAGGTGGCAAATTTACTCCAGAGCAAAAAGATCTGTATGAGATTGTTTTGTCAGCTCAAAGCAGCGCGATCGCACAAGTCCAACCCGGCAATCCCTACAACTCTATTCACGACACAGCCGTTCGCGTAATAACAGAGGGTCTGGTCGAACTCGGCATCCTCAAAGGTGAAATTGACAAGTTGATTGAGGAGGAGAAATACAAGCCATTTTATATGCACCGCACCGGACACTGGCTAGGGTTGGATGTCCACGATGTGGGCGTTTACCAACACGGCGAGTCCGCGCAAATATTGCAGCCCGGTCAAGTTCTGACAGTGGAACCGGGTCTTTACATTGTCCCCGATACTCAGCCAGCTGAAGACCAGCCAGAGATTCACCCTCGCTGGAGTGGGATTGGGATTCGGATTGAAGATGATGTCTTAGTCACAGCCACAGGGCATGAAGTGTTAACCGCTGGAGTTCCCAAGGCGATCCAAGAACTGGAACGATAATAAAAAATGGGGATGTGTCTACCATCCCCATCGCTGCTCCTATTGGCAAATCTAATGTTTGGTGGGCAGTGCCCACCAATTACCGCTCTCCACTTTCAACCTTACAAAGTTGGCACGTACTGCTGCTTTTCAGGTACCTCGGTGTACTCAGCAACAATCTGACGGAATTCTTCACCGTCAATGGTTTCTTTTTCGATTAGGAGATCGACTAAGCGATCCATTACCGTGCGGTTCTCTCGCATCAGCTGCTTTGCTTTGTCGTAGCAATCTTCTACAATGGCGCGGACTTGGTGATCGATTCGAGAGGCGATCGCTTCTGAGTATTCTGAGCGCGTCATCCAATCACGACCTAAAAACACCTCACCACTTTGGCTGTCTAAAGACAGTGGACCTAAATCCGACATTCCAAACTTGGTCACCATCTGCCGCGCCATTCCCGTCACTTGTTGCAGGTCATTTCCTGCACCAGTCGTGACTTCAAGAGATCCAAAGATTACGTCTTCAGCTGCCCTACCTCCCAAAGCACCGGTAATCCGTGCTTTGATCTGAGAGCGGGAAATTAGCCCTTGTTCTTCGTTGGGGGTAAACCATGTCAATCCCTGTGCTTGTCCGCGTGGCACGAGGGTGACTTTCTGCACGGGGTCATGGTCTTTGATTAGGGTGCCGATTAAGGCGTGTCCGACTTCGTGGTAGGCAATCAGTCGCTTGCTCTTACTATCCACCAGTGGGGTGCCCTCCATACCCGCAACCACACGGTCAACGGCGTTGTCGATTTCTGCCAGGGTAATGGCATCTTTGCGCCGTCGGGCAGTAAGAATCGCCGCTTCGTTGAGCAGGTTAGCTAAGTCCGCTCCGGTAAAACCGGGGGTGCGTCTGGCGACCGCTTCTAATAACACACTTGGGTCAAGTTTCTTATTACGAGCGTGGACGTTTAAGATTTCCACTCGCCCTTTCAGGTCGGGGGCATCGACCATTACTTGCCGGTCAAAGCGTCCCGGTCGCAATAAGGCGGAGTCTAAGACGTCGGGGCGGTTAGTGGCGGCAATGATGATAATGCCGGTGTTGCCTTCAAACCCGTCCATTTCCGTGAGCAGTTGGTTGAGAGTCTGTTCTCGTTCGTCGTTGCCGCCGCCAATTCCAGCACCACGCTGACGTCCGACCGCGTCAATTTCATCAATGAAGATCAAGCAGGGGGCGTTGTCTTTGGCTTTTTTGAACAAGTCCCGCACGCGGGAAGCGCCCACTCCCACGAACATTTCCACGAATTCTGATCCGGAGATGCTAAAGAATGGTACTCCCGCTTCTCCTGCGATCGCTTTGGCGAGTAGAGTTTTACCAGTGCCAGGAGGGCCAATTAGCAAAACGCCTTTGGGGATGCGCGCTCCGATCGCAGTGAAGCGTTCGGGTTGTTTGAGGAAGGTGACGACTTCTTGCAGTTCTTCTTTTGCTTCGTCGATACCAGCAACGTCATCAAACTTGATCCCGGTTTTGGCTTCCATTTGAAAGCGGGCACGGGATTTGCCAAAGTTCATGGCTTGGCCTGGGCCGCCCGGAATGTTACTAGAGCGACGGAAGAGGAAAAATAGCCCACCAATCAACAGAATTGGAAAAATTAGATTTCCAAATAGCCCCCAAATCGCTCCGTCATTGCGAACCGGATGGGCATCAAAGTTAACGTTTGCATTTCTAAGCTTGGAAATCAGCTCAGGAGCGTTATAAGGCAGATCCACCCGCAGCCGTTGTACACGATTGTCGAGTTCTGTATCGACGGCTTCCACAATTGCTGTCCGACCACCTTCGTAGAGATCCACGCTGGTCACTCGACCAGTATCTAGGTATTCCAGAAAGCGACCATAGGTCATGCGGGTACTGGCTGTGTTCTTGCTCATATCGGCAGGAGCGCTAGCAAATGCTCCTTGCCAGAAGAAAAAGCCAATGACCAGAGCAGGCAATGTCCACAGTAATAGTACTCTCCAAGAAAGTTTCATCAGTTAGTCGCCTTTAGATGCAGATACAACAAGTCAGCTTTACTACAGTCGGCTACAGCGGACCCATAGGATAGAGCTTTTAAACGGATATTCTTAACTCCCTTTCCCTTCGTCCTATGTGCTAAACGAATCGCCAAGTCGCTAGCCTCAGGATAGGGAATCCATAGACTTCAGATAGAATCTTAATTAAATTTAACGTAATTCTCATGGCTTGCACCAGACCGCACTCACATAAAGAGCAAATTTGCGACGGCACAACAATTCTCAACAGCATCCATTACAATCATTACACCTTCGCAGCGGCGGATCTGCTAGTAGAGACTAACCAACAGAGGAGACAGCGAGAGGGTCGGTGTGCGAGGTTAAGAATGATGAAGCGAGATTTTGATGTCGTGCACCGACAGGTAACGATAAGCGCAGCACAACGTGAACAACAAGATGAAATGCCCCAAATGCGAATCCACTTCATACCGGAAGAATGGTCATCGGAGTGGTAAGCAGAATTACCTTTGCAAAAACTGCCGTAGACAATTCCTTGAGCCTTCATCCTCCCAAATGCAAAGTGCCGAAGAGCACTCTAGCAATGGACATACTAAAAGCTTTCTGGCTGAGGCAACTAAACTTTCCTTAGTAAAACAACTGCCAGCGGAGACGGAAACTGCCAAAAGTCCGAACTCAGTTACTGTGACAACTGAAGAACTACTGCAAACTTTGTTCTCAGACAGTTGGCTGGAATCCTCTGCTTTCAGGCACTTTATCGAAAAATTTCAGCAGCTTACAAAACCATCTGCTAAATCAGCATCGGGGATTTCTATTTTACTTCTAGATGCGGAAAACCTAAAACTTGATATTAATACCGAAACATTTTTAGCCCGTCTGTGTAAATATCCTCTCCAAGTCAAGATTGCTTTTGCCAACTGGAAAAATCCCAGCATCGGCAAGCAGAATGCCGAACTTTATGAGCGAGGCTATCAACTCGTACATGTTCCTGGAGGCAAAGACAGTGCCGATGCCAAAATGATAGCACTTGGTTCTTCTATTTTACGACAATATCGAACGGTTAAAGAAGTCTTCGTCTGCTCTAGCGATGGGATTTTAACCCACCTTTGCAACCAACTGCAAAACCAGGGATTAACTGTCTATTGGGTGCGTAGACAAAATCCCAATTTGAAAGTTGAAAACCGTAATACTGGCAAAGTAAGTCACTATTCTCTAGCACTAGAAACGGAAATTCCATCTTTGGAAGAGTTTGTTCAGAAAATTGAGGAACTAATCAAGGCAGAACGGGAATCAATAACTGAGCGTTTGAGCAAGTTGACCACTGTTGCTACCCTTTTTCAAGAGCGCTGCAACCTTACACTTCATCCAAATCATATGATGTCCGGCTCCCCGGTGATAGTTCAAGAAAATGAAATCCCCATTTTAGAAGCGGAATCTACACAGTCTCTAACTGGAAAAGAGAATATGGAATTTGATGCTTCTGCCACAACAATATCTACTCTAACTGCAACCAGTATTAATTCAATGGCGGTATTAGAGAAAGTACTTATAGCAATTATTAGGAGTATGGCAATTGAATCCAAGCAAGATTCTGTCTCTGTAACAAAGCTCAAAGCACGGTTTCTCACTCAATGCAAGGAATCTGCTGATTCAATTGTTAGAAAATTAAAACCCGGTTTTAGTCTGATAAAATTCTTCCGCTCACGCCCCACATTATTCACACTGGCATTAGTCGGAAAGGAACATGAAGTAAAGCTACTCTAAGCGAAAGCTTTGCAGTAG
>QQTW01001049.1_pt1 | contig 18827 bp, 20 predicted proteins | sample 1904831 | NCBI WGS metagenome assembly QQTW01 (sample SAMN09435610, study PRJNA476489) | Subsurface metagenome, whole genome shotgun sequencing project. | reverse complement strand
TTGAATGTGATGAAATGTGGTCATTTGTTGATAGCAAGAAAAATGAGGTTTATATCTGGCTAGCTATGGACCGTGATTTCCGAAAAATAGTCGGTTGCTTTGTAGGAGATAGAACAAGAAAATCGGCTTGTAAGCTATCGGCTTCTTTAGCAGAGATCTATCAGCAATGTGCCTTTGCCTATACGAATTTTTGGCAGGCTTACAAAACAGTTATTCTTCCTAAACGTCATCGAGCTGTTGGTAAGGAAACAGGGCTAACAAATCATATTGAACGATTGAATAATACCTTCAGACAACGGGTTTCTCGATTGGTAAGAGCAAGTTTATCATTTTACAAAAAGCTGAACAATCACATTGGAGCAATTTGGTACTTCATTCATGGCTATAATGCAGAGCTAGTCAGTATTTGAGCCTCACCACTACTTCCGTATCACTACCCCGATTGGTCTGTCGTCCCGCTCTCTCAAAAGCCATCTGCGCTGTGGCTACGTGTGAAGCGTAATCGAGAAACAGTTGAGGTGGAATATTCTACTGATGGCACCCACTACACGCTGCTGAGGTTAGCTTATCTAACTGAGGCAAATTCAGTGTAGGTAGGAGTGATGCGTGCATCCCCACAAGGATTTTCAGTCACATTTGAGGAACTGAAGATTACTGTTGACAACGGTGACTAGAAACGCAGTTTCACCTCGCTTTGGACTTTGGACAAATTTGTCAGCTAAGTAAAATTTGTTCAAAGTTTAGGCTGATTAGGCTTGTCCCTTAGTGGCTTGACGACGCCGACGGTAGGTGCGTGTCTTGAGTCGATTGCCACAGATGGCCATCGTACACCAAGTGCCAGAGCGGTTTTTGGAATAGTCGTAGAACACGTAGTGACAGGCTGGATTACGACAGGCTTTTAAACGAGCCCAAGTGCCATCGCTCATTGCACCAAACACAATAACAAGTATGTGGCTTAAAGCTCTCTCCACACCAGCAACAGTAGGTTCAAGGTGTGCTGTCCCATTAGAGTCGAAGCGTACCGATAAGTGAGTCGCATTCGCTAAATGATTGAGAGTTGTAATCACCTCAGCATCCAACCTCGATCCATTGTTAGCCAGTAGCAGGACACGAAGTGCCTTGCGCAGAGCCAATGTTCGTTGCCAACTTACTTCGCTGACTTGCTCGTCCGTACTAAGTAAACCACGCTGACCAAACCAAAGATGCAGTTGCTCTGGATTGGTTAGCTCCTCTTGTTGATTGAGGATGTCGTAGGTATTAACAAACTCCTGGATCAGATTCAGTTTGCCAGGTGCTGCCTGAATACTCTCTGCCATCTAGTCTCCTATGATTTCACATGACCCAGTTGATAGCGAATTTTCACCAGGTTACCACAACAAACACTATCTCATTTGACAAGTGTTTAACACCGGTGTAAGTTTTATGGTGGTTAGTAAAAGTATTCTTGCTAGTTAGAATGTTGTGCAGCAGTCACGAGACGAGCAGAGGCAAAGAGCATGAAAGTTCAAATCATTCAAGTGCCGTATGACTCGGCACATCGAGGCGTTCGTATGGGACAAGGACCTGAACACTTTATCCAACAAAGAGCTGATTGGATACTTCGACGGCAAGGTCATGACGTTCAAGTTGCCTGTATTGAGGCAGAAGATCCCTTTCGAGCTGAGATCGCTACTGCATTTGAGCTGTATCGGCTTCTTGCAGAGCATGTTAGGACAGCTATCGCTCAAAAAAGCTTTCCCTTGGTGCTTTCAGGAAACTGCAACAGTTGCTTAGGAACGCTTGCCGGAATTACCTCTGACTCAGCGCAGGTAGGTATAGTATGGTTCGATGGTCATGGAGATTTTAATACTCCAGAGACCACCATCAATGGATTTCTTGATGGTATGGGCATTGCGATGGCTACAGGTCGGTGTTGGAAGGCGATGATGAATGGAATTGCAGGATTTCGGCCAGTGCTAGAGGAAAATGTCGTGTTGGTTGGTGCTCGCGAGTTCGATCCAGAGGAAATTGAGTCCTATGAACAATCCAATGTCATCATTGTTAGCGCTGAGACTATTAGACAAAAGGGTATTGAAGTCGCCCTAGAGCCTGCCCTCACATCGTTAAAATCCCGTGTTGAGCAAATTTATCTACACATCGATCTTGATGTCTTAGATCCCAAAGAGGCAAAAGCCAATGAGTTTGCTCCTCTAGAGGGGCTCACTGTGAACCAGGTTGAGCAAGCGATTTTAATGACAAAGGAGCGCTTGACAATCGGCGCGGGCGCTATTGCATCCTACGATCCTGGGTTTGATGACGAGGGAAAAACGTTTCGAGCCGGTGCCAGGTTTATGGAAATCATGACAGCGACAAATAATAAATAATTAGTTGTGACTAATCATCCAGTTTTTCATGCTTGAGCCCAAACAGGAAACATAAGTCAATCCACAACAGCACACTCGTCTCAACTACAGTACACACAATGCCCAACGCCAAAGAACTAACGGCTCAGTTTCAGCAATTCCGCTATAACCTTTATAATTGCTTTAAGCATCGTCAAGATACCTTGATAGACTTGCTTGATTCCATAACCAGCAACAGCAATGCCCGTTCTACTGCAGAACTCTCCCTAAATCCTCTGTTTCGTCGGAATTATAGCGCGTTATACAAAGCTGTTGAAAATTTCTTCCAACCTAGTAGTGTCAACCGAGCTTTCCAGGAACAACAAGAGTTGGAAAAGCAGCGATTGTTGAGGTGATTGCTTCCGCAGTACCACCGCCTGACGAACGCCCTTTCCAATTATTGGGTTTAGACGTGACCCCTGTACCCCGTCCTTACGCTCAAACATTGGCAGACCGTACTTTTGTCTATCAACCCAATACGATTAAAGGTAACAAACCAATCAATATTGGGCATCCCTATTCCATCTTGTCAATTTTGCCTGAACGGGTCGAGCCGTATGATGCCCCTTGGTCAATCCCGTTATCAGGGCAACGGATAAATAGCACCCAACGCGGCACTGAGGTAGGAACCAACCACGTCAATGCCGTGCTGGAGAACCCTTCCTTACCTTGGTTCAATCAGTTTTGTGGATTGGTGGTGGACAATGGTTACAGTCAAAGGGCTTTCCTGCAACAACAAACTCAGCATGAAAACTTGGTGTCCGTAGTGCGGGTACGTAGTAATCAGGTGTTTTACCAGTCGCCACCCGTTAAGGTATTGTCCCAGCATCGAGGTCATCCTCAATGGTACGGAGAGCGGTTTGACCTCAAAGATGACACTAACGCTCTTCTGTCACTCTGGATGAGTAATAATGGATGAAAAGTTGTGAAAGCGAGATACAACCAATGGTTGAGCCGCGATCTGCTAAACCCACCGTTCAATTCATCGATGACTATTGCCAGTGGTATCAGTCGCTGTTTCCAGAAGTTAGGAGTAGCCGCTTAATCCACTCAAAAGATGTAAATATATTATGCTCCCATTCATGAGTATCCCTGATCATGTCTCTCACTTCAAATCTCCTTCGCTGAGCATCTTTCTTTTCCAACAACAGTTCTCCAAGTGTTACCTGCTTTTGATCCATGCCAAAAGTTTTTATGTTGGTGACTGGGGCTATCACTCGCTTATCCAGATAATAGGTTTAGTCATGGCTGACTCTGGCTGGCTTGTCTTTTCGCTGGACGACGGACTAGACGATCATGAATGGTGCCAATCACAATGTATAAGACGGGCACCACAAACAAACTCAAGACTGTTGCTACTAACATCCCACCAAACACCGCTGTTCCCAATGATCGCCGACTGGCAGCTCCCGCGCCTTCGGGATTCACCAGCGGCGCCGCCCCCAAGATAAAGGAAAACGCGGTCATCAAGATGGGGCGTAAGCGCTCTTGCGAGGCTTCGATCACGGCTTTAGTCATCGGCAAGCCGCGTTCTCGCAGTTGGTTGGCAAACTCCACAATCAGAATGGCGTTTTTGCTGGCTAATCCAATCAGCATCACCAGCCCCACCTGACAAAAGACATCGTTGGATAAACCGCGTAGCGACTGTGCCAGTAACGCACCCAGAATCGCTAGAGGAACCGACAGCATGATAATCAAGGGGTCAACAAAGCTCTCGTACTGAGCCGCCAGCACCAGGAAGACAAACAACAGCCCCAGCGCGAAGATGATTGGCGCTTGACCGCCAGACTCTTGCTCGTCTAACGAAATACCCGCCCACTCATAGCCGAATCCTCTTGGCAACCTCTCTTCAGCCAGTTGCTCCATCGATTCGATGGCTTGTCCGGAACTATAGCCCTCAGCGGCTGAGCCGTTGATCTCGATTGATCGAAACAAATTGTGGTGATTGATCACCTGCGCGCCCGTCGTCGGCGTCACCCGCACCAGATTACTCAAAGGCACCATCTGATTCGTAGCAGAGCGCACCTGGAGTTGACCAATATTGTCAGGATTGGAGCGAAACGGCGCATCTGCCTGTACATAGACTCGGTAGGTCCGCTGCTGCAAATTGAAGTCGTTGACATAGCGTGAGCCGAGGTACGTTTGCAATGTCGTGAAAATGTCTTCTACGTTGATTTGCAGCGCTTCGGCTCTGCCGCGATCAACTTCAATCCGCAGCTTGGGTGAATTGGCGGCAAATCCGCTGAAGACTCTTTGCAAGCTAGGGGTCTGATTGCCTTGCTGAATCAACTGATTCATCGATTGCACCAGGGTATCAAGCGGATTGTTTCCTCGCTGGTCTTCCAGATAAAACTGAAAGCCGCCAACACTGCCCAAGCCCTGAACCTCAGGCGGATTATTCACCACAATTCTCGCTTCGGAAATGGCTGAAAGCGCCGTTTGCGCCCGCTCGATGACTGCTGCTGCGGCTTGCTCCGGTTCAGGGCGCTCTTCCCAAGGCGTCAGGTTAGTAAAAATTACACCTCGGTTGGGGCTATTGCCTGTGCCCCCCAGACCAAAGCCACCCAGCGCAAACGTATTATCCACTTCGGGAATCTTGAGCAGTTCTTCTTCCGCCCGACGCATCACATCGCTAGTGTAGTTCAGCGACACGCCCTGTGGCGCTTGCACCACGACGATAAACCGCCCCTGGTCTTCAGTCGGCAGAAATCCGGTTGGGACAGTCTGATACAGCCAGGCAGTCACCCCCAGAGATGCGATAAACAGCAGTGCGATCACACCTTTGAGCCGAGTCAGTCGGTGAAGCGATCGTGCGTACCCCCGACGCATCCAATCAATAAATCGATTAATCTGAGCAAACACCCAGCCGAGCCAGCCGCGAGCCTGCTGTCCTGGGCGCAACAGCAGCGCACAAAGAGCAGGCGTCAGTGTCAGCGACAGGAAGCTAGAAACGGCAACGGAGAAGGCAATGGTAAGGGCGAACTGACGATAGATTGCCCCGGTTGAGCCTGGAAAGAAAGCAACGGGAATAAACACCGCCATCAGCACCAGAGACCCAGCCAGCACCGCTCCAAACAGTTCTCGCATGGATTCAGAGGCAGCCTGGTGCGGTGGCATGTCCTCATCCTGAATCAGCCGCACAATGTTTTCCACGACGATGATAGCATCATCCACGATTAACCCTGTTGCTAACGTCAGACCAAACAGGGTCAGCGTATTGAGTGAAAAGCCAAACGCCTTGACGAAGGCAAACGTGCCAATCATGGACAGGGGAATGGTAATCACCGGAATCACAACCGTGCGCCAGTCTTGCAGAAAGACAAAGATCACCAGGACGACGAGGGCGATCGATTCAAACAGGCTTGTGAACACTTCATTGAGAGACGCTTCTACAAATCGAGTCGTGTCAAACGCTACTTCATAGCGCATTCCCGGCGGAAAATCTTGAGCCAGCCGCTCCATTTCGCTTCTCACCCCCTCAGCCACCGCCAAGGCATTGCTGCCCGGAATCGGAAAGATGAGAATGCCCACCCCCTCCTGACCGCGAAATCGCAGGAACGAGCTGTAGCTTTCTGCACCCAGTTCAGCCCGACCGACATCTTTGACTTTGATAAGCGTACCATCTGCCCCAGCCTGGATGACAATTTCGTCAAATTCGGTAGCCTCAACGAGCCTGCCCACCGCTTCCAGGTCAATCTGATACTGTTGCCCATCGACCGTAGGCGGCTGACCAATCTGCCCAACGCCGACCTGTAGATTCTGACTTTCCAGCGCATCGACCACATCCTGGGCGGTGAGGTTACGACTGGCTAACCGATTCGGGTCAAGCCACATACGCATGGCATAGCGACGTTCTCCCGCAATTCGCGCCTCACTGACGCCATCGATCCGCTGTAGGGCATCGACGAGGTAAAGATCCGCATAGTTGCTGAGAAAAATATTGTCGTACTCGTCGTTTCCAGCGTACAGACTCATTGCCAGGACAATGTCGTTAGACTGTCTCACTACCGTGATTCCAGTTTGTTGAACTTCTTCAGGTAAGGCAGGTTCAGCGATCGCTACGCGATTCTGGACATCGACCTGGGCAATATCTCGGCTGCGGGAGGCATCAAAGGTGACGCGAATCGTGCTGCTGCCGTCATTACTGCTGCTCGAATCGATGTAACGCATGCCTTCAACGCCGTTGATCTCTCGTTCAAGCACGGTTGTGACGGTGTTTTCGACGACTTCAGCACTGGCACCGATGTAGTTCGCAGTCACATTGATTTGAGTCGGTGCAATCTCTGGAAAGCGAGCTGCTGGCAGCGTGGGAATACTGATGGCTCCAGCCAGCAGAATCACCAAAGCACAAACGATTGAGAAGACGGGACGTCTGATGAAGAAGTCAATAAACATAGCGTGACTGACGGCAGGGTGGTGAAAGTTAGCTCACAATCAAATTAGTAGAAAATTATGACAGGAAAGTGACAGGAAATGGGGGCTAAACAGCGCCGGTAAGCCAACGGGTAGTAGTATGGAAGTAGTCAGGGTAAGCGCATCTCAAATGCTATTGACAAGGGGGGTTAGAGACATCATTATGTTGGGATAAACCAGCAGCAAGAATCGTGAGCATGTAATTATTATCCATTGCAGCCCGATTTGATTTTTGGCGAGTGCTACGTCGAAAAGATTGTTCTAGATTGAGAGCATTCAGAGCAATTCGTCGTAACATTGCCAGGTTTTGTGGAGCATGACCACTACGAACACGGCAATCATCTTCATTAAAAGTCACGTCCAAAGTCCAATGCAGACCATTCTCGATGCTCCAGTGGAGACAGATAGCTTGCCCCAGTTGACTCGCATCATTTGCCAAACTAGTTAAATAAAACTGAACCTCACGGGTAATTTTGTTCCACAAGTGTCGTACTCGCACTACCATCACGACGCATTGGAGTCCCGCCCAATCATCTTGATGATGCAGGGGTGGTAGTTGAGAAACTGGGACTGACCATATTTGCCGCTTTTCAGTACGATGATGTCCTTTTTCCACCCGTTCGTCATAGGTAAAGGTGATGCCCTCAAACCCTTGAGATTGAGCTTGCTCAAACCACGCTTTTACCTGCTCATGAAGTGTCGGATGGTTGGCTTTAAGTGCAAGAATGTAATCCGCTTTAGCATTATATATTTGAGCAGCAATTTCCGTTTGTGTACCCATTGCATCAATGGTAATAATGCATCCAGCGAGGTCAAGTAACTCTAATACCAATTCAATTTAAAGTTGCATAAAATAGGGAAAGCAGTTCAACCCCCATCTGTTCATGGCACGTCCGTTCAAACTTGAGATTAAAGAAAGTGTGGAGGATCTAGAAAAAAGCCTCAGAAATGCTCGTACTGCTAGCCAAAGCCAGAAACTGCTTTTGCTTTGGTGGCTCAAGAGTGAGCAGGTCAGTCAGCATCAGGAGTTGAGTCAACGCTTAGGACGCAATCCCTCCACTATCACACGTTGGCTCCAGCAATACCGACAGGGAGGTTGATCGGAACTACTCAAGGAGAGGCAAACTCCCAGCAAACGTTGGGAGATTGATGGGGAGATGCTCGAGCGACTTCCGGAACGATTACAACAGCCGGAGGGGTTTAGAAGCTATGGAGAAATTCAACAGTGGTTGCAAGCGGAGTTCGACAGGGAGGTGAAGTACAAAACGGTCTACAAAACAGTGCGCTATCGGCTCAAGGCAAAGCTGAAAATCCCCCGTCCCCAGAGCATCCAGCAGGATGAGCCAGCAGTGGTTCTGTTTAAAAAAACATTCCCCTCGCCCTACTAGGATTGCAGAATCTGTTCGGTAACGGCAAGCGACTTCGCTACCTGTGTCAGGATGAAATGCGGGTGGGACTTAAAAGTGAAACGGGACGAGTCATTACTGCTAAAGGAGTCAAGCCAGTTGCACCCGTGCAGTGGGGGCGGGAAACCTTTTGGGTCTATGGCATGGTGGAGCCCTTGACTGGGTGGCACTTTTACCAGGAGTACGACCATCTTAACAGTGAGCATTTTCAATCCTTCCTCGATGCCCTTTCCCAAGCGTTGGGGAGTGAGATGGCGTTGTTGCAATTAGACAAGGCCGGTGCCCATCAGGCATTGAGCTGAAGATGGCCCGATCACCTAATTCCCGTCTTGCAACCAGCTCATAGTCCAGAACTCAATCCTCCTGAGCGCTTGTGGCAGCATCTGAGGGCTCAGTTGCTTGGGGAGAACTTTACGAGCCTTGAACAGTTGAGGACTCGACTGCAAGAACTGTTTAAGGAACTCACACCCGACACGGTCGCTTCACTGACAAGCTATGGCTTCATACTAGAAGCCCTATTCTATGCAGCTTTATAGAAAATTGGTATTAGTGCATGAGTAACTGTATTTCTACGGAAATTTGGAGCGACTAAGACGGTTAGGAGAGTGAAAAAACGGGAGAGATATTGCTCAAGCTGAGTGGAGTAGAGGTGTCGCAACACTATTTGCTCAACTTGTATTTATAGGGAATGATATTGAACAGTAATTATTGTAGAACTAGGATGATTCTTCAGTATATTCAATGTCATGGGAATGACAAGACCTGTTCGAAATATAAATAGTGGGTAAAAGAGATGGTAGAGCGGAAAAACTCCGTTCTACCAATGAGGAAAAATCCACTTCATCCTGCCGTAGGATGCCCTTTATAGCGCTCCGGGCGGCTTGCCCCTTCGGGCTCGCCTATTTAAGGCTTTCCAAGATAATCTAGCTTACCCAGTTCTACTCCACAATGTCTGAGAATGTCATAAGCAGTTGTGACACCCGTGCAGACTGGATAGAATTGTTTCTCATCAAGCGGTAGAATCGCCTCAATGCGAATTGCATGCTGCCAGTGATCGCCAAAGTCGTATTCGTAGAGAAGTTTCTCGTTTTGACGAAATCTAAAGTCTAAAAGCTTCACCTGATGGGGATTGTCGTTGAAGAAAATGCCACCTGGGTGATCAACGCCATATCGTTTGCTATGGATGTTCGTCACAAAGAGCCCATCGCAATCTGGATGATGTAGTGCAAGTCAGCAATGGTGTTGTCACTCCGTACTAAAAGTCGTCGCCAGAACATGGGGCTAATAGGTCAGAAGGCTGCATCACCCGATTCTAAAGCATTTCCCCTACTTTTTTTCGCTCTCCTATCTCATAAGTGCACCAAGCTTTTAGTGGCACTGGCACCGGGCGCTCAGCCGTTAACCCCCCCCCATTACTATTCGTAATGTGACCAAATAGAAACAACTCTAATCGTCTGAGTTGCATCATCAACTGCATAAACTAGGCGATGTTTGATATTAATTCGCCTGGAATAGTAGCCTTGTAAATTGCCCGCAAGTTTCTCATAAGGGGGTTCGTAGGGGTTATGCTTGAGAACTTCTAGCAATTGCTTAACACGTTCTGCCAGATTAGCAGACTGCAACTTTCTAGCATCCTTGAGAGCAGTACGGCTAAACTCAATGGTCCACGTCATTTAACGCCTGCAAAAACTCATCCTCAGATACCCAGTCATTTGTACCTTCAGCCTCTCTGATCGACTCCACCAAGCCAGGGATAGATTGTAGATAAAGCGTTTCTTGTATACTTTCCCAATCCTCCTTAGATAGCAAAACTGCATCCCCTTTCCGACTGGTAATGACTCGCGGTGCATGGTCCTGATTGACCTGCTCGACTAAGCTAAACAAATTAGCTCTCGCTTCACTGGCACTAAGAATTTCCACTGAACAGCTCCAAACTCGTACCATTAATTGTACCAAGTATTTGTCTTTTAGTGACAGCAAGAGGCGATCGCATCTATCGTTTCATCACTCTGGAAAGAGAGTAATGTAGTTAAAACCCTCAAAGCCATGAGCAATGCCGCCCGCCGAAGGATGCCCTTTATAGCGCTCTGGGCGGCTTGCCCCTTCGGACTCGCCTACCTAAGGCTTTCCAAGATAATCTAGCTTACCAAGTTCTACTCCACAATGTCTGAGAATGTCATAAGCAGTTGTGACATGGAAATAGACATTAGGCAACACAAAGTACGTGAGATATGGCAACCCCCCAAAGACCATAGTGTCTTTACCAACTGGAAGGGTAATCGACTTTTCCTCCGAGCCATCAATTTGATCGGATGTTAATGTTTCTAGATAAGCAGTGGTTTTCTGAAGACGAGCGATAAGTTCAGGAAAAGTAGTTTCATTATCTTCCAGCTTGGGGGCTTCTAATCCTGCTAGTCTTGCTGCTCCTCTTCTGGCAATGTCGGAAGCGATTTGAACTTGTCGCCCCAGAGGAAACATATCGGGATACAGTCGGCTGTTGATTAGTACAGCAGGATCAATTTTTCTGGTTTCAGCATGGGCAGCACTCTTTTCCAGAATAGTCGCGAGATTATTCAGCGAGCGAATAAGCGATGGTACCGAGGCTTGATACATGGAAATGGTCATGGACATTTCTCCTAAAGTTATATTGTCAAGAATATTGTCCATGGACGGGTGGCAAATTGTTATATTAATTTTTCATCAGGTTACGCTGTATTGAAACCAGGAACGGGGTTTCAATACAGCGTACGTGAACAATAAGGGATACGAATATTGCTTTTAAGCCCTTGCTTTAACCGAAAACAAAAATGTCATTAGCGGTAAGAGTTGGGACACCTAGTAAATTCGCGAGTGCCACTTGCCCAACTCCGTTTATACCATCGACATCATAGAATAGAGTACCCAAAGTTGATGAACCTACCACATTGTCGTAGATGAACCGATCATCGGCCTCAAGTGCCATAATGCCATAGCTAAACTGTGCGTCCGGAAGCAGAGCACCAGCAACTAGTTGACCGCCAAAATTAGAACCAAAAACTACGAAATCATCAAAAGCGTCGAAGTCTGTAATTGTGTCACCCCCCTCAGCTGGGCTAAAATAGAAAAAGGCATCAAGTTCTGTAGAATCACCGCCAGTCAGGGTGTCAGCGCCTACCTCTCCGGCCAGATCGTCAGAACCAGCTCCACCGTTAATGATATCATTACCAGCAGAACCAGTGATCCCACTAGAAGACAAGAAGTCGTCACCCGCTAATTGATCATTGCCATCTCCACCACTGAGGATGTCATCGCCAGCACCTCCGCCCATACTGTCGATACCAGCGCCGCCCAGCAGGCTGTCAGAACCAGCGCCTCCCAGTAGACTGTCACCGCCAGAGGCACCAAACAGGTAGTCGTTGCCAGCTTCCCCAGAGAGTGAGTCGCTGCCAGCTCCCCCAAACAGGAAGTCGTTGCCTCCTCTACCGAAAACAGTGTCATTACCGTTCTCAGCAAATATGGAGTTGTTAGCAGCATTCCCAATGATGACGTTGTTAGTGCTGTTGCCTGTGCCGTCGATAGGGCCAGTTCCCGTCAACGTCAGGTTGTTGAGGTTAGTACCCAGTGTATAGCTAACCGAAGACTGGACAGTATCTATGCCGCTAAAAGCCTCCTCGATAATGGTGTCAGCAGTACTATCAATGACATAAATATCGTTGCCTACTCCTCCAATCAGGGTGTCGATACCTATGCCACCAGTTAGGCTGTCGTTACCCGTCCCGCCAAACAGTTGGTCATTACCCGCCGCCCCAGTCAGGGTGTCGTTACCAGACACACTACTGGCATTGCCTACAGCTGCCCAACCGTATATGGTGTCATTCTCCGTAGTTCCCAGTATGTTGTCAGAAGCAGTGGTGCCGTACTTAACTACCATGTTTTTTCCTACTTTTTCTAAGTAATTAGGACTTACGCATCAACAGAAGTTAGATTCTGGACGTTAAGCCTCATCTGGCTTGCTGAATGGAAGTTAAGCTGAGTTGAGCTTTCCTTGCGTATTCTTAATAGGTGTAAGTGATTAGGACTTATGCATTAACAGAAGTTAGATTTTGTGCATTAAGCCTCATCTGGTTTCCTGAACGAAAGTTAAGCTGAGTTGAGCTTTCCTTGCGTACTCTTAATAGGTGTAGCTGAATTTACTAGCTCTGTCAAGGTGACAAATAGTTGGAGGAAGCATAACAAATTAATGAACTGGATCGAAGTTCTAAGCTACCAGAGCAGACAATACAGTCTTTGTCCCAAATTCTATTTGTGTTGTAAAAGCTGGCGCTGATCTGGTAGAAATAGGAGTTTGAGTAGTAATGGATGCTGTTAGCAATCTTTCACCTTACCATCTGCCGCTCCAGTTTTTACAACATAACTTACTAAGAGGGAATGAGACGAAATAAATGCTATGGCTGTCTTTAACAAACAGCTTGCAGGCTTTCGTCACCCATTTAATATAGTATAAATTCTACCTATTTGACTTTTTAAAACAACCTTTGTACATAAAACACACATAAATTCTACAATTTTAATCCTTTACCTATACTTATTTTTAAGCATCTACATGTAAAGATGTACAGTGTCAGTCCTTCCACTACATGGCTGTGTTGTTGCAAAAACCTATTGAGGATAATAAACTCCTTAAAAAAGAATTGAGTAGGCTACCACTCAAAAGATTTCAGCAAGGAATTAAACCAGTTGGCATGGTTTAAAAATAGACAAATTTGGGTAGCAAAGTAGGCGAAAACTAGCTACCAAAAGTAGATAGATTGTCAGTACCGACAAGCATAAACTCTTGCCTACCCGTTCAGATCAATCACTACGCATTAAGGTGTGATGTATAGTCGGGGTCCAAATCTTGTGTCATTCCACTATTGTGCAATAGTCAAATTTAGCCTTCGCTGTGCATCTTTGAGTGCCTCAGATGGTGAACTTTTACCCAGTAAAACCGCTTCGATCGCACGACCCAAACTATCACTCATTCGGTTGTAGCCAGGAAAGATAGGACGCGATCGCCCATACTTTGCCTGCTCTAAAAACACCTTCACAGCGGGTTGCTCTGCCACAAATGCCTGATATTTAGCACTTTGTCGCGCTTTTAGATTCACCGGCAGATAGCCTGTGCCAATTGCCCACTCAGTCTGAAATTCCTCACTCAAAACATACTCAGCAAAGGTCATCGCTGCTTGCTCTTGTTCTGGTCTGGTTTTGCAAACGAATAGATTCTCGCCCCCAACGCCTGTAGCGCGTCTCGTAGCAGATGGAATCGGAAAAACACCAAAATCCACACTTGTGGCTTTGAATTGCCCCAAAGTCCAAGGACCAGTCAGCTGCATCGCCACCTTGCCCCCCAGAAATCCATCTAATTCAAAGCCCCGCTCTGGCAACGACAAAACAGCTGAACCGTCCGAAATTAGATCTTGCCAAAACTGGAGGGCTGCGATCGCACCTTGATTCTCCAAGGTGTAGGACGGAGTCTTTCCCGTAGGCATCGCCCCTGCTTCTTGATTGCCAGCACTCACCAGTTCCCCGCCGCCGCTCCACATAAACGGCAGCCATAAGAACACTGCAAATTCTCCCTTCCCCAAAGGCAACAGTATCCCATGCTGATCTACCCGATTGTCGCCATTTGTATCACGAGTCAACTGACGGGCAACCTGCCGCAACTCCTCCCAAGTTTGAGGCAACTGGGTGATTCCTGCAGCCTTAAATAAACTGGGACGGTAAAAAACGGATGTATTATTTGTGCCAAACGGGACTGACCAAGTGTGACCCTGGTACTGCATCGATTCCAACAATGCCGGGTCAATTTCGTCTCGTACTGGTGACGCTGCCAGCCTTTCTTCCAAAGGTCGAATTGCATTTAATTCTACCAGCTGACCAGTAATTGTCGCGTTAAACCACAAAAGCTCTGGCGGCACATTTCCTACAACTGCTGCTAAAACCTTGGGCAGCAGCTGCTCTGCCTGCCCCACATAGAGCGATTCCACCTGAATATCTGGATGGTCCCGATTAAACCGATCCACTAGCACTTGAAGCACATCACGATTTGACGGCGGATTTACCCCATGCCATAACGTTACTCTAGTAACGCCAGGACCTGCCTCTGGTCGTCCAGGCAGAACCTGACACCCTTGTAAAGCGAGTATTCCGACTAGCAGTAAAACCAGTAACCTTGCCTTTTGCCTAAATTTCATGCCGAAAAAAATTCTGTCGTTCCTTGCCATCTTAATACTGGGAATAATTACCTTCACAAGCTGTAGCGCCGGTAGACAAACAAACCAAAACGGTGTTGTTACAGTGACTCTCAGTGGTTGGAGCAACTTCAATGAAAGTATGGACTTGCCAGGGATTTGCCCTGCCAAGTCGTAAATCCGTCACTACAGCACTGGGCTATGATAAAAATCCTCTCTATTCATCATTTATTACTGGCGCTTCTTATGCCACCATTTGGTAAGCGGGCAAAAATCTGCCGTTTATCTTAAACAATTTTAATAATCAATTTGTCAGTGCCATGCTAGGTGAACAACCTCTAACAGTTGCCATGTCAAAAGCACAGGAGACCGCAAATAAAGAAATCAGATTAGTTGAATAGTACGGGGTGCCTACTTTGCCAAAAAACCCAGCCTGGATTGGTGTAGCCCTGTCCTTCTATGCCTTCATTGCCATTGGCATTGCCGAGGGAGGGCTAGGAGTCTTACTACCCGAAATCATAGCAACGTATGAGCTAAACCCTGGGACGGTCACGCTATTGTTTCTCAGTCAGGTGACTGGTTATATTGTCGCTGCACTTGCAAGTAGCCTGCTCAGCAGCCGCATGGGATTGGCCCGGATGCTGCTACTAGCCTCTACCCTCCTCACCAGCGCCTTGCTCATCTATGCGCTTACCCCTCACTGGTCAGTGATGGTTGCCGCCGGAACATTGCTGGGTCTGGGGATTGGTCTAATTGACGCTGGCATTAATGCTTACATCGCTGACGATCAGCGCAACGCCAATTTGATGGGTATATTACATGCCTTCTACGGCATCGGCGCATTGCTCGGCCCTGCTGTAGCGACGACACTAATAGCCCTAGGTTTGGGCTGGCGGCTCATTTACTTGGTTATTGCGAGTGTCGTGGGACTGACTATTGCAGGCATGCTGTGGGCAGTTATATACAACTACAGACCAATGACTGTGCGAGCGATCGCCCACGGCACAAATGCCAGGGCAAGTCTACGCTTAGCTCTCAAGACACCCACGGTGCTGGTGGCAGCTCTGTTGATGTTGGTCTACATTGGTATAGAAGCTTCTGTCGGCAACTGGGCTTACAGTGTCCAGGTGGTGAGCCGAGGTACGCCGAGTTTGCTAGCGGGTTATAGCGTCAGTGCCTACTGGCTGGGGTTGACAATTGGACGCCTTGCTATGGGTAGTATGGTGGCGTATCTGGGTGCAGTCCGCACCATTGATTTCTCTCTGGGATTGCTCACAGCTGGGCTCTTAGCCTGGTGGTTGCTGCCAGATCAGTTGTTGAGCTTGCCTGTTATCGGTTTTGCCCTTGCCGCCATTTACCCTGCGATGATCTGGCTGATGCCGCAACGGGTGCCTGCCGCCGTGGTGCCTGCAGCGATTGGCTTTGCATCGAGCGTTGGTAGTTTGGGTGCAGCAACGATCCCGACTGCAGTAGGTTGGATCGCGGCTCGTTTAAGCTTGGGGATCATTCCAGCTTTAATGGTGCCTCTGGCAGTCCTGATGATGGGTTTGCATCGCTGGTTGGTGCGGCATGGAAAAAATTGATTGCTTATTCTACCCCTGATATTCAGTATGAGGAGAACTGGGTAAAGTTGACATTATTTATTTTGTAAGCAGTCCCCAGCTCGACTTTGACAATCGCAGCCGTTTTGAGGAGCGATTGCCCCGCTTATTCTTCCACTTCTAGCCCACGGCATAGTCACTCATTTCGCGCAGAAAAGGAGGATGAAACCCTAGCACAATATCTTGTTTCGGCACACCCAAATCGACTAGATCAGTCGCAATGTCATGTTCTGTCGAATTGCAGAGAATCCAGATCTTTTCCTTGCGAATATCCAAATGCATGACACAGTGATGTACCCAGCGCTTATGATGCCAGCCAAAATGCACTATTTGATAGTGATTTCGCTGCGTATCAAAGATAGTTTCAACCTCAATCTCACCATAAGCTGGCTTACTTTCTGCGTAGCCCATCAATAATTTCTGTACAATTTTCTGATAGCTCGTTAATTTATCTGTTAATTCTTCCATTGTGTAATTTGCTCCAATTCAATATCGTATACAATTATTTTTACGCTGTTCTCTTGCAACATCGATGCCGGAAAATCAAGCTGAAAGAAGCTGTTATAGATTAGATCAGGTATAGCTAGATAGAGAATGCGATCAGGTTCTTCACGACGTAGTGCAGCCCGATAGTTAATAAACTGCCCCAGCGCTGTATGAAACTCGGAAATTGCCGATGCACTAAACAAAAAACTTTTGACTTCAACCGCAATTTTCTCATTTCCTCGTTCCGCTGCCAGCAACCGTTCTGCTCCTAAATCAATCTCCATATCTACACCTCCTACCTTAATCTGAAGCGGATCATGAGTAATCTTCCACCCATTCTTAGCAAGAGCCGTCTTAACAACTTGATGAAAACGATCCTTAGCCACAACAACCGATTTGAGCGAGCAGTGCAACTCAAAATTATCACACCCAGCAAAAGCGCGATCGCACACAACTCACCAACCTGCAATCGCAGCCATTTCGAGAGCGCGATCGCCTACTGAATAACCTCATCGTCAAATTCAATGGTGCTAATCCTGCCACTGCAATGCGTCAAACTCCCCTCCTGCGCTGCGTCTACTCCGATATGCCAAGCCCTATCAAGTCCAAGTTTGGGGCGTGATCGCCTGCTCCGTCCTTCGCACCCTCTTCGACCTCGCCCCACCCTACCTGATTGGCGTCACCGTTGATGTCGTCGAGCAAGACAAGTTCTTGTTGGCCTATGAGAGGTAATCCGTTCTACCCGGTACTTAAGTAAGAAATCATCAATTTCAGCAACAAAGACCAGGAAGCTACCTGTCAAACGACAATGACTAGAATCACCTGCTTGCTAGACCAATAGTGCGGTGTAGCGCAAACACTGTATCATCAAGTGCTACTTATGAGCATGAAATAGTCCTGGTCGCAAAAGCCTGTGTTAATTAACTGCTCTATGCTGATTAAATGTGTCAGTGGTTTAAACCAGTGCCACGACGCTACTAGTCTAGGACAGTGCTAAAACGACCTAGAGGCAATGCTTGTTAGGTCTAGAGGTTGAGAAAATATGAGTACTCTTAGAAAGTCACAACTGAGGATAAAGGCTGCTACAAACGGGGAGTATCAAGTTAAAATTTCTGATCGGGCTTTCTCAGTGCGTAGGCGCTCACAGACTGTGACAGACTACTATGCATTTTCTAAGTCTTCAAAGGAAGAAATTCAAGATCCAGTTATGCTGGGTAATTTTCTTGACTTTTTGACGCAAGATGTAACCGACAACCCATCTAAGCTTGTTCCTTACACTAAAGAAATGAGTGCAAGGGCTAAAAAACTCATTTCTGGAGTAACGCTTGACGAGTGAACCTTTAATTTGCCAGGGTTGGAAGATATATTTCCACCCCTTGTTTGCAAAACAGTATGAAGAATTAGAATTTAGGGTTGTTAAGTTATCAGTTGAATTACCTGAATCAGAGTTTAAAACGCATGAAAGCGTCAAACTGTTTGCTGCATTAGCTATTGGGATAGAAGAAAATATTCCTCTAGACCCTTTTGCTTCTCATTTTGCTTTAACAAAAGAACCATTAAGAAAATATTGCCGTCTTAAAAAGATGGGACTTAATGAGCGGTATGGGTTATTTTTTAGAGCATTTAAACAAGAAAAAATAATCATTATTCTTTGGCTGGGATTTCCTCGCAAAGAGGGGGATAAAAAAGATTGCTATGTAGTTTTCACTAAAAAAGTGTCTAATGGCGTTTATCCCGAAACAATAGAGGCACTTATCACAGAGTGTATAATAGATAACTAAGCTGATTGAGCGCTTCTCAATTGAGCTCCACTGATAGCGTTTTCGTAGCAGTTTCTCCTGGAGCCTAGAGCTTCATCACTGGTCCTTTGTTTTGCCGTGTGAAGGTAGATTTGCATAAATGGGATGCGCCCCTTTCACACTCTTCGATTTTTAGTCGAAATTACAGTATTTTCACGGTACTTTTACAATTTCTGACATGAGAGAATACTGGTAGTAAAACTGAGCGAGAACTAGGACTTCTGTGCATTCAGTTAATAAACTCTATTTGTAGCGCTGTAGTTAGAAAACTTAGCTGTGGATGCTTTGCATAAGCCTTAAATCTATTGTTTTTTAAAAAATTACATCGATCACGCAAAAAAAAGTTATGAACATCAATTTGCGAACTGTCCGGGAAAGAGCGGGAATGAGTCAGGCAGAATTGGCTACAATTATTGGAATTTCTGAAGCACAGGTTAATCACTACGAAGAGAAGCCAGGAACTATCCCCACTGAATTATTAGTAAGGGCATTGGCTTTAAGAACTGACATTGCTTCTCTTATAGTCAAT